>OBMK010002826.1_pt1 | contig 12679 bp, 8 predicted proteins | sample 1539081 | NCBI WGS metagenome assembly OBMK01 (sample SAMEA3355528, study PRJEB22509) | marine metagenome | biome: marine; feature: river plume; material: water | place: USA | collected 2010-08-07 | depth 0.5 m | reverse complement strand
ATTTTCATAAAATTTAATATTAGATTCTTTACAATTTAATATTATTTTATAGCAATTATTTAATTTTCCTATTTCATTTAAATAATTTATTATGTTTTTTCCTAACCCTTTACCTCTTACATTCTTATCAACAACTATATCTTCTATATGTCCTACTTTACTAATTCCGTGTATAATTTTATTTTCTATTAATAAACTACCTGATGCAACAATCTTATTATCTTCTTCTAATACAATTATTCTATGATTACAATTTAAGTTATTTACAAAATTAAAAAACTTTTCAAATGTAATTTGCTCTACATTTACTTCAGTTAATTGTTCTAATAAATATAAATAATTTTTATAATAATCATTTGATTCTAAATCTCTGAAATTCATTAATATATAACAATACATTTTTATTAAATTAAACTCCATACATTCTTATTAAATGGAGCCACTAATATTTCAGGAACTTTTTTCCTCCAATAATCTACCTTCTTTTCTTGTTCTATATCACTCATCGTTCTTGGATATAATGGTTCACTATTCATTATCTCTTCTTCTTGTTCTGTAATCTTTGGTTTATAACCAAAACAATTTACTCCAAATTTTACATTTGGATTTGCTATATATCCTCCATTTATTCCTGGTCTTCCACAATCATTTTCATGACCTTCTACCCCTTGTAAATAATCAAATGTTTTCTTTTGAGTGGGAAAATATGCCATTTGACCTTTTGACCATCCGTAACTACACCATTCTCCTCCATTTTTATATGCATCTTCTAATTGACTATAATTAGCTAATTCTGAACCATATGCTTTACATAGGGCTGATGCATCATCATACGAATATTCATTCCCAGGTACATGAAACACTTGTGGTTTTAATTTTATTTCAGGAACAGGAGCTACTTCTTGTATTGGTGGAGAAGGTTGATCAACTGTCAAATCTATAGATGGTTCTTTAGAAAATAAATTATCTAATCTAGCTGTTAAATTTATATTGAAAAAATATTGTAATCCATTTAACAATACAACTACAATCAATACACCTGCTAATATAATTGTTAATAATTTTGATGACCCATTTCCATTTGATCCTTCTGATGTTACTACTTCCTCTCCTTTTTTTCCTAAATTTGAAAATAAAATTACAAATAAAACTAAAACTCCTACAAACACTAATACATTTGGAATTCCTATACTAGCTCCATTACTATTACTAGTTTTTTCATTGTATGTCTCTCCTTTTTGAACTGTCGGTATACCTAATATTGAGTCGTATGTTAAAATCATATTATATATATTATTTATTTAATTTTTTTCTATAAAATAAGCAATATCCTGCTGTATTATTTTCTCCTTTAAAATCTACTTTTGATACATTTGTATCATTAAATAAATACCAATCTCCTGAATATACACGCACAGTTGCAGTATAATGTCCACCTAATACACCTCCACTATGATTACATATACCATATAATTCATATATGTATGAACTTTTGTTATAACCTTCTACATATTCACTTAAATCTAAATTATCTAATTCTAAATTAATAGGTTTCTTAATTTTTTTTCCATCATACGTAAATCTTTTTAAATCTATAACTAAAATATTAGGAAAATTCCAAAATTTTATTTTTCTATCTACATCTTCTTTCATTTTAGTTTCTTCATTATATACTGCATTTTCTCCTTCCAATCTTTCCGACTGACAATATTTTTCAAAACAATCTTTTATTGATATATTTTTTTTTTCTAAATCTAATGGTAAATCAATTATAAAATATGGTTCTGGTTTAATACTTAATTCTTTTCCATCCTTTTCTATAACTGATACATGAATCCCATAAAATATATCTAATAACTCAGAATATTCACTACTATACATATTTTTCATCATCTCAAAACACTTTATTGCTAGTTTATCTTTTTTATTCTTTATATCTCCTTTAATTACCATATCTACATCTCTTCTCATTCCATTATGAAAAGAATCTATAATAAATAGTAAAAACTCTGGTAGATCGTTTTGAGCGTATCCTGTAAATATATCTTTATTTTTATGTGAGGCAACATACTGTATTGCCTTTAAAAAACCACCTGGAGAGATTATTCTATTTTCCTCCCATATTAATTTTCTTAAATTATCCCATTCTACTAATAATTTTGAATCTAATACATAATCCTTATTATAATATGCTGATAACTTTTTTTTATATTCACCATTATTATTATCTAAAAAATCATTTAATAATTTAGTATGACTTATTATCTGCATACAAGAATTTATAAAACATGTATTTCCTAGATTTGCTAATCCTGTTAATCCTTTATCACTCATTAAATAATTATACAATCTTTTTTTTAAATTAATTATTTATAACTAATTTAAATAATATTTTTCTTTATATATTAATGGAAAACAACAATAGATTTATTGAAATGTATAACGTTCTTATTGATGAAGTATCTATTACTCATAATAGATTTTTAGATACAGTAACTATTTTAGAAGATGGTATTAGAGAAATTTATAGAAATTATAATAATAATAATCCTAGAAATAATAATCCTAGAAATAGTAATCCTAGATATAGTAATCCTAGAAATAGTAATCCTAGATATAGTAATCCTAGAAATAATAATCCTAGAAATAATAATCATAGAAATTATTATTCTAGAACTAATTTTATTAATGATAACTATATAAATTTATCTACACCTAATTCTCGAAATAATCCTCGAAATTTCGACTACTTATATTTAAATAATAATCGTAATCGTAATAGAAATATTCATGGTTTATATGATCAATTAGATCCTTCTTATACACTCAATTCCAATTTTTTACCATCTTTATCCTCTATATTTACGATTCCTTCTCATAACAATAATGGAACATTAAATTTTAATGACCTTACTCCTATTATTGTTCGTCCTACAACACAACAAATTAATAATGCTACAATGGATATTAATTATTATGATACTGAACATCATATTTGTCCTATTACACAAGAACCGTTTGAAGAAAATACAGAAATTATAAAAATTATACATTGTCAACATTGTTTTCAAAAAGAAGCTATTATGAACTGGTTTAATAGAAGCGTTTTATGTCCTGTATGTAGATTTGATATTAGAGAGTACAATACCATTAATTCATCTCTAAACGATAATTCTAATAATAATACTACAAATGATATTTCTAATAATTATTTTTTACCTCAAAATTCATCAAATAACGATATAGAATCTTTATTATCATCCTTTACAGATAGTATATCCAATTCATTAACACAACACATATATAATAATGACATATCCTTAAATAATTTAGATAATAGAGCTTTAAATTTAGAATATACAATTCAAACACCTAATAATGTTTTTACAGTTTCAAGTACAGCTAACGACACTATTGGAAATATACTTAGAACATTAAATAACAACTCATCTAATGAAGATTCTAATACAAATAATTAAAATGTATTTAAAGTAAAAATACTATTTTAAAATAATGATTAATTATTATTTAAATATAGTATATAATTTTTTTAAATCCATATATGTATTAATATTATTTTATGTAGGATGGATTTGTCTACATTATTTATCCGCTCAATTGTATATTAGTTATTGTACACCTCAAACAATATGGGGATTTATTGCATCTCCTTTTTTATCGGTTGCTCCACATTGTAATGGTCTTAGATGGATTATATATGAATCTGGTACTATTTTATATGGTATGTGGACATCTTTAGCTGCATGGATAGTGACTAATTTATTAACATATAAATATGATTAATTTATAATAAACATTTTTTATTATAAATCATCTATCTAACTAATATATTTTTTGTTTTAATCCTGATAATTTTTTATTTTGTCCATTATTATTATTGTTTTTTCTAGTAACTCCCATTATAAACCTACTTTTATTTCTACTAAACATATTATTCATTCCATTTATTTTTCTAGTCATATTTACCCCACCTCTTCTCATATTCATTCCTGTTGTATACCCACCTCTTCTCATATTCATTTCTCTTGTATACCCACCTCTTCTCATAGTCAATCCTGTTGTATAACCACCCCTTTTTATATTTTTTATATTTCTTATATTTCTTATATTTGTTCTATATCCACCTCTTCTCATAGTCATTCCTGTTGTGAAATCATTTCTCTTCATAGTAAATCTATTAACATAATTATTTCTTCTATATATTTTACGTGGAAATGTATGATTGTTATTATTAATATCTAAATTATCTGTATTTGATAAATTTTGTTCTTGAATTACTGATTCATTAATATTATTACTATTTATCATTATTTATAATATAATGATAAAAAATTTTATAATTATAATTATAATTTTTTATCATTATATTATATTATGAGTTCTACGTTTACATTATCATCAACTAATCCATATACTAATTATACCGGTGAAACTGAAATTATAGTATCTAGTGATGTTACAAGTATACCGAATTATGCTTTTAATACAGATCCTAGTTATAATCCATATAATTCTTCTGCTACTAATTTAGTAACTGTTACATTTAATTCCAATTCTCAATGTACCACTATTGGTTCACATGCATTCTATAAATGTACTTCATTAACATCTATTAATATACCTGATTCAGTTACCACTATTTCAGATAGAGTATTTGAATATTGTACTTCATTAACATCGATTAATATTCCAAATAGTGTAACTAATATTGGTACAGCTTTTATTGCTCATTCATCTAATTTACAAACGGTTACATTTGAATCTGGTTCACAATTAATAGATATGGGAACTTATGCATTCTACTATTGTACTGCATTAACATCAATTAATATTCCTGACTCTGTTACATCTATCGGTGAATATACATTTGAAAATTGTACTTCATTAACATCTATTAATATACCTGATTCAGTTATCACTATTGGTGAATATGCATTCTATAAATGTACTTCATTAACTTCAATTAACATTCCTAATACTGTTCAAAGTATTGCTTCACATGCATTTGAATCTTGTAGTTCATTAACTTCTATTAACATTCCTGATAATGAATATTTTACCATAATTAATTATAGAACATTTAGGTATTGTAGTTCATTATTATCCGTTCATATTCCTTCGAATGTTACCGAAATAGCGGCAAGTGCTTTTAATGATTCTACCTCCATAAATACCCTAACATTTGCATCTGATTCACAATTAGAAAAGATTGATGATTATGCATTTCAAGGAGCACATATTACAGAAATAGAAATTCCTGCTTCAGTTACATATATTAGTGGATTTAACGGTACAAAATTAACATCAGTTATATTACCTGATGGTGTCACTACCATAGGATATGCTGCATTCTATAAATCTACAATAACAACAATATATATTCCTCCGTCAATTACAACTGTTAATTTATCTGATAATGCTGATAATACTGGATATAAACCATTTCAAGAGTCACATCTAAATACTGTATATATACCAAATAATACTACAATAACAAGTAATAATAATGGTACAACAGTAAGTACAACTTTTACGTCTCCAGCTACAAATGTATCATTCTATGGAGAAACAGTTGATACAAAGAATGTATTTTATTATGATGGTACAAATTATCTTGATTATAATAGTGCATCGGACGTAATTATTGATAGTACTGTTACCTACATTCAAGATTATGCCTTTAATGTATATTCTAGTTCTGCTATTTTCAACCCCGATGCTACTAATATAGAAACAGTTATATTCTATTATAATTCTCAATGTAACACTATTGGAGTTCAGGCATTCTGTGAATGTAGTTCATTAACATATATTAGCATACCAAATAGTGTTATCAATATTAAAACATATGCATTTCAGAGAACAGTAATTACTAATTTATATATTCCTGCGTCAGTTACTACTATTGGAAATGGTGGATTTGCAGGTAATGAATCTTTAAAAACTATTACATTTGAATCTGGTTCACAACTTACCTCATTAGGAAGTTCTGTATTTGAAAATAATCAAATATTAGAAGAAATAGAAATACCTTATGGCGTTACATCATTAGAGACAAATTTATTTTACGATTGTTATAAATTAACATCAATTAATATTCCTGACTCTGTTACAACTATCGGTGAATATACATTTTATGAATGTTCTGCATTAACATCAATTAACATTCCTGATTCTGTTACCAATATGGGAATTTATGCATTTTACGAATGTACCTCATTAACAACAATTACCATCCCAAATGGTATTACACTAATAAATGACGCTGTATTTGGATTCATGCGTAATTTAACATCAATTACTATTCCTAATAGTGTTAAAACTATAGGTGATTATTCATTTACCAATTGTACTTCATTAACATCAATTAACATTCCTGACTCTGTTACAAGTTTTGGTAATGGATATGCATTTAATGCATGTACATCATTAACATCAATTAATATTCCTAATGGTGTTAGTAATATACCAATACATACATTTTCGCATACTAGTTCATTAACATCAATTAGCATTCCTAACTCTGTTACAAGTATAGATAATACTGCTTTCAATGATTCAGCATTAAATACAGTTATTATATCATTTAATAATCCATTAGGTATACCAGTACCAGGATCAAATGTATTCTTTTTTGGAAGATATGTAACTACAATTATGCCTTCAAATGAAATGATATATCCATACCCAAAATACGAAAAAAATAAAAGGTTAATAGGAGTTCAACAAAAACTATCTTCAGGATTAGCTCGTGGTAATTTTATATTTCAATCCAATAAATTTAGTGGAGCACGGTCAAAAACAGCACAGTCTTCACAAAAAGCAAATGGACCCAAAATTGTGTTTTATTCTTAAAAAAAATTATTAGAGATTTATAAATTATATTCGAGTATAAAATTATAATTATTTAAAATAAGTAGTCAGGCTTTTCATTTTATTTTTTGTATTTTCTGTTTCACGAAGATATTTTTCAAACAATAGGGCTTTTACTTCTTTATTTTTTAAATCCTGAATTTTTGTTTGTAATTTATCTACATCATCTATAGAGTTTTTTAATGTATCGATTTTCATTTGGAAATTTCTTTTCTTTCTTTTAAAACTATCTATATTATTCAATACTAATGCAAATACTTGTTGTAAAGGTTTCATGATCTGATTTGTAATATAGAATGAGTAATTAGGTCTAATTTTATTTTTTATTATATATTCTGGATGTTCGATTTTTTCACCTTGTAATGCTTTTTTATTTGTTGTTTCAATATAAACAAATGGTATTCTATCACCGCTACTAGGCTTATTACCAGGGTCTCGTTTTCCCATTCTATCTGCTAATACTTTATGAGCAATTTGTTTAGGATTTTTATAATTAGATCGTAATGATTTTGTAATAATCAATTTATCCATAGGATATTTTTCTTCAATGATGTTTTGTAAACATGATTGTAGAAAATCTACTGCTTTTTGAATATTTTGTTCCTTCATTAATATATCTATTACACCACCGTAGACATCTTTAACAATTGGAGCATTATCTCTTCTTTTAAGTACAATACCCATTTCATTTCTTTTACATTTATTAGGATCTAATTCATATTTCATTCCTACATATCTTTTTTTAGATAATAAGCAGAATGGCATAAATGTTTTTTCATATTCTAGATCATGTGGGTTTTTCAAAAACTTGCTAGCCATTTCTCCAGCTTCTTGTGCTAAATCAATTGTAATATCTAATGCTTTAAATCCTCTAATATCTTCCCCTTCTAATGTTTTGAGGTTAAATGTGAAGAATACAGAATCAGTATCACCGTATACATATTCAGCATTAGAATGTACCTTACCATATTTTTTTGTATCAACAATTAAATCTCCATATGTTTCTTCAATTACTCTTTTTCCATATGTCAACAACTTTCGTCCAGTAGCAGTACAAGAAGCAGCAACATCTTTTTCATAGAACGTACTAGTTTTTGCACCACATTGACCATATAAAGAATTTGCTGTTAATTTATAACTAAGTTGCCTTTTATCTAAAATATTTTTCATAAATTCATCAGTTTGTTGAGGAATCATTTTTCTTGTAGCTTTTCTTGAAGCTAATAATTCTTCTAAAATGGAAGGCATGATTGCTTTTCCTTCTGGAAATTGAGCGAATCTACATTGTTTTTTACCACTATGTACTTTTTCCATTTTACCTCTATTATTTGGTAGCCATTGAAATGTATCATATTCTACATCTACGTACTCGTAATTTGGTAAATTATCGTATATAAAGTTTCCTTTATTATCTTTTTCACCAGTTTCTTTTATTTGTTTTCCTTTTAAATTATATTCTTTTGTCCATACTTTACTATCATGTGATAGATTTTCACTAATCATTGATGACGGATATAAAGAGCTATAATCTACACATGCTACTGGATTATCTAGATATAAATCGCATTTTGGGTCTAATACAATAGCTCCTTCATAACCATCATCAAATAAAGGCTTCTCTAATACAGGCATTAATGTTTTCTTTTCTCTACATTTTTTTGCAATATAACTTGTTAACTTAATTCCCTGACCTCTCATAACTAAGAAATTTATTGGAACACTACAAATTTTTGCCATTTCGACATAACCAGTCATTACATCAATTTTGTTCATTAAATGATGCACTAGATTACAATCCTGTATACAATATTTTGCAATTACAGCTCTTTCTTTAGATCCTTCATTCGTCATTCTAAAAATATCTTGAGGAGTTACATCATCCTTTGCTAATCCCCATTTTACATTTTTATTCATATTTGGACTTTCTTCACCATCAAATTCAAATGTACCTTCTTCCTTATTTATATTAATTACTTTGAACTTTTGACCTTCTTTATAATACTCTGATGAGTGACTAGTTTCTTCAAAATTAATGTAACTACCATTTTCTAATCCAGTTAAATTTTTACTATAAATTTTTGTTTTATTATCTAAATATTCTATTTTTTTTACTGTATCTCCTATAAAATACCCTGATACATAATCTAATTTATATGATGTTAAATTATAATCCCGTCTAAAATAATTATATAAATCTACTTGTAATCTACCAGTCATTTTTATAAATTTTAAATCATGTTCACCACTAGCAATTACGAGTTTTGTTTCTTCAATATCAATATTACCTGTATCATCATTTCTTTTACCACAAATTTCTTGCTTGTTTCTTGATAATTGTAAGAATTCTTCTTCACAATTATTTTCTTGGGCTCTAATATGAATAAATTGATAATCAAAACCAAATATATTATATCCAATAATTATATCAGGATCTTCTTTTAAAATTAATTTTTTCCATGCCATTAATAATTCTCTTTCTGTTTTAAAACTTTCTATTTCTGTATTTTCTATTTCATCTACATTATCACATGTATTTAAAGCTAAGCAATTATTTAAATAAGGTTTTTCATCACCATATCTTAGAAACGTTGATCCTATAAATGTAACTTTATCTCCTTCTAATTGTGGAAATCCTGCACCATGAAATGCGTCTGTTAATTTATCTATTTTATCTTCTCTTTTTATATCTCCATTTATTAAATCTATAATATTGGTATCCAAATTTATCTTTTTTTTTAAACTATATTCATTCTCGTTATTGTCTTCATCATCCTCGTCTAAATGCATTTTCTCAAACGCTCTTTCAATTGTATTATTATTATTTGAACTATTTTCTTTAAATAAATCATCTATTTTTTTAGTCAATAATCTATCCAATAATATATTTAATTGAGACATAGTAGGTTTATTTTTTGGATATACTTTATCTATATTTTCTATATTGTCGTATCCAAAAGAGGTCTTTACTATTTTCATTACTTCACTTTTAGTTACTTCGTTATCATTATTTTCCATATATTCCATAATATTTCTAGCCAATTTTTTATATGATTTCTTTGGAACAGGAAAATCACCATGACTACTACTTGCTTCAATATCAAAACTACATATCTTATATGGAACCCGTGTTTCTTTATTATTTAATGGAATCAAATCCTTATTTTTTATTTCAAATTCATACTTACATGTTGTTTTCGGATTTAATATTCTATTTGCTTTTTTTAAAGGTAAACATACCCAACCAGATGGGCTAATTTCTTTTACATGAAAATATCTTAATAACGGAGGGATATTTGCCTCATATAAATATGTATGTGTATCCTGAAATACATAACCATTATCATTTAATCTTCTTCCATTTTTTCCATTTACATAATATAAATTTTTTACTTTATTCATAACAGAAGTATTTTTAAATTTTAATAAAACAAATTTGTGTTTCTTACCTCCATCAAAACCATATAATTTATTTCTTTCAATTATTTTACAATCTGTTATAGAATTTTCAAAATATTTTCCTATCTTTGCTTTTATATGATTCAAAAATTCTACTTTTCTATCTCCACCCCAATCATTTCCTACTTTTATATAAAAGAATGGTTCATAATCGTTTATAAATACACAAAACGTTTCTCCTTTTTCATTTATTCCAAACATCTGTATCTTGAATTGTTTTTCATCTTTTTTCTGTTTATATCCTTCACTACCACCATCACTTCCACTTGAACTATCGTGTTCTTCCACCTCATCATAAATATTAAAATCTAATAATTTAAATGATTTTTCGGTTATTGCCATTATTGTTAATTATATATATCTTACAATTTTTCTATTTATTTCTTTTTCAATTTTTTATTTTAAGTTAATTAATTATATTTACACTTAAAATAAATTAATATTTATTTTTTAGACTTCATACATTTAGTTATACATTTTTTATATTTTTTTTTATATTTTTTACAACAAGTACGACATCCTTTTTTTCCATCTCTCTTACCAATGCATTTTTTTATACTTCTTCTTTTACCTTTATTTCCCTTTTTTGTTTTAACAACACCACCACGTTTTTTTTTACCTCCTACTTTTACTTTATTTATTAAAGCGTTATATGCACTTTCTTCACTTATATTACTTACTTTACCTATTTCATTCTGACTAGAGTTATTTATTTCCATAATTACCACATTTAATACATATTTCACTATATCTTCTACATTATCTATATCTTCATAATTACTTTTTTTTTCTAATATTTGTTGAATTATTTTTTCTTGAATTCTAGGTATATTTATTAACCCATAATCACTAATTAAATGACGAATAGCTTCTTGATCTAATATTGTTTGTATTAATAAAAATTTATAACCATTTATAGCTGTTTCTTTTGAATCTGTAGAAGAAGATGGATTATATTTACGATTATATGGTATACAGTATCCGTTTAAACCTTTACTTATCCTACAATCATTAATACAATTATTAAACATTCCATTCATAATACAAGTTCTAAATTCTAAATCATTTGCATCATATTTTTTTGATAAATTTACTATATCATTTTCTCTCAATACATTATCTATTGCTTTTACACTATGTTTTATTTTTTCTTCCTTATCCATATTTATTATATCATTTTTTATAGAAGCACCACCTTTTATATATTTATTCTTTCTTCCTTTCTTTTTTCCACCCTTCATTTTAGGAGTAAGTAAATTTTCTTTAATTAAAAAATTTATCATTTCATCTTTCTTTTTATCACCATTATATTCTTTATATTTTTTACCATTTTTTAATATTACTATTGTTGGAACAAAGTCTACATCTGTATGTACTTCTGTTTCATCTAGTTCCTTCATTCCACTTGGATCCATTTGTGCTAAAATCATATCAGTGTTATATTTTTCATTTATATCTTTACACATATCATCCCATTCTTCTTCCATCGCAATACAAGCAGGACACGATGGACTAAAATATTTGACAAAAGCATCTTTGCTTTTTACATCATTTTTAAATATATTTGCATTTTTATTATTTACATATAAAAGTTTCATATATATTTTTATCAGATATTAATTTTAACGAAGAGAGATATTTGAAATTTATTTATCCTAATTTAATATATATATGTTAAAATTACTTTTGATTATAATCGTATTTTTATTAGGTTTATATTTTACTTGTAATTATTCTTCACAAGATGTTATTGAAGGTTTTAATGTCTCTAAAACTGCCTGTCCCAATATTCTAATTCAAAAAGGCACTGAAATATATTTACATAATTCACGTCAAGCAAAAATTCCTGGAGTAAACCCACTTAAATTTAATAATTTAGAAGAATATACACAATTTGTTGATTGGCAAAGAAGTCAAAATATTAAATGTCCCATATTATTTTTACAACATTCTTATGACGCTCAAGGTAAATCTGTCTATACATTTAGACCTAGTCCAACCGATCCACAAGGAGGATTACCTCCCACGTTAACTTATGGAAGTGATTCTCAAGCCATTCCTTTATCTGTGCAAAAACCTCCTGAAACCAAATTAATTGATGCTAGTCGTGATGATGACCCTTATAATGAAAATTCTTATCCTGGCTATGATCCTATGAATATGTACGAAGGACAATATACACCTTTAGATAAAATGTTTCATGAACAAGAAGGTAAGGGTAAAAAAAGCACCAATCCTATGGATATAAATTGGGGTGGACAGAAATACACGCAAGGTGCCATAGATGCTGGATATTATAAAGGTGATGAAGTATATATGAAATCGGCTT
>OBMK010002823.1_pt1 | contig 12684 bp, 19 predicted proteins | sample 1539081 | NCBI WGS metagenome assembly OBMK01 (sample SAMEA3355528, study PRJEB22509) | marine metagenome | biome: marine; feature: river plume; material: water | place: USA | collected 2010-08-07 | depth 0.5 m | reverse complement strand
ATAATTTATCTAGGCTTGCTCGTGCAAAACCTAATCTGATTGAGAAGCGTTTGAACAGTGGTACAGCTTCTGTCTTTAGATCCATCGAAGAGGATTCAAAAGCTATATCTATTTTTCCTGAGCGTAGGGCTAATGATGATAATTAAAGGCTTCTTAAAGTGCATTTTACTGGCCTCCCTAACAGGCTGTCAAGCGTTTTCTTTTAAGAGTGACCCTCCACCTCCAGTCACTATCACAAAAATCAAGACAGTCCCTCTCAAGGTCTACCAGCCCCCTTCCCCAGCGTCCCTGCAATTGCATGACGTTAACTGGTTTGTGATCACTGAAGAGAACCTTGAAGAGAAGATGCAAGAGCTACGTGATCTTCAAATAGACGGTGTGGTTGTGTTCGCTATAACGCCAGACGACTATGAAAAGATGGCTGGAAATCTCCAAGAAGTTAAGCGTTATGTCAACCAACAAAAAAATCTTATCCTTTATTATCGAAAAGCAACTACAAGTGATGAAGATACTCTTGCAAAGGATTGGAAATCATTGTCAGAACAAGGTAACTGATATATATTAGTTCCCCTATAAAACATACAAGAGACTTTGCGATGCCTGTGCGAATTGATGTAGAACGAGATTCACTCCTAACTGATTACGCACAAGCGATGCTGAAGGATTTTTATCTCAATGATTATGAAACGTCCCCCCAAGAAGGATATGCCAGAGCCGCCAAAGCATGGTCCAAGTATCAAGAGCAGATCGACGAAGATCTAGCGCAAAGGCTTTACGATTATGTTTCGAACAAGTGGTTCATGTTTGCAAGCCCTGTACTCTCAAACGCACCCAACGGTGTCAAGAAAGACAAGGGAATGCCCATCTCCTGTTTCCTCACCTACGTGCCAGACACCCTCGAAGGACTCATCGATCACTCGACTGAGTTACGTTGGCTTTCTGTTTATGGTGGCGGGGTTGGTGGGCATTGGAGTGATGTCCGTACAGTTTCTGATATAGCACCGGGTCCGATCCCATTCCTCCATACTGTCGATGCGGACATGATTGCATACCGACAGGGTAAGACTCGTAAGGGAAGCTATGCGGGTTATATGGATGTGTCCCATCCAGACATCATGGAATTCCTCAATATCAGAATCCCCACGGGAGACGTTCAACGCAAGGCGTTAAACCTTCACCATGCCGTCAACATTACGGATGAGTTCATGGAGGCGGTCACTGGGAATACTGAGTTCGCTCTGCGTGATCCCAAGGACGGAACGGTTAAGGAGAACATCAACGCACGGAAACTATGGGAGAGAATCCTAGAGATTCGTTTCCGCACAGGCGAGCCGTACATAAACTTTATAGATACTGCTAATAAGGCATTGCCTGAGCCGTTACGAAATCATGGTTTAAAGATCCACGGTAGTAATCTTTGTAACGAAATTCATTTGCCTACTAACCATGAGAGGACTGCGGTGTGCTGTTTGTCTTCGTTGAACTTGGAGTACTATGATGAATGGAAAGATACGACTATTGTTAGAGATCTTGTTCGTATGCTTGATAACGTCCTCGACTATTTTATACGTGAAGCACCAGACACCATTACCAGAGCCAAGTACAGTGCCGCCAGAGAGCGAAGCATCGGACTGGGAGCTATGGGATTCCATTCTTTATTACAAAAACATGGAGTCGCTTGGGAGAGCGATAAAGCTCGCGAAATCAACAACGTTGTGTTCTCTAACATCCAAGCCGAAGCCACAGCCGAAACCGAACTCCTCGCCATTGAACGAGGAGAATATCCCGATGGTGTGGGTTTTGGTAGACGAAACTCTCATCTTACTGCAATTGCCCCAAACGCCTCATCTGGTCTTATCCTGTCAACCAGTCCGTCAATCGAACCCAACAAAGCCAATGCATATACCCACAGAACCAGAGCAGGTAGTTTTTTGGTTCGGAATCGATACCTCCTCGAACTCTTAGATCAGAAGGGCGAGAATAACGAGGCGAATTGGACTTCGATCATTACCAACAAAGGATCTGTCCAACACCTTCCGTTCCTCACAGAGGGAGAGAAGGCAGTATTCAAGACCGCCCAAGAGCTAGATCAAAATTGGGTAATCCAACACGCAGGTGACCGTCAGAAGTATATTTGTCAGGGTCAAAGCGTCAACGTATTCTTTCCTGCGGGGGCACAGAAGTCCTACGTAAACCAAGTGCATCTCAAAGCATGGAAAGAGGGACTAAAAGGTTTGTACTACTTACGAACCGAAGCCAGATCAAGGGCTGAAAATGTCTCCGAAAAGGTAGAGCGAGTTGCTCTACAAGATGACCAAAGGAGTATTGTCTACTCCAAGAAGAACTGTCCTTATTGCGCTATGGCAATGGAGGAACTAAAACTGCGGGGCATCAAGTACGACAAATTAGATCTAGAAGATATTGGAAAGACAGCCGCAGAAGTAACAGGAAGAAAGGTCTCTACTGTTCCTCAGATTTATATTGAAGGGGAATATATCGGGGGCTACGACGAATTGATGTTGTACCTAAACGCCACACCGTCCGAAGAATCTGACGATGAGTGCCGTGCTTGCGAAGGGTAGGAGGTCATAAACTAATACACTGGGGGTAAAATGGCTCTATTAGAGTTTTCAAAAACGTACAAACCGTTCAACTATCCGTGGGCAGTCGAACTGTCAAAGAAACATGAAGAAGTCCATTGGATAGAAGACGAAGCAGAATTGAGCGAAGACGTTCAAGACTGGAAAACAAAACTCACCACTAATGAAAAGGATTTCATCACACAGGTACTACGGTTATTCACTCAATCAGATGTGCAGGTAGGAGAGAACTACCACGAACTATTGATACCAAGATTTAGAAACAATGAGGTGCGTAACATGCTGTCGTCCTTTGCGGGACGTGAAGCTGTTCACCAAAGAGCCTATGCTCTGTTGAACGATACATTGGGTTTGCCCGATGAGGAGTATCACAAGTTTCTTGAAATTAAAGAGATGGCGGAGAAGGTCGATTTCATGAAAGAGGGTGACACCTCTACGCATTCAGGGTTGGCACTTGCGTTAGCTCAGTCTGTGTTCAATGAGGGTATGTCTCTGTTCTCTTCGTTCGTGATGCTGTTGAACTTTCAGCGTTTCGGCAAGATGAAGGGCATGGGCACGATTGTTGAGTGGTCGATCAGGGATGAGTCGCTTCACGTACAGGGCAACGCTAAGTTGTTCCGCACGTTCTGCGAAGAGCATCCTCGTATTGTCAATGATGAACTGAAATCTAAAATCTATGAGATGGCTAAAAATGCAGTTGACCTCGAAGATAAATTTATCAGTCTTGCTTTCAAAGGAAACGATGTTCAGGGTCTTACGAGAGACGAAGTACGAAAGTATATTCGTCATATTGCTGATCGTCGCCTTCTACAGCTTGGACTCAAAACTAAGTTTAGACAGAAAGACAACCCTCTACCTTGGTTGGATTGGGTCCTCAATGGAGCCAGCCACGATAATTTCTTCGAGAAGCGAGTGACTGAATACTCTGTCGTCGGCATGGATGGCGAGTGGGGATGGGAAGCGGCATAATGGAAGAATGTATTGAATGGATGCTTAACGATTGCCCCCATTGTGAGGAGCAGGTAGCCGTCACAGCGTGGGGCGATTCTGAGCCTATATTCTGTCCAATGTGTGGCGTTGATGTTAGTGATGAGTTCGTGAAAGAAGATGGCTAAATACTTTCATGACATGGCATTACGAAGATAAACCCTATGACCCCGACGAAGAGACTCTCCAGTCTCTAGTCGGGTTTGTATACGAAATCGAAGAAAAGCATACTGGTAAGAAGTACATCGGTAAGAAGCTATTCTGGCGAAGCAAGATCCTCCCTATTACCAAGACCCGTAAGCGTCGTAAAAGAACCCAAGTCATTAGCGATTGGAAGACGTACTATGGTTCTAGCGAACACCTCCAAGAAGCTATCGCTGAAAACGGCGCAGACCTATATAAAAGAACAATACTAAAACTGTGTGAGACTAAGGGCGATTGCTCTTACTACGAAGCCAAGTATCAATTCGATAACGACGTGCTTCTACGAGACGATTATTACAACGCTTTCATTGGATGCAAGATTCACTCAAAACACTTGAAACGCTAAATACCTCTATGAAAAAGTTTAAAGCGTATTACACTGAACAGACTGAATGTACCTGTGAAGAGCTAGTCCACGAGGCGGCAGAGTATCAGGGAAAGAAGGTCACACTGAACAATCCCATTCGGGGCGGTTCCAAAAAATTCTACGTCTTTGTTAAGAACGATAAGGGGAATGTGGTTAAAGTTTCCTTTGGCGATCCTAACATGGAAATCAAGCGCGATGATCCTGATGCGCGATCTAACTTTAGAGCCAGACATAACTGCTCAGATCCCGGTCCCAAATGGAAGGCTAGATACTGGAGTTGTTATCAATGGCGTTCTGGCTCGAAGGTAGATAACTAAATTTTACATTAACTGAGGTTTTATTATGCCTGTTAACAAACGGCGATTAGAAGTACATGAGATATTTGAACTGTTAGCTAAGGCCAACAGTAAGAAGAAGAAGGTTGAAGTTCTACAGGCAAACAACATCATGCCTGTACGTGACGTTCTTCAAGGAATTTTTGACGATAGGGTTCAGTGGAACATGCCTGCGGGTACTCCTCCATATACGCCCACCTCAGATCAAGCCCCCCCTCCCAAAACCCTCCTCCGTGAGCACCTGAAGTTTAAGTACTTCGTCAAAGGTCTCCGTGAGTCTGAGGGCTTACCTTCTGTGAAACGTGAGCGTCTATTCATAGACATTCTCGAAACAGTCCACCCTGCCGATGCTGTCTTGTTGGTAGATATGATCAACAAAAAATCCCCCGTGAAAGGATTGACCATCAACACTGTCAAGGAGGCATACCCCGATCTAATCCCTGATTAGTTATGAAAATAAAAACCGAATAAAAGGAGCGGCGATGCAAACAGCCCAACTAGAAAGACTAAAAAAAGACTCTAAAGAAATCGGACATTACATTCATAAACTTACTAAAAAAGGACGGAAAGACGCGGCTTACAAAATGATTAAGAAACAAGCGTTTCTTGATGCCGCCATTTCTCAGGTCGCTACAAGGGGGTGATCCTTATCTATTAGGGGTACCTTCGGGTACCTCTTCTTACTTTGGATAACATCATGGACACCATGCCAACTTGGAATTCGTTAACATATAATGAGAAATGTGAGGCTCTTCAAATAGCCTACTCTTGGTACCATTCTAAAAATTACTTCGGATCTCAAGCGCAGATCCCAACCTTACTCACTCTCATAAACGAGTATCGTCTCACATCGGTACTGGACTATGGCTGTGGGAGCGGACACAAAAAGATCTGGGAATCTCTCAAGGCAATGTGTCCCTCATTAAAAACCTACCGTCCCTACGATCCATATTCTAAGCAACCTGAAATCCGTAACTATCCTCCCGCAGGAAGTCGCTTCGACCTAGTGTCGTGTACTGACGTTCTTGAGCATCTTCTTATAGAAGACCTCGAAGACGTGCTCACTGACCTACTCTTCTGTACCAACAAGATGCTCTACTTGACGATCTGTTTGTCCCACGCAGGGAAGATGGTTGTAGATGCAAATGGTGAAGATCTCTATAACCAAAGCCTACATACCATAGTGAAGCCGAAGGATTGGTGGCTTGCACAAATTGCTAAGGCTGAGAGAACGGTTCGTGATAAGCAAGCACGATCAATCCCTATCAAAATACTTTGGACCTAAAATGCCTACATACGATTTAAGAAATGTCGAAACTGGTGAAGTCAAAGAGATGCTTGTGTCTATTTCTAAGATGCAGGAGATGACAGCAGGAGGTGAGTGGGAACAGGTACATCTAGGTGTGCCCAATCTAGTTACTCACACAGGCAACATCGTCAACAAGACAAGTGGCGATTGGAAGGATTACCTCAAGAAGGTAAAGAAAGAAGCGGGTGGCAACTCAGGGTTGAGTGCGGCACAGAAACGTAAATATGGCCTTCAGGATAATAGTATTAACACATGAAGACTAAACAGCAGACTAATGAGTCAATGAACATACGCATTGACGATCTCATTACTATTGATCCGATTACTCCCAGACAGACCGAAGCATTTCAGGCTTGGCGTGATGGAGATCATTTGGCGATGGTAGGTACCGCAGGAACAGGTAAGACGTTTCTGGGGATGTATCTGGCACTCGAAGAGGTCATGGATAAAGCTAGTCCCTATGAGCAGGTCTGCATTATTCGTAGTGTGGTGCCTACAAGGGATGTTGGATTTTTACCGGGCACTTTGGAGGAGAAACTCAACACGTTTACTGGACCCTATCGTTCAGCGGCGGCTGAGTTGTTTCGAGACAATCGTGCCTATGACAAGCTCGTGCATAACAAGTACATCACCTTTGAATCCACCTCATACATTCGAGGCGTGACCTATGACTCGTGTATTCTCTTAGTGGATGAAATGCAGAACCTTAACTTCCATGAGCTAGATTCTGTTATCACTCGTGTGGGGCAAGGGACAAAGATCATCTTCTGTGGTGATTACTACCAGTCGGATTTCAAGAACAACTCTGAGAAACAGGGTGTTAACAAGTTCCTAGATATCCTAAGTAACATGCAACACTTCAGCATAATTAACTTCAGTTGGGAGGATATAGTACGTTCAGATTTTGTAAGAGACTACATCATGACCAAAGAATGGATGGGAGTCCAACAATGACCATAAGACCCGCCTCCTCAGAACTCTCTGAGTCACGATTATTCGATCAACTTTGTATAGACGAAGGGATCGTTAACGCCATTTATGAAGACCACTTGGGCTACGCCACCTTTGGAGTAGGTCATTTGGTATTGCATACAGATCCTGAGTACGCCCAACCATACGGGACACCTGTCTCAGATGATCGAGTGTGGGAAGCGTTTAAACAAGATCTGACGATCTGCATCACAGAATGTGAGCGGTTGTATTTGGGTGACTGGAATAATTTTCCGGGCGAGGTCAAAGAGATCCTCGCGAACATGATGTTCAATATGGGAAGACCCCGTCTAGCTCAATTTAAGAATATGAATAAGCACTTGAGTGCAGGTGATTGGAAGAGTGCGGCAATCGAAGGTCGAGATTCAAGGTGGTATGACCAAGTGACCAATCGTGCCGAACGATTAATGGAGCGTCTAGAGCAGGTGTAACAATGGCAAAATACTCACGATTTGACAGTCGAAATAAGAAAAAACGTCAAGATAAGTATCGTGGTGATAAAAGAAGAAGGGAATATGAAGAAGCATTGCCTAAAAGATCCTTATGGGAAGAAGTGGTTTCTGCACGGGCAGACCATACACTTCGCAGGTAAAACTGGCATTGGCGATGTGATGTTGGGACTTAACACGGCACACTACGTGTCTCACACGTTAAAAAAAAAGTTAAGCTGAAGTATCACTGGACTAACGGTCCAGACTTTATATTCCACCCCGAAGACAGTCAGACCATCATAGATCAACAGCAGTACCTGTTGCCCCGATTACATGGGCACGGATCTGTTAACGTTGATGTTGAGAACATCTTCAATACGTCTCATGATCGCTTTGATGGGATGTTGCATACCCATATAGAAACCAAGCGTGGCTATGAAGTCCTTTCAGGGGTTAACAGTTGGCTCTTCAATGAGCGTGACATGGACTGCAAGCAATACAAAAACCTTGTGGTGATCTGGCGAACCAAATTCATCGAGGGTAACTATCCAGTTTTCAAAGACAGCTACGATTCATCCTACTGGGATCTTATTATTCCCCTGCTCAAATTAGCAGGATTCACTGTCGCAGAAGTGACTCACCGAACCCCTATATCAGAGGTCTACCATCTGATTTCTAGTGCCAGATTGGTGGTCGCCTACAACGGAATGTACCACTACATATCCAAGAACTTCATCAAGCCGATGATAGTGATGGGCGATTCGAGCATCATCAAGACCCATAGCCCCCAAGCAAAACATTTCTTTGCCCCTCACAAAGACAAAAGTGAGCGTGAAATACTCGACTACATATTAGACATTCGAGACAACTTGCATGAACTTGACCATCGTGTGGTGAAGGTTAAGCGCATGTTGTACCCCATTATCTACGGAAAGAAATATGCATAAGCTACCAGCCGTTGGAATGATTTACATACATGAAAACCCCATATCAGTTAGGTACAGCGAAATAGCGTCGGTCTCTTGGGAGAATGCAGGATTTGATCTTGAGTTGCATAAGGGTGTTACTCCCGACACATTAGATGAACAGCCCAGAAAACTTCGGTTTGGTAAGAAGGAAGGGGGACGTAACAAGGGGAAGGACTTCACAGAGACCGAAAAGGCGGTGTGGTATAGCCATATCATGATGTGGGAGATAGCCGCACGGAAAGAGAATCCTTTTATTGTCGTTGAGCACGACGTTCTTCTACTCAAAGGAATAGAGATGGCTATGCTCAAGTCCCATCCAATTATCGGGCTATGCCATTGCGGATTGTTATCAAAGCATCCTGAAAAGGGATATCGAGTTTCCGCAGGCGGGTCTTACATGCTCAGTAACCAGATTGCCAAGAAGATGCTGGACGGACTACCAAAGACCATCACCTGTAATAGCGACGGTTACATACACAATTACATTACACGTTACGGTGCCTTTAAGCAGGATTACAGCACTCAGTTGTATATCCCCCGCTTTGGATCGACCATTAACCATGACTGATCTGAAGGTGTTTATAGGTTATGACTCTCGTGAGACGGACGCTTATTACGTGGCTAAGGCTTCGATTGAGAAGTACAGCGATGTAGAGGTCTATCCTATTGTGCAGGATGAGATGCGGGACATGGGGTTGTATCGAAGACCCATTGATTTCAAAGCCTCATCGGAGTTCACCCTAACAAGATTCCTAACACCCCACCTCTCTAACTTTACAGGCTACTCAGTTTTCATGGACTGTGATGTCCTTCTGCAAACAGATGTTCGTAAGATCCTAGAGGACGTAGATCCTAAAAACTGTGTCAGTTGTGTCCAGCATGACTACACCCCTAAGACCACTATAAAAATGGATGGGCAAACCAACGAAGCCTATCCAAAGAAGAATTGGTCGTCTGTGATGGTGTTCAACAATGAGCGTTGCGACATTTTGACTCCTAACGTCGTGAATAACTTCACGCCTGCTTACCTACACAGAATGGAGTGGGCACGTTCTATAGGCGCACTAGATACTACATGGAATTACTTAGTCGGTTATTATGAGAACAATGACACGCCATCCTTAATACACTACACGGACGGCGGTCCTTGGTTCCAAAAATATAATAACTGTGAATTTAGTGACCAATGGAAACAACAATATGAAGCGACTGATATACCAAGTATGTCTGGGGGAAGCGCAAAAAAGCCGTCTTTACGAGACGTGCATAAACTCTGTTGAGAATTACTGTGCAGAGCACAAGATAGACCACTTCGTACAAGGTCTGCCTAAGCTACGAATAAAGCCTGATCCATTTAGCTCTAATCGCTCGAAAGATTCCTATGGGAAGCACGGGGGTTACCTACCGATCTACGAGAAAGAGAATGCCCTTGACCTCCTAGATCAATACGATCAGATCGCTATCGTAGACGCAGACATCTATATTCGAGAAGGTGCTCCCAATATCTTTAATGACTTCGAAGAACCCTATGCCTTTGGAGCCGTGTGTGAACGCGAGATGGATATTACCCCTGAGTATGTGGCTAAAATTAAGAACTACAGCCACATGCAATATGCTAACTTACATAACAAGGGAATAGGGTTTCATCCAGATGATCGAGGATTTGAGTTCTTCAATATGGGGATGATCCTAATCAACAGCAAACGCTTTGCTCCTTTCATGAACGGACAGACTGCCAAACAGTTTATAGGAAGGCTGGAATTCAAAGATTGTGTGGACGGTGTAGGCGCATGGAAGTGGTCTACTGATCAAACGTTATTGAATTATTTCCTAAAAAAGTACAAAGTACCTACTCAGCATCTTGATGATAAATGGAATGGACTGTACACGGCACATCGATCAATTGAAGACTGCCACTTTATTCACTTTTTCTTGAAGGATAAATTGCCCCAGTCAGGGGAAAACATTGAAGAACTAATAGGAACATTATGAAAAGCTATGAAGAAAAAACACAGCAGTACTCTACGTGGGGCGACAAGCTCCTCCAGCACACTGACGTGCTCTACTCCATCCAATATGAGGACACCTTTAAACCTGTCAACATTCAGTTAGCGCCCTGTGAGGTTTGCGATTCTGATTGCCCATTCTGTTCTGTGGCAGGGCGACCTCTCAAGAGCTACATGCCATTCTCTAAGATCGTAAAGATGCTGGAGGATTTCAAGACATTGGGAGCCAAGGCATTAGAGATTACAGGCGGAGGGAACCCTCTGCTCTACCGTGACCGCGAAGAGAAGAAGAACATCAACGACATCATCCGTGTTGCGGGTGAGATGGGTTACGACATTGGCATCATCACCAACAGCGAGAACCTAGAGCGTCACCTCGATCCTGCGGTCTATGATTACATCGATTGGATTCGTATTAGCCTAATCAAGCTCGAAGAAGGCAAGGACCCCCATGACTATGACTTTGGATCGTTTCCGATTGAGCGTTTAGGACTCAGTTACATTGTCCATGCATCAACCAATGGTGTGGCTGATCCTATGTCACGAACAGGTAAGCCTTACTCAGGCACTACGGTTGAGTCGATCAAGAAGGTTGCAACGATTGTAGACCTTTACCCCGACCTCAAGTTTGTACGGATGGCAGGGGATGTCCTGATTGAGAACTACCAGCCAGAAATGAAAAAGGAGTGGGGACCAATTCTCGAAGAGATGGACAGGCACGACAAGATCTTCATCAAAGAGATTTGGACCAATGAATACCCCTATAACGACGGTTGTTATGTGGGCTTGATCCGTCCTTACATTGCCCCATCACCCGAAGGCGGTGACTATCAGGTGTATGCGTGTACCAGCCATGTACTGGAAAAGCGAAAGTACCAGCTAGATTTCTCGTTGGGTAGTGTTGATGACGTGATTCAGATCTGGGATGACTGCAACAGGATGTATGCATTCACGGGCTACCCTTATGAGGTTCGGAATAATAAGGGGGAAGATTGGTGTGAGTCTTGTGGTCTTTGTTATTACAACAATAACAACAAGATCCTTCACACCGTCGCTGGTGACATGGCCGACAGGAACTTTGCATGAATGACTACAATAGAGAGTACTACGAGTCAGTCAATTACACCGATTATCACGCTCGACAGGATCGGTATAACCAACTCGCCCTAGAGATTACCAACCACCTGAAGGTACATGAGCTAGACCAAGACCCCATCCTCGACTTTGGATGTGCGACAGGAATGCTCATAAAGGGTCTTATCTCCTTGGGATACGAGGAGGTTTATGGGGCGGATGTCTCAGAATGGGCGGTTGAACAGTGCGAAGCCGCTAATCTAAACGTCAGTACCACAACCAATTACGGCAGACACTACGGGCTTACCTTTGCCTTGGATGTCTTCGAGCACATGACTATTGATCAATTTAATGAGTTCATGACCCAAATTCGAACGAAGGTATTGGTCTTTCGGATGCCCATTTGCAGAGAAGGTGAGTCGGATTACTTCCTTGAGTGCTCACGCGCAGATTCCACCCACATCATTCGATGGACTCGCCGTCAATGGGAAGCAGAGTTCCGCAGGCACGGATTTGTCCCGCTACCAATTAACCTACATACCATCTACAACAGTGAAGGCGTCTACACGGGTATCGCCTTGCAGGAGAAATTTTACTTATGATGATCGGAAAAAATGTTAACTCTCAGCACATCGTACACCTGATCCCGCGTAACTCAGTGGGTGCAGAGATTGGTGTTTGGCAGGGGGGATCAACAAAGTTATTTATTAAAACCCAACCTAAGAAGCTCTATCTGATAGACCCTTGGTCAGTAGAACCCTACCAAGAATCAGTAGAGACATGGGATCATTATGTCAGTCGGTACTCTGCTCTTGTCGGGGGTAAAAACGCAGAGGATTTCGAGAAGTATTACGAGCAAGTAGCGGAAAGGGTCATTGAGGAATACAAGATCTACGCTAACGTGGAGATCCGTCGAGAGCTATCCATTGATTTCTTTGAGATGCTCGAAGAGACGGGTGAGCGTCTGGATTGGATCTATATCGATGGTGATCACTCCTATGAAGGAGCCTACTATGACTTCGAGAAAGCCCTGAAGTACGTTAAGAAGGGTGGACTAATCATTGGGGATGACTACGGAAACAAGCCAGCGGTTAAGCAAGCGGTCGATGATTGGGCAAAGGAGCACAACAAAGAACTCAAAACATACGGCGCTAATCAAGTCGTAGTCCAACTATGAAGGCCAGAATACATTACATCAAGGGTCACGAGAAAAGCGAGCAACAAGCTAATTCCGCAAGTGACTCATTTGGTAAAAATGGCTGGGAGGTTGAGTTGGTACAGGGGGTCACACCCGACGTACTAGACCCCAACGAAGGTTATTTGTCAGGCGACCTTAAAGGGGGACGCCTAGAGTCCTTTCGCACTTCAGAACCTCGCAAATACAATATCAAGAAGTCTTGCTTCATTAACCAT
>OBMK010002818.1_pt1 | contig 12698 bp, 20 predicted proteins | sample 1539081 | NCBI WGS metagenome assembly OBMK01 (sample SAMEA3355528, study PRJEB22509) | marine metagenome | biome: marine; feature: river plume; material: water | place: USA | collected 2010-08-07 | depth 0.5 m | reverse complement strand
AGTAACTTCATTCAGTTCTCTAAGAAGTTCATTGGTTAAGTCTAAGTAGGATGTTGCCATAGGTTCTCTTGCCTTTTAATTTGTTAAAGATTGGGGGCCTTTTACAGCCCCCGCACTTATTTAGATACAGCTTATACGTTGTAGAACGCACCAACGAGTGCTTCGTCACGAAGGACTTTAACACCGAATACGTGCAAACCACGACAGATGTCACCAAAGCTATCTGGGTCACGGATGACCTCAGTGCTAGTGATAGTCTGTGCAGTACAGATAGCTGACATGTGACCAGCAAGAATCTTGCCATCAGCAGCAGAGGTTGCAGCTACGTTGTTAGACTTGTACATGCTGAAGCCACGGAGCTTACCAGAAGTAACGAGACCGTTACGAATGGAGCCTTGACCAGCATTGAAGTCAACAGACAGAAGCTTAGAACCAGACTGAGACAGTTCTTCGTAGAAGCTAGGAGGTGCAACTACCCAACGACCTTCTTCTGGTACGTTCTGCTCGTCAAGAAGACGGGCAAACTTAGCCAGCAGGTCAAGCGGGTCGGTTACGTCCAAGCCAACTGCGCCTGAACCATCGTATACGCCAGCGCCAAGGTGAGTAGCGCTATCAGTACCGAGAGTGTGGTCAGGGCCAGAAGCAGACAGACCAGAGAAACCAGCAGCGATTACAGCAGTATCAAATGCGTCACGCAGAGCGTAAGCAGCAGATGAAGCAGCAACTTCTTTAAAGTTTACGTGAGACATAGAAGTTTCGATGTCGTCTACGATGAACTTGAAAGCGTTGGCTGAATCAACAACCAGATTAATTTCTTGGTCGGTTAGCTTAGTAGCAGTAGTATCGCTACCACGAGTGTAAGCGCTAACGCTAATTACTGGCTCTTTAATGATTCGTACAGAATCACCGAAGGCAGAGATTTCACCTTCATAGTCAGTATTAGTAATTGCTTCTGCAACCGATGCTTTACGGAAAAAGTTAAGAACTTTCTTCGAGTAAACAGCAGGCAAGAAGTACGAGTTAGTCTGTCCAGCGACAGAGTTTGCGAAGTTAGCGTTTGTATCTGTTGAGGGTTCAAAATATTGAGCCATGATTATGTTTCCTTATTTAAAGACAATTGTAAAATTAAGCTACTACTCTGCCTTCCATAATGGCTGAATCAATTTCTTTTTCATGTTTATCGTAATCAGCCATAGACAGGGCAGCAATTTCCCTTTGTGACCATACTTTTGCTTCTTTAGCATCAACAGCAGTTGTTTTAGTTGATACCATATCAGCCGCTGAAGCTTTGGTCGAAGTTTGTGACTGTTGCGAAGTACCTTGAGAAACTTGGATACCGCTTTCTAATTTATATAAATCAATAGCTTTGACTGCCAAATCTACGTTGTTTGGATTATTGTACACCCAGTCTTGAATTGCTTCTGGCTGTGACTTAGCCCACGAATGGAACTCATCACTTTTGCGAATGTCTGCAAAGTCAGGATGTGCGGAGTAAAGAGTTTGTTCTGCTTCTTTACGTGCAATCTTGGCTTCACGTTCTTCAAGTGCTGAGAGCCTGTCATCAGTCTCTACAGCGGGTGCTGTTTCTACATACTCGTCCTGAACTTGTTCTGCTTCTACTGCATCCTCGTGACGAACGGCCTGTTCAACTTGCTGTGTCATTCGAGCTTCGGCTTGAAGTTCTTGTTCTTTCTGTTTAAACTCGTTAATCTTAGTATCGTAGTGTTTCTTTAAATCATCGTATCGCTTTTTATAATTAGCGTTTTCTTCATCAGGGGCTGCTTTAGAGGTGGCCTGATTAGGTTTATGATAAACTCCATCAGCACTTTGAAAAGGAGCGTCTTGTTCGCCGCCATAGTCTTTTCGCATGTTGTATGGGTTTGCTGTTTCTTCTTGTTGTGTTTCTTGTACTTCACTCATCGTCACTGCTCCTTTTGGGGCTTGTCGTCTTTTCAAGGTAGCTACTCGGCTCGCGACTGCTGAATAGGGCTTGATACTACAAGGTGGCCTCTAGGTTAAAATTAAAAGTGATAAGGGGCCTTTCGGGTGGCCTTATCGTTTGCGTACACTGGGCATTGCATTAGCGCCTAACATCTGGTCATGGACTTCCTTATCAGGGTCTTCCATGTCCTCGCTAGTCAGTATGCCACCACCCATGTACTTTTTCATTAAACCGCCATCGTAAGCACGTTCAGCATCATCCATCATAGACTGAAGCTTATCCGTACCTATCTGGTCAGTTGCTTTTCTGGTGAAAACAAATTCACCATCCGACAACCTTGCGGGTATCGAATCTGATGTACCAGTTCCCGGCCCTTCTACAGCGCCTTCACCAGCAAATTCTCCAGCAATATCCATGACCTTATCAAAGATAGTGCCTAGTCGCTCATCGCCTTCTAGGGCACTGAGCAAGTAATCTTGGTCTTCTGGAGTAAGGGCTTCGTCTAACACAAAGCCTGCGTACTCGTCTTCCATTTCTTCGTCTGGTAGCTGTGAAGCTTCTACAGCAGCCATCTCTTCGGGTGGAATGTTATCGTATGTATCTACTGGCATATCGGGAGCCATTAACGAACCGCCTTCTGCAAAACCAGCATCGTCTCCTTCTTTCTTTTCATTTTCTGCGTCCATCTTTCTTAACGCCTGATAAATATCTTCACCATCAAAAGAATTCACTACAGCTTTCCAACGCTCTGAAACTTTATCTTTATCTTTTTGTGTTTGTGCATTTTTCATAGAACGTGTCATTTGCTTGTATAGGCTAATGTACTTGTCAGCGTCAGAGACTTCTCCACCTTCGTTCTTTTCTACACGCTCTTCTGAGCTTGCAAAGCTAGTAAGCTTTTTGAAATCATCTGTAGATAATAAAGGCTTAGACTCTTCGTCAATCTGTGTTCGGTGGAGGTCAGTAATAAATTCAGCAATAGATTGCTTAGACTCTACAATAGAAGAATCAGCAACAGCGCTTAAAGATTCCATGATATACGCTTTGTCCATCTTCTTGTTGCCGCCTTGGAACTTAAAAGAGTTTACAAGTTTTGTAGTGTCTTTTAAGTTTTCTTCTGCAACTTTAGGGGCTTCGGACTCTGCGCTTCCCTGTACCTTAGATACGGCCTCTGCCATTTCTTCGACTTCTTTTGGCACGGCGGGTTCAGGGCCACGAGAAGCTACAACATCTTTACGGGCTTCAGACAATAAAGAATCTGCACCCTCTGCTGCTGCTTGAGCTACTGAGCCTACTGCGTATTTTATTTTAGGTACTTTCATTTCACTGCCTCTATTTTTTTTAGCTCTTTCTAGAACTTTTTTATTTTTAATTTTTATAACTTCAGGGTCGTAAATTGTGTATTCTACTTTACCGCCCACTTGTTTTAACTTAGAATCTCGTGCATCTTTTAGTGCAGCTTTAATTCCGTATTTAGTGAATAGCTTATCTGCATCTTGGTCTGTTAAGTTTAGTATTTGTCTCCAAAACTTAGGTTTGTTTAAATCTAACTTTTCTAGATTTAATCCTTCTGCGTCTATTAGTTTTTTTAATTTTTCTTGAACTTCTTTATCTTGGTCATTAAAATTTTTGCGAGTAACTAAAACTTCACTATCTTTTACATTTGCTTCAACTTCATATAAAATAGGAGTGCCGCCCTTTTTTCTTTCAATGGCTGCCTCTACATATTGTTTGCCGTAAAGCTTTCTAAGTTTTGCCGGAGTAATGTTAGCATAGCCTTCTGCTATGTCCTGTTCGGGAGTAAATGAAAAACCTTTTCCAAAAGCTGTTTCGGATGCAAACTCAGAATCGAAAGAATCAAAATTTTTCTTAGCTCCATGAAAAAGTTTCATTGCTCCTTTTGATAACAAACTTGCTGCTGACATTATTTTTCCTCTACTCTTTGACGGGCTTCTATTGCTTGTTCTTTTAAGTTCATTAGGTTAGCCAGTGAACTCGCTTTCCCCTGCCTGCGGTACAGACCCAGTTCCGATGTTTCCACCGCCAGTCCCTGTAGCTCCAAGTTGCGGAGGTTGTTGAGGTGCTCCTTCAGGGCCTCCCATAGCTCCGAGTTGTTGACCAGCGGCCCCAGCCGTCCCGCCATCTCCTTGTCCAACATTTTGTGCTCCTATGATTTGTGCCATGATTGCTGCTTCTTCAGGGTCGTTAAGAATCTCATCGGGGTCAAGGTCAAGGCTATAAGCCAACTCACTTACAATCTTAGAGATTTTAACAAACGGTGCAATCGCAGGGTTTTGTGCGGTTTGTAGGAACATGGTTAGTCGCTGGCTGCGTACTTCTTTTTGCATCAAGCTGTTTGTACCCATAGCACGAACTTCGAGGTCGCCTTGAATATCAAGCTTCCCTTCAAAGAACTGCATGTTCCACTGGTAGTATGCTTCGCCCAAAGGCTTCAGCAAGAAGTCATCAATGTTCTTGATAACTGTTTTAATGTTTAGTGACGCTGCACCCAGCAACATAGACATACCAGACGCAGTTCTTGTCATGCTTTGTACGCCTGTCTGACCATGTGAGTAGCTTGGGATGCCTGTCTGTTCGTCAGCTAACTGTCGGAATTTATCGAACATCATCATATTTTCTTGAGAAGTGTTCGGAAATTTGACACCATGAATAGCCTGTCCCGGCATTCCAGCCTGACGGCGAAATACTTTTCCGGGATATATATCCATAGACTGTCCACCTACGAGGGCTGACTCATCAACGTCAAAGACTAATGAGCCTGCAAGCGCAAGGTTGTCGATAGCCATACGTGCATGGCCGTTCATTATTTGTTGGGAGTCGTCCATATTCTCAGCAACGCCAATACCGAAGAAAGAATAAGGATTACGCTCGTAAGGAAAGGCATTGTATGGGAGTCGGTAAGGTGTAAATGGATTAACAACCCCACGTAAAAGCTTACCATTACTAACCCAAGCATTAACTTGTACTTCATCTAAGTCATCAACCTCGTCAGGTAGTTCCATCCCGACTTCTCTGGCGTACTCTGCATCCATAATTCCCCAGTATTCAAGGACTTCAAACTGTCCAGACCCATAGTCTTCTGTGCGCTGGTCGTCTTTTAACTCATGCTCATAGTCTTTTTCTGTGTAGTTTGGCCCCATCTGGAGACAACCACGAATAGCATCTTTGTTAAAGAACGGCATCTTGCTTAACGCTCTAAGCTGCGACTTGTTCATTCTGTGTCGATGTACTATATATTCACAATCATCAATTGATGTTGCGGAGGGGTCTGGGAAGAAATCCCAAATACTTACAAACTCAATGCGAGGTACACGTACATTAAGGGGTTCGTATACACGCTCGCCTTCTTCGTCTACTGTCCAACGACTTAACGTCTTGTTGTAGTTGAATGGGCCTTTTACGATTCCCGTACCAAACAGAGCAGATTCAAGAAGAGCGTTACGCAGTTCGCTTGAACCGCCTGACTCTTCAATCTGGTCATGGATTAGTACCTGCATATTTCGTGCCGCTTCCTTAGCAGGAGAGCGTTCTAGTGCTTGTGGGTCTGGTGAAGCGCCTTCTGCAAAATTAAGCCCTGCTTCTTTGATGGCTTCGGACAATACATCTTTTGTGGCTGTGAGTGTTTCACCAGCTTTAAGTGGCTCGTCTCGGCCATCACCAGCATAGCCAACATCATAAGGCGAGATAGGCGCTAAGCCTTCTTCTTCTGTTGGGGCTTTGTACTCTGGGGCGCTAGACTCAATGCCTGTCTGACCTTGTTCGAGGTGCGTGTATTTTGCAATGCCTTCGGGCAGTTGTGTTTCACGTACACCGATAGGAAACTGACCAGTACCAAAAATAACGTCCACTAGCTGACCGAACGCTGCTAATACTTTGGTCTTGGTTACTTTGACGAATACTTTAGACTTCTCGCTTTCACGGAAGCGTACATTCTTGTTGTAGATGCCACGGAAGTTGTGGTAGGCCGTTAGCCAACGCTTTTCATCAAAGTCTCTAGCCTGTTCAGCAGATGCGTATCTGTCTTCTACTAAACCTACGAAACGGTTACGTACATCTTCTTCTAGGTCTAATTCTAGGCCACCCGCAGTTTCTTCTGCTGCGAAGTAGATTTCGTCTGCTGTTCCGTACTCTTCGTTTTCTTCGTTCATGTACTGTTCCTTTATAGGGGCTTAGAGATTGACATGCCACGATAGTTTTTACCTACCTGTGCTTTTAGTGTAAATCCCTTTCCTAAATCTTTAGAGTAAGTAGCTCTTGGATTTTTACCTAGCTTTACACCAGCAGAAGAATTACCTTTCATTTGTTTTTCGAGGCTGTAGTTTGTAGACGAGTTACCCATTGAGTCTTTAAACTTGCTTGCCGTTACTTTTGTGCCGCCTAAGTTGGTATATGCCTTTACTTCTCCAGCACGGTAGCCTTGATTTCCAGATAGATTTCCTTCAATAGAACCAATACCTTTAAATTCTTTACGAGCTACTAAGCCGCCGTTGTTGTATTTAGCTTTCTTCATTTTAGTATCCAAATGTTGAGTCAGACGGCGTGAAGTGTGATTCTTTTCTAAACTGCCTGAGTTGGTTTATTGTATCATTGATACGTGGTCTAGCCATAATAAGGTAGCGTAGTGCATCGTATGCGTGGTCTGATGCGTGTGTATCTACGTCTTCTGGCTTTGCCTTATCTAATGGAATACTTTGAAGCTCGCGTATCAGGTTAGGACATGTATTAAATATTTGTATTTTGGGTCTACCGCTTTGCGTGAGCTTCAAGTATTCGTGAATCTGTATCTTTCCTTGTATTCTGTTCTTGTCTGCCCTTCTGAGCTTATGTCCGGCTCTCTGAAGGGTTTCGCCAACTGTGGGGCCTGTCGTACCTGTTCGGCTCCAACACGCTGTATCGAGCACTCCTTGGACTGAGAAGGGGTCTTCCATTTCCATCTCGGTCAACATTCCAGCCAGCTCAGTGCCCAACAAACCTTTGCGGTACAGTTCACGATATATAATCAGTGTACCGTCACTTGGGTCAACTGCACCCCACACACATGCACTTTCTGAAGCATAACCATAATCAATCCCTTTACTTCGTTCCCAATGTACTGGAATTTCAAAGGGTGTAATTACATGGTCAAACGGATTAAACTCTGTGAATGCTGCGCCTTCTGCAACATCCCAGTTACCGTCCAACAGTTGTTGTCGCTGTGTTGGCGGTAGAGCGTTCAACATCTGCTCGTATCGTCCGTCTTTAGCTAGGTAGGGGTTATCCTGTAATCTAGCTGGTATAAACTTTCGTGTTAGTCCATCTGTGCCCCTAAAGCTTTCATTGGGTGGAGATGGGTCTATGTATCTTTTCTTTACCCAGTTTGCACCAGCACCGCCGGGATTTGCTGTGCATCGCATATACGTCTCAATCTCTGAGTCTGTAGTACGTAAACGCGAAGCTAGGTAGTTCCAAGCAAACTCTGTGGGGAGATGTGTAATCTCGTCAAAGCCTATGAAGCTGTATGCTTGACCCTGATAGCGGTATACATCTGCATCACGCTCCAAGAAACCAAACTCCATCTTTGCTCCGCTTGGGAATATCCAGAGCTTTTCTACTTCTTTGTACTTAGAGCCGGGAAATGCCTTTGGGTATAGTTCCCGACTCTTGTCAATAAGTTCTCGCAGTTCCGGCATAGAGCGTCTGATAATCAGTGCTCGGTGTGCTGGGCGGTGTGCAAATCTCAGCGGGTCAATAAGCATGGCGTATGACTTACCACCCCCTGCTGCTCCACCATACAACACATCTGTTTCACCGGCTGCGAGAAAGTCTTCCTGTGGGCCTTCGTTAGCCTTAAAGATGACATCCTCAGTTGCTTCAGCTTGCAGGGCTGTTGGGATGCCTTCCAGCTCTTCGGCGCTTACGAGTTTTTGTGCGTTCTCGTTTTCGAGCTTGCTGAGAGTCTTTTTAGTTTTATTTATAGACTTCTTGTAGTTATCTATTTTATTCTGCGCTGACTTGAGTTTTTTCTCTTTGTCCCTTACGCTACGCTTTGCTGCTTGTTTGGCTTTGGTTTCTGAGTGGTACGTGTACCCTCTACCCTGTGAGCCTTTTGGTCTACCACCTTTCTTGCGGGGAGTTCCATCAGCTTTTAGCTTGAAGTTACCTTCCTCGTCTTTTAGGTAGTTATCGGGATTAGTTTCCCAATCCTTCATTATGCTTCTTTCCTTTTATCGGCTATCTTCTTTAAGCCCATGTGCGAAATGAAACGACCTGTTTTGTGTTCAAGGAATAAAGATGCTTCTCGTAAGCTCAGTGTTTTTTGCTGTATCATCTTTATCATCTTGTTCAGTTCTTCTAGTTGTTCTGGAACTGGGTTCAACAACTCTGTGTTATCTTCGTTTAGCTCATAGCCAAACGGTATAGTGCTACTAGACCTCCGTATAGTCTCCATCTATAACAACCTCCTTTTTGGCCGGTATTACAAACAAACCACCACCAGTGTTTACGTTTACGTCTAACCTTTCGGTCTTGCCTAGTCCTACACGGTCTAGAATCTGCTGTGCAGCTTGTATACGCATATTAGCTTGTGGTACAGGTTCTGGGCTATCCATAATCTGAATGAGCTTAGAAGCTGCTTTAGGTGCATTGAGCGCCAGTATGTTTGTAGCAATGTCCAGTATCTCAGACTTCAATGCCTTTACTACAGTGTAATGTGTTCCTTCTGCATAACCTGCAAGTTCTGCTGCATGTTTAACATCACCACCACAAGTAGTAAGGTTATCAAGAAACGATTGTTGCTTTGTGGTGAGTTGCTTTGTAGGCATTTAGACTTCCTAGTCATTTAAACTGTATATACTATAGTATACCCGTAATATTGGGTCTTGTCAAGTTTTTTATAACTTAATTGCATATATAGTAGTATATAAGGGGGAGACCTGCAAATAAATGAAATAAAACTTGACAGATGCTCATTCTACGGGTATAATAGATATTAAGCCCACCGGGGTTATAGCATATGTATACTGCACACCTATCACCTATTTCCTTACCTCCCTTTAAAGCCTTGGAAGCCGCCCGACTTCCCCAGCCTTGCTCCTCCCTTTAAAGCCTTTTAAGCTGCGGCGTAGTCTGGTTTACATGGCATATCTCCGTAAAATGTATGAGATTGTATATATATCCCAGTACCCCCCCATGGCAGCTTGCCCCCCTCTAAAGTCTCCATAGAGACTTTAAAAATCTCCAGAGATTCCATAGAATCTCAACGCCCGCACCCATCTGAAGACTTTTAAAGTCTTTATAGTTCTACCAAGTTTTCTAGTTTACAAAACTAGAGAGACTTTCAAGCTTTTTTAAACCTTTAGGTTTATTCCAAAGACTTCCAATCTTTTCAACGACTTACAAGCTTTTTAGTCTACGACTAATCAACCCCTCCTGAGACTTTTAAAGTCTCCTTAGATTCTATCGCCTACAGGAAATTCCCGATAGGGAATGCCGCCCGCTGAAGACTTTAAAAGTCTTAGCCGATTTTACCCTATCTCCATAACCTATAAAAGGTTATGGAGATAGGGTAGAAACTTCTCCGTTATTATTTATTTAAAAGGAGTGTCGAAGACACGGTCACTTTAGTGACCTTTTAAATAAATAATAACGGAGAAGTTACCATGGCAAAATCAAATTTCAACTCAATCGACTCAAACAAAATTGCTACGGCTCGACAAGTTTTTGCAGTGGCAAGCCACTTTGCTTCAATCAAAGCTTCATCTCCTTCGGAGCGATACGGATTGACCAAAGTTTTCAACGCCGTAATAAACAAGCACTACAAAGACTCCGATAGCTTCATGACCCATTCTGATGTCTCAGAATGGTTTGAATGGGATTGTGTTCCAGAGCAGTTCCTTCACATGATTTCTACCAAGAAATCAAAAGCGAAAGCCAAGCCAAAGGCTTCCAAGAAAGTTAAAGCTAAAGCTTCAGCGAAGCCAAAGGCTTCCAAGGCTCCAAAGAAAGAATCAACTTTGACTCAACGAGTTGAGGCAATGGAAGCTACTCAAGCTAAAATCTTGAAGCTTCTAGAAGCTATCGCTAAATAAAATCTATCGGGAGGGCTTCGGCTCTCCCTTTTTTTTGTCTTTAATTTCTATTAATTTTAAAGGATATATAATCTATGAATAGACATTACTGGGAAATACTGTTTCCAAATGTAAGATTTACAGATAAAATTGAAGTAGAATATAGCGATGGAACTACAGAGATGTTTAAACATTTATATTTTGATAATATGTGTTTAGAGGATGTAGACTGGAAAGATGTTGTAGACTGTTACGAGGTATAAATATATGAAGAAAATTCCGCTAAACTGCGGTGATGAACTAGATGCTTTGTCTAAATCTAGAAAGCATTTAACATTTAAACGTGGCTTGCTAAAAAAGATAAAGCGTAGATATAATAAACGTTTTCGCCAAGCTTCTAAGTCTCTAACAAAAGAGGATTAGTTAATTTATATAGCCTATTACGAAGTAGTAGGCTCTATTAAATTAACTCCACAACGAAAGGCTCAATGCTTATGTATAAAGTTATATTCGATGGTAATGTAATGGTCTGCCAAGACCTTGATGATGCTACTGAAACTGCTATGCATTTAAGAGATTCAGAATATAGTTTAGTAGAAGTTGTTCCGGCAGAGCCGACTGACTTAGATTCTTTTATTGAAGTGGAGGTATAGAATGGTTTTACTTGACATAGCGTTTATTGTAGTGTTATCCTTATCTGGCTTTATAATCTACATGATTGCAAAGGAGATAGAACTATGAATAAATATACAGTATGGGCTGGAGGTGTTGAAGTAAATCAATACTACATCACCAAAAGTGAAGCAGAAAAGCTGGCGGCTATTTATATAGCTGAAGGCTATGAAGATGTTTATATAGAAAAAGCATAGTAATTATTATTTTAAAATGTCTTTATTAGTTAGTAAGTTCTTACGAACTAACTAATAAAGACACAAAAGAGGCGAACCGATATGAAGAAAGTTGACCTGTTTTACACTCCGACTAGCATGAAAGACTTAGAAGATAGACTCGAAAGTTTCTCAGGTAGTGAAAAATCTATAGCTTGGCTGGCCGCTATGATGGCTTGGAATCTAGCTTGTGATATAGCTAACAACGAACAGGAGGATAAGTAATATGTTAGAACTACAAAAGACTTTACGGTCACGTTTAGATGCTGAATTAGTTAGCACTTGTGGTATACTTGGAATCTGTATTAGCTATAAGAGTAAACATATAGATGCTTTTAAATCTGAAGCTGAATATATGTTCCATAGCTGGGGTAACAATGAAGACGGTATAGATATATTCTGGGGTCACTATGACCTCACAATCTCAGAAGCTTTAAGCCTCTGGAAAGATAAGATTAATCAGAACCCAGCGGGTAAGAGGTGGTAAAATGGTAGAAGTTAGCAATGAATTTGTACATTATCTAGTCGAAAGACTATTAGAAGATGGCTATATAACTAGCGGTGAAGTCTTCAACGCCATCGAAGATTGGAATGGCCGCTACATAACTCAAGAAGATTAATTTTAAATGTACTTATTAGTTAGTAAGTTCTTACGAACTAACTAATAAGTACACAATTGGAGATGCCGATGTTTAATACTCACTGTAAAGCGGTTCAGGAATACTCACAACGTAGTGCTACTAACATGTCAGATACTGTTCTGATGGTAGTGCTAAGCATTCAACAAAACTGGCTCGGTGTTGGCGACCAAATAGCCGATGTAAGATTAAATAAATCTGAGTCTCGATTCTTGTGGGGCAATAAAGCCAAGACGTATAGCTATCTTAAATCTAATCAGCATAAAGTATATGCTCAGGTGATGGCTGTTATCAATAGCAAACAAACTGACTTCATAAAATCTATATCGCTAATGAATATATTCTTGAGGGTTGATGGCTTAGGCTTAGCTAAAGCTGGCTTTTGTTGCCAGTTGATTGCTGGATTGGTTGGATGTATGGATACTCATAACATTAGAATGTATGGGCTAGACGCTAAAGACTTAACACTAGCCAAGAACCCCAAGACTCAGAAGGGTATTGATGCTAACAACGCTAAGATAGATAAGTACATAGAGTTATGTGCTGACTATGGCTGTGAGAATCTTTGGAACTCTTGGTGCGACTTTGTAGCTACTAAGTCTAATCGGTGGCAAGATGGTAATCATGTATCTGAAGTACACTATACTTACTTGACTGGAGAATAACTATGAGCGATGATAAAAAATATACAGTATCTGTATGGGATATACAGTTCTACAAAGTTGATGAAGATGGCAACGAATTACTAAACGATGACGGAAGCATTAAGCTGTTTACTCAAACACGAGACATAGATTTGTCTTGGATAGCTGATTCTGTTTCTGAAAATGACATTCAAGGGGTATAGTTATGACAAAAGAATATGACCTTAATAACCTTCCAGATTTTATTACGAAGGATGAACTTAAAGAACTGTTAGTGCGGCTTGAAGATATTGAATACCGACTTGAATCAGTCGAAGTGGAGGTTGACATTGAAGAGGTAGCACAAAATGTACATGAAAATGTAGAAAGATTTATTCTTGAGGCGGTTCGCACTGAGATAGATGCGATAGACTTTAAAGTAACAGTGGAGAGATAACTATGCATGACACAGAATTTTTTGATTGGTTAAAGACTTGTCCGTCTAGTGACTGGTCTGTTATAGATGCTACCACCACATCAGT
>OBMK010002812.1_pt1 | contig 12715 bp, 7 predicted proteins | sample 1539081 | NCBI WGS metagenome assembly OBMK01 (sample SAMEA3355528, study PRJEB22509) | marine metagenome | biome: marine; feature: river plume; material: water | place: USA | collected 2010-08-07 | depth 0.5 m | reverse complement strand
TCTTGCTATGATGACGGCATGGGACATTTGAAGTCCTTGTTCAATTATCCAATCGGTTAAAAATTTAAGCATAGTCTTTTTTCAGTGATCGGCAATCTAACTTTATTACGGAATGAAAAGAAAAATTTGGTACAATATATTCTTTAATTAATGAAGAGATAATTAAAGTCAGTATTTCAATGGGTCAGTTTTAGATGATGAAGTAGAATCGATTTTGGACTCAAATGAAAATGGAGAATATTATGTTAAAGTTACTGATGATAAAAGATGTATCAATACATCCCAAGTTATCACTTATCTTAATACTAGGATATTGTCAAATAGCCTTTCTTTAGTTGAGGTATATCCGAATCCAACTTCATCAAGATTGATAATAAATACAAGTGGTTCTTCTTTAAAAGCAGAATTATTTGATTTGCTAGAAAGCCGTACGAATACAAGTATGGACGTTAAAAGTGATATCTCCACTTTAGTAAATGGAATTTACATTATACTAGTATAAATTGAATCGAGCACTTCGATATACAGGAATCAAAAATAGTTTAAGATATCTGAATTTGAAGTGCTTATATAATCGATGGACATTTCTTATTCATCAGAGCTGTAATTCTAGAAATAACAATTAACTTATTTAACCAAAATATGTCTTCTGTGAGTTTTACCACTACTGCGCAATTCTAACATATAGCTTCCTTCTTCGACCACTGCTTTTGGAGGATCTAAGGTATAAGTATAACTACCTCTATCTACATAACTTTCAAATAGCGTACGGTATGGAGTTCCATTTAGCTTGACAAGACTCAGTCGAGTATTGGCTCCTTTGTTTAAGGAATATTGTATATCTATAAGGCCTAATACTTTGGACGGTCTATATCCGAGTAAGATATTTTGTGCATTGAGTCCAGCGGGAAAATCTCCTGGAGGCACTAGCCCATTGATTTTATCCTGATCTCCGAGTACATGATCTACCACTCGATCATCTATTCCAAGCCATCCATCCAAGATGCTACCGTAAACAGATCTAAAATCTATACTGTAACCAGGATCGCCATAGTCATCTGTATTGATGAGATCTGGAGGAGTACCTACAAAGCCATTGCCTAGTTCTTCGCCTCCAAAAAGGATCATCGGTCCACCAGTTCCATGATCTGTCCCAAAAGATCCATTTTCATATATCGTTCTCCCAAATTCAGAAAAAGTCATACCTAATACTTTTTCGCCGAGATTATCAGCATCCATATCAGCCATGAAAGCTGCAATTGCCTCACTGAGGTAAGTCATCAATTTCGGATGGCGATTATCGTTCTGATTAGAGTGTGTATCAAATCCTCCCAAGGTGACCATATATACTTTGGTGCCCAGTTGGCCTTTTATCAATCTAGCAACTATGGCCAGTTGCTCAGCCAAGTAATTGTCAGGGTATTCGCTTTTGGTCGTACCTTTTCTATATGCTTCTTGTATGGTAGACGAATATCTAAATGCATTATTGGCTGTCTGCCGAGCATACTTAAGTTCTGCTTCAGCTGGACAACTATTGAGTTCTGCAGTATTATAGAGTTGTCCTTGCTGGGCTATTCGGTAAAACTCCGTAGGGTTGCTAATAGATAAAGACATATTAGCATCCGATCCAGCAAATATCAGATTATTTTCTATGCCGATTTGGATTGCTGGAGGCACATTTGGTGGAGTTTCTAAAAAACTACCAAACTCTGCTTCCATAGCTCTACCAATCCAACCAGTTTCAATTACCTCATTGCTATCTGAAGCACTTGCCCAGATATCACTTGATCTAAAATGACTAAAATTAGGCTGTGGATAGCCTACATTGTGTATTACTTTCATTCGGCCATCTTCCCACAAAGGTTGCAATGACAAAGTAGTATTTGGCATCCCTATTTCGTCACTCAGATTCCACATATCTTCTTCAGAAATGGCTATCGTAGGCCTAATATTATAATATTCGTCATTACCTCTTTCTACTACAGTGTTGAGTCCATCATTGCCACCATTGAGCCTTATCAAGATAAGCGTACGATCAGTATCATTGGTGAGTAGTCCCATCGTAAGTGGGTTGATTGCCAATTGAGACATAGAATGTCCATTGATTGCCATTAAGCTACCTAATGAAAATAAGCCTGTGTTGCGTAAAAATGCTCTACGAGAAGATGCTTCATGCATATCTTGATGCCCTTTGCCATCTTTGAGGCTGCTTCCATATCGACTCCGTACTTTGCTGTGCATATTATTTTTTGACTTCATAATTGAATGGCTTAGCTGAGTTGATATTCAGGTATCTGAATTAAATACCTATAAAGATTAAGCAATTGCTCTGGGGCTTCTTGCCAATATAAATTCCATGATCCATCTTCAAAATAATTTTCTGGAATACCTGCCTTGAGATAAAGTGTGCCTACATCGATTAGATTTTCATCAAGATCAATATCTAGTAGATGCTTTGCAAATGCTTCGGTGATGACTCTTGGGTCTATATCTGAGTTAGACACGGCTAATGCGAGCGTACGTAGTTTTTCATAACCAGTATCTTCTATGTAAGCATTGACTACATTGTGACAGTATGACCATCTAAATGCCAGAGAATTTTCGCTCAACCAAAATCTATATCCTGGCCAACCCGCTACATTGGGAGGATTGAAAAGGTCTTGGCCCATTTCATCATTTATATATTCGATATATTGGAATATATTTGGATTGAGGTCAGTATCTAAATCTAATCCTAGCGCCGTTATTAATTGGGTAGTCAAGGCTACAGGTGATTTTATTTTCGCCCCTCTGAAAGTCTCTTCATAGAAGTGTTCACTGCTCAATAATTGTCTGAGGACAGGTACTATCTCCCAATCGGAATTCATAAAAGTTTGTGCCAATTCAGCAACTATATCCTCGTCCGCGTCTCTATAAACAAACTGTTGGTATAGCTTCATGCATATGTACTTGGCGACTTGTGTTTTTCGCAGCGTAAAAATAAGCTCATGTACATCATCATATCCAAAATTACCTGACTGGCCAAAGATTGTTTTTACTGATTCATCATGTCTGTTTTCTTGGAAATATGCTTCAGTGCACTCATTCCTTATAACTCTCCATCCCGTCAAGGCTTTGGCCACTTCTTCTATATCAGTCTGGGAATAGCCGTTGTTTTCACCCATGGTGAATAGCTCCATGAGCTCTCTTGCATAGTTCTCATTAGGCGCACCTACTCGATTGTCATTTCCATCGAGATAAACTAGCATCGCTTCAGTAAGTCCCATTTGTTCTACGAAACTTCTGAAATTTCCAAAGGCCATCTCATGTATGAGTTTGTAATACCTCCATACATATCTATTACAGCGATATACATCTTCTTCAGTAGCAAAATGATCATGCCAAAATATGGTCATTTTTTGCTGAAAGGGGGAAGTGAATCCTCTCTGGGTCCAATCGTATTTTAATTGTCTAAAATTATCCCGTTGCTCATCATTGCTATCTTCTCCATAATCTTCAGATGTATATTCAGACCAATAATATGGATCGGGCTGAGGACTATTTACAGCTTCATTGATCAATTGATTGACCAAATCTGTAGGTGACATCAATAGGCCAGATTGGATAGTATCATAGTCCGCACCATATCCGAAGCTTCTATATAGATGAGCTACCTTGGCGCCTGTCCAATCACCTGCGGCCGGTAAGTATGGAGCTAAGGTAGAAGTGACACAGTTATTTGCGATCATAGCGAGTATTGATAATGATTCGATCTAAGTTAGTAATAATTTGAAATATACGAAAAAGTCATTTGGAATGGCGGTGAAAGTGTACCTATATATTTATGGTAATCCAATAAATGGGTGTTTATTTTTAATTGATGTTAGGGTTAACCATGATTGGTATTAGGTTATTTTTTTGAATATTGAAAATCTAATTTCTTTGTAGAAAGAATGTTTTATACTTTGAAGATCTCTGTTCTAACTAGTAATTAACTTTTTCTCAGTATATTGATTACTATTATCTAATTTATTACCTCAATTATTTTTGATCATGACTAGATATTTATCGCTATTTACTTTTATAATATTGATGAATCTTGTTTCAGCTCAAGAGATTCTCTTTCAAGAAGATTTCAATGATTGTGCTTTACCTAGTGGATGGAATCTCAGTGTTACCAATGGGCAAGATGCGGGAGTAACATTTGCCTATCCACTTAATACTAAAAGTGATTCGTTATCTATTGATGGTACATGTATGGTTATCTTTGATGATGATATATTGGGAAATAATATGCCAGACTTTAGAGCAGAGTTGCAATCACCGTTGATTCAAGTTGGAGATTATCAAACGATATATCTACGTACGGATGTACATTTTAGAGCATATGATACTTCTTCTTTTACAGTGTACTTGCAAGAGGAAGATGGTACGCGAATAGAGTTGAGGAAATTTGATGCTGATGATCAGACAGGAACTAGGTTTAGTCAGATAACTCCAATGTCTATTGACATAAGATTTGTGACGGAGAGTACTTCTTTTTCGATCGTGTACGTATATGATGACGCTGGAATGTACGCATGGTGGGCAGGCATAGATAATATAGAAGTCATAGGATCCGGTACAGGTACAACAGTGGTCAAAGAGCAATTTAATGATTGCAGCATGCCTGCTGGATGGAGCATTAATACACTCGAAGGACAAGATGATTGGCAGTTTGGCGAAGTGGACAATAATAAGGCTAGTGCAACCACAATGGATGGCTCATGCTTTGCGTATTTTGATGACGATGGATTAGGGGGAGATGCAGCATTTAGTACATCGGAGTTGCTTTCACCAGTATTTGATGGATCAGCTTTCGCTAATTTTCATGCAGAATTTGATCTCATATTTAGACCTTATACCGATATCGAAAATATTGCGGTTTTAGTTTTTGACGGAACTGATTATTCCATAGTTGAAGAGTTTTCAGATCCAGTAGGTGGCCCACAATTTAATGTGTATGAGTCTATCAGTTTAGATTTATCTACTTTTCGATCTAATAGTATGCAGCTAGTTTTTCGTTATGATGATGGGAATACTTATGGCTGGTGGGTAGGTATAGACAATGTAAAGATTATAGCAGAAGGAGAAATAAATGATATATGTACTAATGCCGATCCATTAGAAATAGGAAAGGCCTGTATTTACTCCAATAATACTAATGCAGTATTCGATGGCCCGGAGGGAAGTTGTGGATCTCAGTTGGTAGGTGGACTATGGTATGAACTCATAGCTCCTGCAGATGGCATTATCAAAATAGAAAACACGAGTACTTATAATGATGTGATCACAGTGTTTTCAGGTAACTGTGCATCATTGTCTGAGCATTTGTGTGGTAATGATGATGAACATGGATTCAATGGTGAAACAATATACCTAGATGGTATTGCTAACCAAATATACTATATAAGAGTGAGTGGTACTGAAAGTGCTTATGGTCGATCGAGAGGTGCTAACTGTCTGTCTGCCGAATATGTAACTACTAAACCAATAGCCGAATCAGAAGATGAAATTGCAAACGCGATTCCCATTATACTTGGAGCAGAATGTACGCAGGCGATAAATGAAAATGCTACTATAGATGAAATACTGCCAGTAGACAATATGCTAATGAGATCGGATATTTGGTATACATTCAACACTGGAGCTAGTACATCGATAGATGTAAAAGTAGCATCTGCTTTCGCCGAAAATATTACAGTTTTAGATAGTGCAAGTGCAGAAGTATTTTCGCAATTGAGTGGAGGTAATTTTTCTGTAAGCGAATTGACCGCCAATACTGATTATTTAATTCAAGTAGGTGGTGTATTCTCTCAAATAGAGGGTGATGTATGTGTCCAAGTAATTTCGAAAGAGGAAGAGGAAGCTATTGCTGATGATTGTATAGAAGCTATTAGTATTGGAATGGATACAGCAATAGAGTTGGGTAATAATGCTCAAACATTCTCAGGTGTGCAACCAAGTTGTGAAATCTATGTGAGCAGCGACCATTGGCTTATATTTAGCACTTTAGATAATACGGATATTTACCTTTCTACAGAGAGCGAGTATGTACAAACTATTTCCGTTTACACAGGCACTTGCTCAGAACTAACCGAAGTTTGGTGCACTCAGCAAAGAGATCGTTGTGATGGTGCGATACGTATAGAAGGATTGCAGCCACAAACTATTTATTATATGCAATTATCGTCTGCATTTACGGATAATACTGAAGGGTATGGAAATGCAATGATCACTTTATCGGAGACTATACCTATCGAAGAAAGCTTAAGTCTCAATGTCTCGGTCACTTGTGATGAAGATGAAATAGCACAGCTAAGCGTCAATATAATAACAGATGCTGACTATATATTATTAGGCAATACTCCGCAAGATGTTCTCTACCATGGAGATAATTATACGGTAGTAGCACAATACAATGACGGCTGTGAAAAAAGTGTGCAAGGTATCGTCAATTGTCAGTCGGATGATTGTAATCTAGAAGTAATACCATTTACAGAATATGTAACATGTGCTAGTGCAGATGATGGAAGTATTTCATTGGATATTCTTGGAGGTGTGGGGCCATATATCTACGAGTGGTCGCATACTACTGATAGTGCGGCAGAGCAAACAGCACTTTCTGCGGGTACTTATACTGTGAAAATTACTGACGCTAGAGCTTGTTATATATATCAAGAAATAGAAGTCTTGGCACCTAATCAACTCACAACAATAATAGATGCTACAGATGAAACAATAGCGGATACTGATGATGGTACAGCTAGCATATCAGCTTCCGGGGGTACTCAACCCCACAGTATTTTATGGTCTACAGGTGACAGTGGAAATTCATTGTCTAATCTCAGCCCAGGCGATTATAGCGTTACTGTTACAGACTTCAATGGTTGTACGAGTATGAAGACATTTAGTGTATCTGAGGTGGATTGTGTATTTGCTATTTTAACTGAGCAAAGTGAGGTCACTTGCTATGGGTCAGCAGATGCTACACTCTCAATAGGAAGCAATGATATCAATATAGAGTCTGTTGAATGGAGTACCGGGGAAGAGACGTTAACGATCACAGATCTAGCAGCTGGAGAATATAGCGTCACAGTATATGCAACTAATGGTTGTAATAAGATTCAGCAGTATTCCATCAACGAACCTCAGGAAATTACTATCATGGAAGATATAATCACAGTAAGCTGCTATGGAGAATCGGATGGAACCATTACTTTGGAAACTTCAGGTGGAACAGGGACGATCAATTACTCTTGGGAAGATGAATCTTTATTAGCAATGAGAAACGATCTTGCTGCAGGTAATTATCAAGTCACCGCGACAGATGAAAATGGATGTATCGAGGAACGTGAGATCACAGTTGCCAGCCCTGAAGCATTAGATATTGCATCTTCTATGGCTAGCGATTTATCTTGCTATGATAGTCAAGACGGAATACTATGCGCCTTTGTGAATGGTGGTACGGAGCCATATATATTTCTATGGGATGGCACTACAGAGCCATTAGCCAAAATCACGGATCTAAATGCAGGCGACTATGTGCTTACAGTAACAGATGTCAACGGCTGTAGCATAGAGACATCACTATCTATTAATGCTCCGGAAGCTATCGCAGTACATGTGAAAATTATGAGTATTGATGATGTCGGTAATGGTCTGATAGATATCACTATTGATGGTGGCAGAGCTCCATATAATGTAGCCTGGTATCTTGGTCTCGATATAATATCAGAAACTGAAGATATTGACAACCTTGCTGAAGGCGTTTATCATGCTGTTATTACCGATGCCAATGGTTGTAAATTTACATCGGTAGATTATATATTGTCCTTGACTGCTGAGGCAGAATTAGAATCTTCAGAGATTGATGTTTTTCCTAATCCAATGAAAGATAAATGTACCATTGTAGCAGAGATTGATGATTGGAGTATGTATGCAATACGACTTGTTAATCTGCAAGGCCAGATATTAGATAATGCTCTTCAGATGACCAATGTTGCAAAGGGTAGTGTAAGTTGTGAAATTAATAATGTAGTATCAGGTATTTATTATTTAGAAGTGGAGAATAAAGCTGATGCGAGGATATCTTATCGTCATGCAGTTATGATTGTGGGCGATGATGAATAGTTATTACTCAAAGAATAGAGAAATTGGCTAGAGTTTAATCATGAGAACTTGAGTAACTTCAACAATAAAATTTTACTTTATTGGATTGCGAGTGTCAAAAGAACTGTAACTAGAGAGTACTGAAAACACTTACCACTATATGATAGCTTAGCAATTTAGATAGAAAATTGGAAACATTTTTAAAAGAAAATTGAAGTTACACGCAAGGTGAATACGACTTGTTTTCATGAGATACCAGCTGTTTCTTCAAAAGTTCTGTTGATCAAACATTAAGTTAGTGATAAATAATGATTAAGGCCGAGCACCCACCCAATAACTACCATCTTCTAAATGTTCTTTTTTCCAGATAGGTACTGTCTCTTTCAAAGTATCAATGGCAAATTGGCAAGCTTGGAAACATGCATCACGATGAATAGAAGATACGGCTATGATCACAGCGATATCTTTGATGCCTACATATCCATTACGATGAAAAATTGAGATATGCTGGATGTCATATTGATCGACAGCTCTTTGTCCAATCTTATTCATCTCTTTGAGTGCCATAGGCGTGTAGGTTTCAAAGTCAAGTTGCGTTACATTTTTACCTTTATTCTTATTTCGTACGGTACCTACAAATAGACAAATACCGCCGCATGACTCATCATGTACGTCTTGGTAAACGGTGTCTATAGATAGCGTCTCTTCGCTGATAACTACATTGATCTTATTTTTCATAATTATCCTCCGCTTACTGGTGGTATGATTGCCACTTCATCGTCTGCATTTATGATCTGACTGTCTATCGCATACTCTTGATTAACCGCGACCATATATCCCTTGATCTGCGTGAATGCTTTGTATTGCTCATTCATTCTATGGCGCAGGTCTGCTACAGAGATGGTAGAGCTATCTATGAACGCTACGTCATTACCAACTATCTCTTTTGCTATGCCAAAGCATTTAATGTTTATCATGTCGACTAAGTATTATTAAGTATAAATCTGACTCCTACTACACAGACCAAGATAGCGGTTAATAATTTAATTACTCTTGGGGACAGCAATTTTATATTGAGATAATTACCGATCTGTCCGCCTATCGCTACAGCTAGTCCGAGGGTCAGGATCTGCTGTATATTTATGCTGATAGGATTAGTCAGTTGTCCAGCTATTCCAGCTACAGAGTTAAATAGTATAAACACACTTGCGGTTACGCTGATGACTTTAGCAGTTTGCCATCTCAATATATTGAGAAAGGGTGATAGAAATATTCCTCCTCCTATTCCTATCAATCCGGAGATAAACCCTATACCGCTACCTATTGTTGATCGCTCAAGCATGGAAATATTTTTCAATGGAATCTGATTTTCTTTGACAGGTTTTATTATCAGGAAAGCAGCTACAACAAGTGTGATTCCGGCGAGTAGTTTGTAAATTGGTCCATCTAACTGTATCATGCCACCCAAAAATGCGAAAGGCATACTCAATAGAACTATCGGTAATATTTTTTTCCAAGGAATTAAATCTGCTCGGTAATAATTTATACATGCGCCTAAGACGACTATGATGTTACAGATTAATGCAATTAGTCGCACCTCTTCAATAGCCAATCCAGCCAATAGTAATATCGCTATATAGCTTGATCCACCACCAAAGCCCACTGATGCATAGAGCATAGCTATTATAAAGAATAGGATCGCAAGAGTGTATATGGTCATATCGTGACAATCAATAGAATGGCAAGATAGAAATAATGTGGTTGGGAAATAAACAAAGACCTCCGAGGTATTGATACCTCGGAGGTCTAGTACTCCTTCTGTGAATTTAATATCTATTAATCTTCCATCTCTAGCACCTTTCCAATTCTCTGCTTGAGATCTAGCACGTGCATTCTTCCCATGCTATCCATTTTCTTATTACCCTTCAGACTATTATAGACTGTAAATAATGTCCCTCTTGCAACAGCTTTGATATCGCTGATATGCGCTTCTTTCTTATCAGATCCTATGATTTTAGCGAGTCTATCTACGTATAGTCTCTGTAGATTTCTATTATATACAGATCTTGAATTTTTGCTCATAATCATCTCACGAGTATCGTCATACAAATCAAATACTGTAAATGCTTGTTGACCATTGAGTGATTCATTTTCTGACATTCTATTCATCCTATCAAAGTTGAATATCTGTCCAAGTGTACGCTCGTGTAATCCACTGATACGTTCTACGATTCCGTCTGCTTCGAATCGACGAGCGAGATCTTGATTGATCAACCAAGTGGGAGTTTCGAAGAGATGCTTATCTAAGAATGTCAATGCTCTGATTTGCTTATTCCTATCTACATGAGTGTAGGTAGCTTTGTCTTGATCTTGTGTAGTGTTGATCTCTATCACCCCACCAATGTTAGCAACTACATGTCCCATATATCTACGAAACTGGCCAAACACTTGATTGTACAGATCTTCTTGTTCTTCGTATTCCTTACCTTCTACGAAAGTCCATTCTGCGATATTGGGAACAACACGTTTTAGGTTTTTAATACCATATTCACTGGCCAACATGGAGTCATCTCCTAGATCTTCTGTCTGCGATGATGGATCTAAAGGTAGACCTCTTTGGCGGCCATATCTGTACATTGGGTCGTCTGCCTTCTCTTTGATTAGTCGATTCCATTCTGCTCTTTCTTCGTCTTTCGTCTGACTGCCATTCCATTTATATCCGTAGTAGATCGACCAATCATCGTAAGTGCCTATATTAGGCATCAGACCTACTTTTCCATCCTCAGGCTGCGCGACATAATTGAATCTTGCGTAGTCCATGATACTTGGTGCCGTACCCATCTTTTTAGTAAAACTTACAGATCTCAATGAATCCACAGGATAGGCTACACTCGCTCCCATATTGTGCGGCAAACCAAGTGTGTGTCCGACTTCGTGAGCAGATACAAATTGGATCAATCGACCCATAGTTTCGACTTTAAAATTTTCTCCTCTCGCCTCAGGATTGATCGCAGAGGTCTGTATGAAAAACCAATTTCTCAGTAGCTTCATCACGTTATGATACCAGATAATATCTGACTCTAATATCTCTCCAGTACGCGGATCATGTACGTGAGGCCCCATAGCATTTTGTATATCTGTAGATACATATCTGATCACGGAATATCGCGTATCTTCTGGTGACCAATCAGGATCTTCTTCTTTGGATGGAGCTTCCTTAGCCATGATTGCCTTCTTAAATCCTGCAGCCTCAAATGCCTTTTGCCAATCATTGACTCCAGCCTTGAGATAAGGTATCCACTGAGTAGGTGTAGCTGGATCGATATAGTATATAATTGGCTTTATTGGCTCTACTAATTCACCCCTAGCATATGCTGCCGGATCTTTAGGTTCTAATCTCCACTTAGTTATAAATCTTCGATTAGACGCTCGCTGATTATCAGAGCTATAGTCTGTCTGACGTACTGAAAAATAGCCCACTCTGTCATCATAATATCTTGGCTCCATTGGCTCGGCTGGCAGTACTATGAAAGATTGATTCATCTCTACAGACATGGTACCTGTAATCTTATTGTCTGGAAGGTCTTTTCCTCCTTTGTATGTTAGTACATGTCTTACTTCTACATTGTTAGGAAATGACTTCATTGACTTAACGAAACTTCTTTTAGAGTCAACTCCTTTGATACCAAAATCTTTCTTCTGTTTGGCACTCACTGCGCTGATCATAGGTATATCTGATGTAAAAAGGTCTCCGATCTCAATTACGGAAGTTCCTTTTCCTTCTACAGCTATATCAAACATTTTGATGATAGGTTCGAAGTTGTTGTTTTGCACTGACTCGTAGATAGGGTCTTCAAAGCTCGCCACACTATTGTATGATACTGATCTTAACAATATTTTGTCATCCATTTTCTGCCACCGGATTACTTGTTGAGGCTTAGATTTTACACCTGCGCCACCGAAATTGAGGCCTTTGACGAATCCCGAGATTCGGCTCACGACCAATATTTCTTGCTCTAAAATTGAATCTGGCAATTCGAAATAATGTTTACTATCCAGCTTGTGAGTATACCATAATCCTTCAAAAGATTCTGCATCCTTAGTAATGATTTCTTCATATTTTTTCTTTGCTTCCTTCTTATTTTTGTCTTTTTTGTCTTGTGCTTGAATTACATTGATAGATATAAGTGCAACAAGCAATAATAAAATTCTTTTCATCTTAGCTTTTAGATATTGTGTTAAGCGTTGAAGGTAAATATTTTTTATACTAAATTAAAACCTTATAATATGAGAAGGCTATCAAGTCCCTTGATTGGCTTGAAGACTCATAGTGTAGTTGAAACTCGACTTAATAATCTAGAAAGTTGTTTATTAGTTACAGCTTAGATATTCCTTACTTGGCTCATCATTATATAGCAAGCAACTTTTAGAGGGTAGAGCGCTTGGTAGATATCTGTTTAGATTAGTATAATTTAGTATATTCTTTACAAATAGAATTAATTTTGTTATGTCATTTTCTGTTAATGCTTTTTGGATTTAAAATTAAAACTTCAGTTGGCACTTCTGTATTCTCTGCGATACCCTC
>OBMK010002811.1_pt1 | contig 12715 bp, 10 predicted proteins | sample 1539081 | NCBI WGS metagenome assembly OBMK01 (sample SAMEA3355528, study PRJEB22509) | marine metagenome | biome: marine; feature: river plume; material: water | place: USA | collected 2010-08-07 | depth 0.5 m | reverse complement strand
AAAGATAAAAACATATAATATACTATTATATATTATTATAACATAAAACAATAATTTAAATATGCCAATTATTCGTGAAACAACAAAATTAAAGGTTCTACCATCAGGTGTAAACCCAACTTATAATGAAACTATAATCGTTTTAGAATCACCCAATATAATATCAGATAACTTTAAATGGATATTTGAACTTTATAAAGGAGAACCAACCGATTCAGATTATGAGTTAATATCAACATTAATAATATTACCCAACCCACAAGGATTTGGAATTGTTGATATACATAGACACGTAGAAAATTATATATCTACTGATTTTGACCCTTATGATATTGATGAGGTTATAAGACCTATTGATAAATCAGGTTTAAAATGGTCTTTTAAACTAACAGAACAGTTCGAAAATCCAAGATGGAGATATGTTGATTATATTGATTCTAGCTCACAAGGGCCATATACAGGGGTTGGTTTTACAACCGATACTAATATATACCCTTATGGTACAGATACACCACACCCTTTTATAGTTACTGATATAATAACAGTAGTTCAAGACCCTGGCTTTACATACCCTCAGTATAATTTAACGGATGTAGCAATAACGGATATTATAAGTGTTTATAGTATTTCAGTCACACAACCATATATTACTGGTGGTGGGCCAGCTGACGCAGGTACAATAACAACAACTGGGCCTAGAGAAATAGAACAAGATTATACCAATACAACATTTTATTCTTTTAATGGTGTTTTATCATTTCAAGGTTTTAGAAACTGGGATTCAAGTGATTATGAAATGTCATCAACCTCACCAGATACAACTAAGTTTTTAACTAATATACCAAGAGTTTATGATGTTACTTTAGATGATAGGGTATGGTTAAATGCTTTACAAAGTGCTACAAGTAATCCAGTTGAATTCGGTGCTATATATACAGATAATGGAATATATGGTGTTAATAATCAACATACCGCAACAGGACAATATTTTATGACACAACATAAAATAGGGCCAAAAGATTTAATGGAAACCACTGATACAACCTTAACAGCTTTAAGTGGTTCATTACCAGCTGTAGATGCTAACACAACATTTATTGCTTATATACAAAGTGCTTTACCAGCAGTTACAAGAGTCTCTGAAAATATACTTTTAAATATTGTTGATAAATGTGGTAAGTATGAAAAGATTAGATTTTTCTTTATGGATAAATTGGGTTCTTATATACCTTTAACTTTTGATAAAGTGTCTAGGTCTAATATAAACAACACAAAAAGTAATTATAGACAAAACTACGGAGAATATAATTCAGTGTCTGAGACTTGGGGATATGGTACATATAATAGAGGTACGACCACATATGATTTAGTCTCAACTGAAAGTGTTACCTGTACCTCTGATTGGTTAAATAGTGGCCAAGTTAATATGGTGATAGAAATGTTAAGCTCACCCAATGTTTATATACAAGATGATAATGGTGATTATATATCAATAACAATAACAACAAACTCCTTTGAGAAAAAGAAAACTGTTAATGATAAATTAATAAATTATACAATATCGTTTAACTATTCACAAAATAATAGCTCACAAAGAGGTTAAAATAAAAAATTGATTATGAAGAAAGTAGAAGTAATTATTGGTGATGGAATCGAACAGATAAGTTTAGATTTAAATATGGGTAGTATATCAATTGCATTACAATATTCAATTGATGATATTAGAGATATAGATAAAAAGAATAGTAATTATTCTAAAACCATAACACTGCCAGGTACTAAGAAAAACAATAAAGCTTTTGGTAGTTTATTCGATGTTAATAGTGATTTTACACAATATAATCCTAACTTAAAGAAATCAGCTAGAATAGTAGTTGATTCATCACCAGTATTAGAAGGATATATTCAATTAACAAAGGTTAATAAATTAAATAATGCTGATTTACAAGGTAATTTAATATCTTATGAAGTGGTTGTCTTTGATGATTCAGTGGATTTTATACAATCTATTGGTGATAAATTAGTAGAAGATTTAAATTTTAGTGAATATAATCATACTTATAACCAAACAAGTATAGAAAATGCTTGGAACAACCACACTTATGATGATGTATATCAATACCCTTTAATGGATAAAATAGTAAGAGGTTACCAAACAACAGATTTTAAACCAGCTTTTTATCATAAAGCACTTTTATTAAAGATTGCTGAACAAGCTGGTGTTTATGATGATAGTGGTGATTTAATTCCAAATACAGGATATACCTTAGAAGGTTCTTTTATGACAAACGAAAGTGATAATATTGATGATGAAGACTTTGGTTCATATCATAAAGAAATTATACTATGGGATGGTGATACACCAACGATATCAGATGAGCTAGCATTGGAAAGAGAATATAAAGCAGGTGTTGTTGGAACAACTCCAATAAGTTTAGGTACTTATCAACATAGTAGTTTAAACACAAGTTTTAATAATTTAATTAAAAATAATTTAAATTATAATACTTTAACACCCAACCCACCATATTTTGATAATACAGGTGGATATACTTTTAACAACTCTGGTGGTTCTGATTTAGATTTTGGACAATGGGAATGTAGTAATGGTGGAAAATATAATTTTATAGTAAAAGGAAACTTTTCTATGGATTATACTAAACAATCAGCAGCTGCAACAGGTAATGTATATTCTAGACCTGATGGTTTTAGTGCTACTGTAAAAGGTGGGGTTCGATTTTCTATAATAGATGTAGATACTGGAGTTCAATATGGTTCAAATGTTGGTGTTTTAGGTGATTTTGAAGATATACCATCAGGAACGGCTGGTAAAAGCTTAACAAACGACTTAGAAGTAAAAATATCAAGTGATACTATACCTTTAAACGCTAGAGTAAAGTTAGTAGCTTCTTCTTATAATGATAGACATTTTGGATGGGGTGTAGACACTGGTACGATAATTTTAACAACAATAGTTAATATAGAATTAAAGTTCAACCCAAATGCCAATGCTGAGTTTTTTAATAAAACAGAAAAGGTAGAAAATATAGAAGAAGGTGATGAGATAGAAATAAGTCAATATTTACCAAAAGAAATCAAACAAAAAGATATTATTGCGGATATTATAAGAAGATATAATGTTTATATAAGAAAACACCCATCTAAATATAAAACTTTATTATTAGAAACAAGGGATGATTTTTATAATGAAGATAAAGTTATTGATTGGACACAAAAGAAGGATTATAGTTCAGAAGACAATATTAAGTTTTTATCAGACCTACAAAATAAAGAAATATTATTCACTTATAAAAAGGCAGAAGATATAAAAGGAGCTGATGATGGTGAATATAATAAAGAATATACTATATCTACTGGTGATATCTATGGTCAGAAATTAATAAATTTTGATAATGATTTTGTTAAAGGAACTAAAAAGATAGAATCAATATTTAGTACAACCCCACTTGTTTATAGAGGTGAGGATGAAATAAATGCTAGAAATTATGTAGTAGTACCTTCGGTTAAATCAACAGAAGAAAAAAGAAAACCTGTTTTATGTTATTGGGGTGGGATGAAACCTGTTAAAAAACCCGATGGTTCATCAGCAGCACTTTTTATAGCTTGGGATGGTACAGGTGGTGGTATACCTTATTCAACATACCCTTATGCAGGACATTGGAACGACCCTTATAATCCAACAATAGATATACATTATGGTGAAATAACTTATGAGTTTTATAATTCTATTAATCAAACAACAAATAATAATTTATTTAATAATTATTGGAGAAATTATTATAACCAAATATCAACAGGTAAATTAGTTACTAGTAAGTTTTATTTAAAAGAAACGGATATAAACCTTATTAAAGACAATTTAAACACTCGTATTTTTGTAAAGGATAGTTATTATGTAATTAATAAGATAATTGATTATAAACCATTAGAAGATGGTTTAACAACAGTAGAGATGCTTTATATAAAACAAGGAACTAGTTTTGAAATTGAAGAACCAACGTCAAGTGAATCTTTTGTTACAACAGGAAATTATATTTTTATATCAACAGAAGATGATTTACAACAAAACAACACTCGTTCTAGAAATGTACGAACACTAGGAAGAAGAAACTCTGTAGGTGCAGATTCAAGTGCTTCTATAACGGGTGATGATAATACAATATATGATAGTAGTACGAATATTAACATAACTGGTAATAATAATATCGTAGATAGTGGTGTAGAAAATGTAATTATTATTGGTGATAATCAAACAATAAACACGTCAAATACGAGCTATATTAACGGAACAACCTTTACGCTAGCAAGTCCTTTAAGTGGTTTATGGGAACGAGGTGATGGCACGGATAGTATAGTGTTGGTTAATAGTGTTGCTCCAAATACAAGTTTAGGTAGTTTAGGTTCGGTGGTTACAGGAGTATCTAATGCAATTGGTGAAAACGCTAATTATACAGGAATATTCGGTGGTGCTGCAAACTCGATAAATATAACAAGTCCTATAGCTGATTCTGATGGTTCTTTTATTGGTTGTGGTGCTAATAATAGTATAAGTGCTCGGATAAGTGCTATCGTAGGTGGTGCTAATAATAATATAAGTAGTGGTAGTTCATCAGGGTCTTCTTTTATTGGTGGTGGTTCTGTTAATAGTATAACCAATGATTTTTCCAGTATAATAGGTGGTTCTACGAATTTAGTAAGTGGTGTATATTCATCAATTATTGGTGGTACTAATAATACTTTAACTGCTAATAGGTCAGTCATATTGGGTGGTACTCTTATAACAGGAACGCAACAACATACTGTTTATGTACCCAAACTAGCAGTGACAGAAACTTATATACCAACTGGTACAACAGATACGAATGGTGTTTTAGGAGAAATATCTTATGATGGTTCTTTTGTTTATGTTAAAACTGCTAGTGGGTGGTTAAGAAGTACTTTATCGACTTTTTAATCAAAAACGACCCTTGTAGAGCCTTGCCTGGATTAACCACAGACAAAAACTTGATACATAAGAAGGGTTATAGAGTATAGATAATTAGTGTTTTATTGTAAAAAGTGCCAAACAGTAATAATGATATGATATAAATATTTATAATATTATATATTATTTGGTTCTTTAAAACACATTAAACCATTAAAAAAATAATATATAAACATAAAAGAAAACATTATATATAATGATATGAATGTTAATAATCAAAAAGAGTTTTTCGAGAATATACAGTTAGATGTGGATGGTAATGTTATAGCAGTTTTAGTTCCATCACCAACAACACCTGTTGAAAAAGGAATTAATCAATATAATACCTTTAAAAAATTAGAATTGACTGCAGAAGGATATTTAAAAATATATAGTGCTTAAAAAAAATAAATAATATACAATGAGTGATGTAAATAATCAATACGACTTTTTCAAAGAAGTTAACATAGACGCAAATGGTAACTTAGGTGTTGTCGTTACTGGTGGGGGTGGTGGATTACCAGCCTTAACAACAGACCACGTATGGTTAGGTAATGCTTCCAATGTAGCTGTAGAAGTAAATAAGAATACTTTAGGTACTTCGGTTACAGCTGATAATGGTTTAACCGAATTAACTGGTAATATTGAATTAGGTGGAACTTTATCTAAACAAACAACTATTAATGGTGGTTCTAACCAATTCGATTTAGGTACTTTAGGTAGTGAACTAACTAAATTTACTGTAAACTCTATTGAAGGTCAATTCGATTATATGAGTGGTCTACAAGGAATTAAAACATCAGTAAATCCTGGCGGAGACACTAAAGCATTATTTGATAGTAGTGGGGTGAAAACATTAGAAAGGGGAATCTACGATAAACAATATGTAACTACTATAACTGGAACACAGGATATACTTTTTAATCTAGCAAGTAATGGTTTTTCTGAATTCGTTAGATTATCTTATGCTAATGATGGACTTGCTATAACACCAACACAAGTATATATACAGAAAGGTAGTAATTTTATAGAAACAAATACAACTGAGACAAAAATGAATTTCGGTTCTAATTCTGTTGAAATAAATTCGGTAGGGGTTGAAATAAACACAAACGATTTAAAAGTAACTGGAACAGTTGATGGTAGAGATATTGCTACAGATGGAACTAAATTAGATACAATATCAACTAATGCTGATGTCACTTTAGATTCTATATCTGCAGGTTCTAATATAACTATATCACCAGCAGGAGTTATAGCTTCTACAGGTGGTGGAGCAAGTCCACTAACAACAAAAGGAGATTTATATACTTATGATACAACAGATGAAAGACTTCCAGTTGGAACTGATGGTCAAGCACTTGTTGCAAATAGTTCAACAACAACTGGGTTAGAATGGAAAACATTATCAATTTATGGTGTTAAATTAAACACTCCTACTGAAACGGAATGGGAATCAGAAAGAACCTCGTGGGCTTCAAACAATGCCGTAGGTGCTCTTGGTTCTGCTTTAAAATTACCTATGGCGGGATATCGATTCAACAGTGGTGGAATCGGTGCTGTTGGTTCTAATGGTAGTTATTGGAGTAGTACGGTTAACAGTACCAATTCTAAACGACTAACCTTCGATAACGGTGGGTCACAGATAAACATAAACAGTCGAGCCTTTGGATTTTCTGTTCGTTTAATAGTAGATGGAACATTTACACAAGCTGAATATAATACTGATTATTCTACTAAGATTATTGAACATTTAGGATTAACCTATGGCTTTGTATATAACACAAGTACACATAAAATATGGTTGGATAGAAACTTAGGCGCAACCCAAGTAGCAACAGGTTCTACGGACACTGCTTCTTATGGTGATTTATACCAGTGGGGTAGACCCTTTGATGGTCATCAATCAAGAACATCATTAACCCATAGTGATACATTAGGAAAACCCTCTACTGAATACGAAACTGGGGCTTGGGATGGTAAGTTTATTACAACAGCTGCTGCACCAAATGACTGGTTAAGTGTTCAAGATACGTCTTTATTACAAAATAGAGATAGTATGACAAATAGAACTTTAACATTAGAAGAACCAACAGTAAGTGATGATATAACAATATTTAGAACAGATGTTGCTATAGTAATGCAAGAAGTTATTGCTTTTTCAACAGGAACGTCACCCGACACGACATATGATATTAAATATTCAACAGATAGAAGTGCAGCTGGAACGTCTTTAGTATCGTCTGAACAAACAACAAGTGTATCAACTGGTGATGTAGCTACAATAAGTAATGTAAATATACCTGCCAACTCTTTTGTATGGTTAGAAGTAAGTGCAGCTAGTGGTACAGATGTATATTTAAGTTTAGATATAAGATATACAAAAGTATAATAAATATAAGATATTAGATAATTATGAAATATTATATAGTTCAGAAACAACAAATTATAAATGATATATTCGAACAAGAAATTATTGGATATGTAGAATCATTAGAAGATAAAAATTATATCGAAGTTAATTATGAAAATAATTATATGGAGTTTATTGAAAATAACAGAGACGAGTTAGAACAAGGTACTATAAACATTAAAGAATTTTTTAATGATATACCATATAGCTATATTGTAGATATTGAGTTACAAAATATAGAAAATATGGGTTTAGAAAAAATAAATATAAATAATTTATAAATATGGCTTTAGTACAAACAAATCAAGGATTTTTAAACACAACACCAGGCAGTTCTAATATACAGTTTAATTATAACCAACCAGTAGGAGCTGATAATTTTTTAATGGCATTAGTAATGTTTAAAAATAAAGCAACCAATATATCAATACCGACTTATAATGGTGTATCAATGACAAAATTATTCGAATATAATACTACTCCTTTTAGAGTAGCTGCTTATGGATTATTAACACCATCAACAGGAACAAATCAATTTAGAATAGTAAATAATAGTCAGTGGAATCCAATCTCGGTGGTTTTAACGAGTTTTACAGGTTCAAGTGGGTTCGGAGTTAGAAATCAAAATCTAAGTGGTTCATCACCAAATACAACAACAATGACAGGTTTAACAACTGGTTCAATGGTTCAAGGATATGGGATGGATAATTCTACAAGCTCTACTGCTGATGTTCAAATACCATCAGGAACAACAGTTACAAGAGAATGGAGACATAATGTGAGTGGATGGTTTTGGGGTGGTACAAGTCCTGTATTAACAACGACAAGCACAACTGTTAGATTATACTCTGGCTATAGTTGGTCAACTAGTAAATCAGGAGCTATAGAAATAAAAGGAGTAGGTTCTACACCACCAACAAGAAGACGAAGAATTATAATAACTTAATTTTCTTAAATAAAAATTTAATTATAATAGATTATGGCGAAGAAAAAAATGGTAATGGATGTTAACTATAATGTCAAGGGAGCTGATGATGTAGAAAAGTCTTTTGATGGTATTTCTAAATCAGCTGGTGAGGCTTCAGAATCAGTAGAAAAGGTTAGTGAAAGTACAGGTGGTTTAAAAGGAGCGTTTGAATCAGCACAAGGTGGTGTAAAAGGTTTGATAGGTGGGTTTAAAGCCGTTATAGCTAATCCTATAGGAGCTGTTATAGCAGCTGTTGTAGTAGCAGTTCAATTATTGAGTGATATGTTTACTAACAATGAAGAAGCATCTGATAAGATGGGTCAAGGATTTGCTTATCTAAAAGGTTTATTATTACCTTTACAAAAAGCCTTCTTTGTTGCTTTTGATGCTATAATGTTTGCTATAGAAAAGCCAGGTGAAGCTTGGGATAATGTTGTTGCTGGTATAGAAGCTGGGTTCGACTTTCTTAAAACAGTAGTATTCGACCCATATATGGCTGTTTGGTCTAGTCTTATACTAGGTATTGAAAAGGGTGTATTGAAGGTTCGTATAGCTTGGAATGAATGGACAGGTGATGCTGATGAAGCAGCTAAATTAACGTTAAGATTAGATGAGGTTAATGCTAAATTAATAGAAAATGCTGAGACTATTGAAAAAGCAATGGATACAGTTGTAGATACTGCTGTTGCTATAGGGGGTGCTATATCAGATGTTATCGAAGAAGCTGATAGAATGGGTGATGCACTAGCATCTTTAACTAGAAGAGAACAAGAATTAACTAGAGAAAAAAGAGCTCAAGAGGTACAGAACGCTAAATCACTAGCACAATTAGAACAATTAAAAGTGATTAGAGATGATGAATCAAAGTCACTAGAAGAAAGAAGAGAAGCTAATGAAAAGATAGCTGATATAGAAGCTAATAGAATTACACAAGCTGTTACACTAGCACAAAAAGAATTACAATTATTAAAAGATAGGGCTAAATTACAAGGTGAAGGTACAGAAATATTAGATTTAATCACTGAAAAGGAAATGGAATTATCTGACTTTAGAGCTGAAAATGCTGGTATTAGAGCAGAACAGAGAGTTAATGATGTTAATTTACGTAAAGAACAATTTGAAAAAGAAGCTGCTATAATAGACCAACAGTTACAATTAGATTCAGTATTGGAAGAAAGTGCTGTTAAACTAGCTAATGCTAAGATAGTTGCTGAAGAAGAGAAATTAGCTAAACTTGCAGAACTTAATTTACAAGAGACCCAACAATATAGAGACCAACAGTTTGAGTTACGATTAGCTCAGAAAGAAGCTATAAAGGCTGAATTAGATGCTGAGGAAGAAGCTGCAGCAAAGAAAAAGGAAATAAAAGATAAGGATAATAAAAAAGAGAAAGAAAATGCTGAGGAGCTATTTAAAGATAGAGCAAAGGCTGCTGATATTTACATTGGTATGGCAAGTGATTTGGCTGATACCTTAGCTAGTGTTAAAATGGATGGTTTAGATAGGGAACAAGCTGCCTTAGATAAGTCTTTAGAAAATGGTATTATATCTGAAGAAGAATATAACACTAAGTCTAAAGAACTAGCAGAAAAAGCCAATAAGGTACAAAGAAATGCTGCACTAGCTAAGATAGCTGTTGATACGGCTAGTGCAATATCATCATTAGTTGTTGCTGCTCAAGGTAACCCTTTAAACTTACTTACTGCTGGTGCGGCTGGTGTAGCTCAATTCGCTGCTGGTATATTGCAGATTGGAACAAGTATGGCTTCAGCTACTGCATTACTTAGAGCACCTGCACCTCAGATTGATGGTGGTGGTGGTGGTAATGGCCCAGCTCCAGATACACAACAAACAGCACCTGACTTAGGATTTGATGGTAGAAGTGCTGGTACAGAACAATTTGGTACTAATATACCAATAAGAGCTTATGTTACTGAAACGGATATAACCACAGCACAAGACACAGCTACTAATATACAACAATTAAGTCAAATAGGATAAAATATATAATAAAATTATGGAAAATAAAAAAATATTAATAGAATTATTTATAGATGAAAATGATAAAGACAACGAATTAGATATTATATCTTTTGTGTCAGCACCAGCTATAGAAAAAAACTTTATGTATTTCAATAAAGATGATAATAGATTTAGTTTTAAATCAACGGATGATGAAAAAAGAATAGTTACTGGCCCAGCGATGGTACCAAACCAAGAAATTATTCGAATGGACGCTGAAGGTAATCCTTATTTCGTATATTTTACAGAAGAAACTGTTATTAAAGCACAAGAAATATTTGCTAAAAATGGTAAAACTAAATCTACTAATTTTGAACACCAAGAAAATGATATGGATGGTGTTACTGTAGTTGAAAGTTGGATAGTCACAGACCCAAAAAATGATAAATCAAACGCTTTAGGGTTTAAAGATATACCAAAATCTACTTGGATGGTGTCATATAAAGTGGATAATGATGAATTATGGAAAAAAGTTAAGTCTGGTCAAGTTCAAGGATTTAGTATAGAAGGAGTATTCTCCAAAAACATTATTAAGATGGATAAAGATATTAACTATGATGATACTTATAATGAGATTAAAGAGATTATAAATGATGAGGGTATATCAGAAGATGACTTTTTTGATAAAGTGTCTGATATCATAAGTAAATTAAAATAAAATAGAGCATAAAATAAAAATTATATATAGTAGTATGAATAGAGAAACGTTTATAGACAAGATTAAAACATTATTTTCAGAAGTTGAAGAAAATGTTGAAAATAAATTTGTTGATGTAACCACTATTGATGGTATTGTTCTTAGAGTTAAAGAAGAAGAAATCAAAGAAGGTGTCCAAGTTTATGTAGTAGGTGAAGATGGTGGAGAAACACCAGCTCCAGAGGGAGAACACAATATCGAAGGTAAAGTTATAACAACAGATGCTGAAGGTAAAATTATTTCAATTAAAGATGTAGATGAAGAAACTGAAGCTACTGAAGAAGAGAAAAAAGAGGAAGTTATTGAAGAAGAAATGACTGACGAAAAGAAGAAAAAAGACGAAGACGTAGAAGCTGAGGATAAAGATAAGAAAAAGAAAGAGGATAAATACGAAGACGAAGAAGAAGAAAATCCTTTAGAAAAGAGGATAAAAGCTTTAGAAAAAGCAATTTCCAATATGGCTGAATCTATGTCAGCTATTGATACTTTAAGTGAGGTTGTTGCTGAGATAGCTAATTTACCAGCTGATAAAGAAGTTAAATTATCTAAATCGGTTAGTCGTAAATCAGAAAAAACAAATACAAGAGAAGATAAATTAAAATTTCTCTCTAAAAGAAAATAAAATAAAAATAATAATTAAATTATGAGTTTAGATGTAAGTGGATTGTCAGCATATACTGACGAAAACAAAATGGATTTGATTAAGAAGTCAATCCTAGAAGGTAGGACTATGGAATTTATTACAGTTCAGCCAGATATTAAGTCAAGTGCGACTATTAATATCATCGATTCTACGTTAGTAGGTCAAGCAGGTTCTTGTGGATTTAATCCTGATGGAACAACAGCTTTAACACAAAGAGCAATTGCTGTTACACCAATTAAAGTCAACGAAAGTATTTGCTTAAATACACTAGAGGCTTATTATACACAAAAAATGATGAACCCAGGCTCTTATAATGAGTCTATTCCTTTCGAACAAATATACGCTGAGGAAAAAGCTGGTAAAATTTCAGCTATGATTGAAGATATTATTTGGAAAGGTGATACAACTTTAACTGGTAACTTATCATTAGCTGATGGTCTTTTAAAAGTTATCGACGCGGAAGGTACAGTTATTGATGGTAATGTTGGTTCTGAAACTGCAATTACTGCAGCTAACGTTATAGATATCGTTGATGGTATGGTAGGTGTTGTACCAACGGACATTATCAATAAAGATGATTTAGTTTTATTCTTAGGTTATGATACTTATAGAACATATGCTAAAGCTTTAAGAGATGCTAACTTATTCGCATACACAGGAGCTGAAAATCAAGGTGGTGATTTTATTCAAATGGTGCCTGGAACGAATGTAAAGGTTGTTGCTGTAAGAGGATTAAATGGAACTGATAGAATGGTTTTATCTACATCATCTAACATATATGCTGGTACAGATTTATTATCTGATTCAGAAGACTTTAAAATCTTTTATTCAAACGATAATGATGAAGTAAGATTTATTTCTAAGTTTAAGATTGGAGTTCAAGTAGCATTTCCAGAATTTGTTGTTGAATATACTAACGCTTAAGTCGAGTAAATAAAAAAAATGAAAACTAGGGGGTAGGGTTGTCCTAACCCCTTTTTTTTTAAATA
>OBMK010002803.1_pt1 | contig 12737 bp, 5 predicted proteins | sample 1539081 | NCBI WGS metagenome assembly OBMK01 (sample SAMEA3355528, study PRJEB22509) | marine metagenome | biome: marine; feature: river plume; material: water | place: USA | collected 2010-08-07 | depth 0.5 m | reverse complement strand
GAATATGTTAATAAAGTGTTTTTTTCAAATGGGAAAAAAAACCAAGAATTCAATATATTTGATGCTGGGTTCTCTAACTGGTTTGGTGAGAGTGATCCAAATAATACACAATTAGACACAATGAAAGACAGAATTAATCGTTTCACTGTAATCTCAAGTGATTCAGGTTTGGTTGATAATTTTACACCAGTTGAAGGATATGAAGATTCTATATTCTGGAAAATATCAAGACGTGGATTATATGACCAATTTAACGAAGACTCAATTAATGATATAGCTAACTTTAAAGAAGGAAGTAACTTAAGTGTTAACTTTACTGCATTAGTAGAAACTGCTAATGATGGTAACATTCGTATTAGTTTTGGTGATGGGATTAATGCTACAATACCATATGGTAAGATTAATGTTAAATACATTAAGACTAAAGGTGCTAATGGTAACATATCAAATATATCTGGTACATCTATTACGCCTGGTGGAAATTCAGTTATCATTACTCAAGAAAATGGACAAGAGAGTGATTTAACGCTTGATGATATGACATTCAATCTAATCACGGATGTTTCTGGTGGTATTGATATTGAAGATGGTGAATCAATCACAAAGAATGCACCAAAAATTTTCTCTAACTTAGATAGACTTGGTAACAATGATAGTTATGAAGTATTCTTATCTAGAGAGTTCGCAATTAAGTATGCAAATGCGTATGGTGAAGATGTAATGTCTAGATACTCGGTTGATGGTCGTGCTGATTTTAAATATGCTAACAATGTTAGATATACTATTCTTAAATCATTATACAAAGAAAAAGACGGAACATACTACACCAGTGATCCATTTGAATACTATATAGCTGGTTATAAAACCAACGGATTGATGTATGGGTGGGAATATGATTATGCTGAACTACCAAATACAGATGATATCATAAAATTAGAAAAAGACAATGCTAAGATAGTTAGTAATATTAACACTGGTAATCTAGTGATTTTAGAACCTGCTATGGTTAGTGACATTAATCAACCAAGTGGTATTAGGTTTCTTGCTGAAGGTACTACTCCATTCTATGGTGTGGTTACATTGAGTTCACCTACACACACTATTAAAGTTGGTGATTATATAAATATTGATGGTGTGAGTGACGATGTTGATTTCGAATATAAAGTACTAGTAGTTAACTCAGATAAAATAACGATAAAATACCCAAGTTATGGGTTTACTAAAGATGAATTTAAGGTAACTAAGACAATGAATTTGATTACTAGTGCAAATACATTCGTTAAAAAATACGCATCAACATATATACCGGTGTCATTAATACCTAATACATTATTTAGTGCTGATTTAAGACCAAGTGATTTTATAGTTGATGGTTCTGAGTTAAGCATCATTGATAATAAATTAAACAAACGAGCTAATTTAACAATTAATAAACGACATGTTTACCAACACCCAATTGTACATGACTTCACTATGAAGATTGATATTATACTAACAAGTGGTAATTCGTTTACTAAAATTAAAAGTAATGTAATTAATGATATATATGAACATCTAGATTTCGATACTGGATTTGCTAAAGATATATATAGATCAAAAATTGAGTCAATCATATTAAAATATCCTGATGTTATTGGTGTTAATGTAATATTCACTCCAATAAAGAATGGATATGAAGGATATGATTTAACTAAGTATACTTGGTTAAGTGAAGAAACATCACAAATAATAAATCAAAGTTCATTATCGTTAGATGGAATGGAAATTAATTTAACATATGATTACAATCGTGAACTAGTTGATGGTACTACTGAAACACTAACTGACAGAACACTAAGAGTCAATCTTCCTTCACAATACACATTACAATCACAAATTGAACACTACTACAGATCAACATTTAGTTATACTGATTCAGTTGGTAACACACAGATGAAGAAAGGTGGGATCAACGAAGAGAAACTAAATAAATTTACTAGTTATATTTGGTCAACTGCAATGAATGAAGTATATAATCAATTATTTGATGCATATAAAGATGCTAAATCAAGTGGTTATTCAGATAATGCTAGAGAGATATATGGTGTTATTGAGGCAATGAGAGGTTGGGATACAACTGATGGTAAATTACAATTCAAAGATAGTAAATTAATATATAATATGAGTGAAGACACATCTAAAATGTTCTTCAATTACATTCAGTATATACTTGAATATATTAAAATGGTTAGGAAGATATTCGCTCCGGTAACTGCAAGTAAATTAGTAGATGTTGATAATAATATAACGACGTACTCAACTGAGAATGAAATCGTTCAGTTTCAGATAAGTGCAAGTGATATTTCAATTAAGTTAGGTAAATAATGGCAATTAACCCAATTATACACGGCAAAAACGGAATCAATAGATTCAGAGATTACGCAAGTTCATTGCCTGGTTTCTTAAGAAACGAAGATGACGTAGTTGAGTTAGTGCAATTTTTCTCAGATTATATTAATAACGCATATAGAAATATTGAACTTGCTACACAATTCAGGTTTAAGAGAATTGTACTAGAATCTAATGTCGGTTACGTTATTAATGAATTGGATCGATTAGTAAAATTATTCCAAGTAGCCGAAGCTAAAGAATCAAGTATTCTATATTTAACTAAAGATACTAGTAGTGCAATCACTATGTATCTAGATATTGATGTATCTACTGAAGTACCTAGCTCAATATTGAGTGGTGCAATATCAAACATCAATGTTACTGGAGTTATCACAACAACATTACCACATAATATCTCACTTGAGAATAATGTAGGTAAGAACATAAAAATAGATTCTACTACTTATGAAATATCAGAAGTAACTGATTCTACTAACTTTACAATAATTAGTCCACCACTTAGTGGGACTACTTTTGAGATAGAAGTTACTGACACCAGTTTAATACATAGTGATGAAATTGTGTATAATGTAATTAATAATGTCTTTGTAGTAAATACAAGTGGTGTTACATATGATAATATATCAACATCACAAGATCCATTTACACGATCACTTAATGATACAATGATTAGTGTATTCGGTGACGTACCTAGAATGATAGAATTTGATGTTAGGGATATAAGTGACGTTAGATATAGACGACTTAGAAATGATGATGGTTCAGTCAGTAATAGATTTGAAGTATACTTTGATTGTAGAATTGATAATGTGCATGATGAATTAAGTGTTGATGTTGTAAATAACGAAAGTGAATATAAGTATATAGTAGATTATTACAAATCACTTTCAATATATGATACCAATCTATATACCGCTAAACACTCAATTAACTTTACTGATACTGGATTTAATGAATTAGGAAATGCATTGAGTAATGGTATATTCTATGTACGAGACATCACAAAGAATGACAAAATATATGGTGATGTCAATTTAGAAGGAATTAATAAATATACAGATCCATATTTATATGAAAGTTTTAGTGGGAATTACCCAGGTGAGTGGAAAGGTAACACTGCGTACTTAAAAGGTGACTACATACGATACAATGGTATAAGATATGTAAGTACATCTGACCATACATCAACATATAATAGTCAACCTGGTGTATCCAGTCTATATCGAGTATTTATTGAGTTATGGCATAGTAAATCAATAGTTGATCAGGGATCAACCGATATTGAGTATTTAGTATCATATAAGAATGCTGTGTTTAATTTTGACTTTACATCGTTTATGGTTGGTGATATAATTTATAGATATGAATTGAGTTCTCCTGTTTCATCGTGTAGAGCCACTATTAAAGAAATAAATGAAGGTGACTCAACATTAATACTTACTGATATCGTTGGTGATGTACTATCTAATGGAAAATTTATTGTATTAAGTGAATGTGGAATTATAAATAAAGAAGCCGAATTTTATATGAATATTACTCTATGGGATAAATATTCAACGTCAATATATAAAGTAGGTGAATACTATTTGTATAATAACCTTAGATATACCGTAATCAAGTCGAACATACCAAGTGATAAGGATTCTGAGTATAATCCAATGATTAGTTCTGATTATATATTAGATATGTCATCGATATACTTTAAAAAATACACAACCGATTATAATCCGTATATGTGGAGTGGTTATCGTGTAATTAGTCAAAAATTTGGCGAGGTTGTTAGCTCTGAATATGACATACATAATATAGGTGAACAATTATATATAGAGCAAGTTGAAGAGTTATCATTAAATATTAAACATGATCAACGTAAGTGGTTACTTAATCCAACTCTTGCAAGAAATACAGACGCTTCTAGAAATGGTTTTATGTCAGTTACTCAACTATCATTTGATGACGGATTAGGTAATATATCATACACAAGTAATGATATTGTTACTGCATCGGTTGATACAAAAATAAAACAAGGTGATATAATATTAGCAAAGCAGAATTTATTTGATATTAGTGATGATAATCCAGAAATCGCAACTAGTGATTACTATCAATATAATATTAGTGGTATAGTTGATCAACAAAGTACATCAAATTATGATTCTACTATATTTAATACAAAAGTACATAAAAATGCACTAATTAAGTATGACATTGACAATAACATAGCAACATACAATGAGCATAGAAATGTAGAATTATCTACTAAGTTACCTAGTAACTATTACTTTGATGGTGTCAATTCAGTATACATTACATCAGATGATATTAGATTAATTACACAAATCAATGGAGATGGTGCTATACCAAATATAGTTACTGTTACAACAGCTACTCCACATAGTCTATCAATAGGTGACCAAGTTGATTTAAAGTTAACAGATCAATATGATGAGACTACTATCGTGTTAGGTGTTCCTAATACTACTGAGTTTACCTATGAAAGTGTGTTTAATAATACTAATATAATCAATAAAGGTATTGTTGCTTTAAATACAGTTCAACATAAATTATCAACAGGTGATCACATATCGACTGAATCAACATCAACTAACTTTGACTATAATAATATTTCTATTAGTGAATATGATTCAAGTACATTACAATATAAAATAACTGATGGATCAACTCCAGGTAGCGTAATTGATTATGGTGAATATAGTGTATTTGTTAATTTAAATGACGGTGATATTGTTAATTTGACTGCACAAACCGAAAGTAATGAAAATGGTAAATATAGAATAGTTAGAAATACTGATTGGACTAGATTAGATAAGAAGCTACACATAAAAATAAGTGACTTAGATATTGAACATGATGTTTTAGAAGATTATGATGAAGATTTTGACTCAAGTCCACTTATATATAAAAATATTACAATTGCTGATGTTATAGCTAGTGGTAAAACATATTATGTGATTGAGTATCCATTAGTTAACTCATTTAAATTTGATCGTCCAGTGATAAGTAATATTGATACAACTAAAAATTCATTCCATGAGTATAATGCTAAATTTGATACAAATACAATTGCCGATAGAAGTGACATGGATGTATCATTCAAGGGTATTCCAGATATGGGTGCATCTCTATCTGAGAAGATTGAAAGATTATCATATCAAAAAGATCCAAGTATAATTGACTTTGAGTTAATTGGTTACTTAGGTAAATTTATGGGATATGATATAACTAATCTATCAAGTGATATAACTGATAGTGTATTGTTCAATAGCGACTCTGAGCGTGAAGAAGCAGTTCGTATGGCTATTCGTAGCTTACCTCAATATTATACACTTAAAAACACTGAGAGTGGCTTAGAAATGATATTACTTATGTTTGGTATAGTAGGTGAAGTAATCAACCTATGGACAGACAATAGTGACCCATATCGTGAATTTATTCCTGATTACTCAGTGGATACACATAGATATAAAAAAATGTTGAATGGAGAAAATGTTAACTTAGTTGCAACTCCTCACTTTAACTACAAAATTGAAATTGGTAGTAACTTTACAAATGAGTTATCAATCAATGACATTAAACGAATAAACGAAAGAATTACGAAATACAAACCAATTAATACTGTATTTGATGGTGTGATTGCATACTTGAATCAGGCAGTAAATGTCACAATTGATGTGACTGGTTTTGAACTAAGTGGTCGTATGGTATCCGATATTGGATATGATATTGATTTTAGTGAAAAATTGGATAATTCTTGTATATAGAAAGTATAAACTTAATAAAAATAGAGCTGTAGATTTATCATGAGTATTAAAAAAGTAATAACAAATAAAGGGTTAGAGTTGTTAGCTTCATCATCTGAAGCAACGGGACAGTCATATTGGATTGGCTATTATAGTTTGGCATATGTTCCCAGTGACAAAAAAGAAACAGAAGATGTTGTTACTCAGAATATGACACAACTAACAACTTCAGGTGACGTTATATGGAATGTATTTCAGGGCGACTTGGTAGGTAGTGGATATTATGATGGCATCTCTGATGGATCGGTTGGTGGTAATCTGTTTGGTTTATCAATGTATAATGTCAATATCAAAAAACACTTTAGATATGTACTTGATGAAAATGGAAACAATACATTACTTTCATGGCAATTAGATGATATTAATTCATCTAGTCCACTAATGAAAGAATATGTGAAGTTCCTAGGTACTGATGGTACACTTGCATCTGAAATTCCAATCCCGGCATCTCTGTATTATTTAGGTGATGTTACTGGTGGATTGAGTAATTCTGCATTTATTAATAAATATTCAGACTCTAGATTGAACGGTGCTGAAGTATATCAAACTGCTGAATATTCAGTTGATGCTTCTAATACAGTTATAGTACCACTTGTATCTAATGATCCAAGATATTACCTAGATAGCAATGGAACAGAAACTGCACCTACTACACCTGGTACATATTTTTATGATGATGAAATCTCACCAAGTACAACAACAGATGTAACCACTTGGTTTGAGCCAAGTAATCTTGTTGAAAAGTATGCAGATAAATTTTACAAACTACACAGTACATCAAACTACAATAGATTCCACGCACCAGTTGGTGAAGTTGGTAATATATTAAATAGCCAAATACGATCTCGTAACTTATCAAAAACTACTAAGTTCTTCCCTATTTCAAACTATAGTGTATTGAACTCAGAACGTGGTATTGCATTCAATGGTGAAACTCGTGAAGTTGCAACTGGTATTAAATTATCAATCAATATTAACTTATCACCTAGAAATAAAACAATGGGTTACCTAGATGGTACTTATGATGAAACTAGTGACTTAACTCTACAAGATAATTACTTCAATGTAAATAATGTCGATGAGTTATTTAACACAACACATACATCATTTAAATTTAATAGAATAGGTTTCTATGCAATCCCTATGCGTAAAGCACCATATACTACACAAGTTGATAGCATTGCTGGTGAACCGGTTGATGTACAATTTGAAATCAATCCAGACGCTGAACCAGTATTATTTGGTGTAGTTGATTGGGATCAAACAGTGTATATGTCTGATACTGGAGATGGTCTATCAAACTTTGCATGTGACTTTAATGTTAATCTTGAATCACCTAATGGAGTTGATGATACATCTATTGTTCGTGATACTGCCATATTCTATAATTTATATAAAGATAGTTCAACTACGTGGTATGAAAACCAATTAATAGCTAATGCTCAAACGTCAAATGCGATTACCGAAATCGGATTAGAAGTAGCAGCAATAAAAAATAAAGTAACTGATGCTTGTTGCCCTACTACACAGATTGGTAATAGTGAATCAACATCAACAGGTAATGGATTACGTAACCTAAAAGATTCAGACTCTGCTTCTCGTGGTGGACTTAAAGGGGTTGATACATATACTGAAGGATCATTATTAGATGGTAGAACGTATATACTTGGACTTGATTCAGTTACTCTAGGTAAAAATACTGCCGTAGATGGTGACTATAGTGCAATCTTATCAGGTGAAGATAATTCAATATACCCATCGGCTAAGTATGTCATTGATAATACTAAAGTAGTACATTCAATCATAGGCGGTGGTGTCGGTAATATCATTAAACAATCTAGCTCATTTATTGGATCAGGTATTGGTAATGTAATTGGTGAACAAGCAGCAACATCAGCTATCATTTCTGGTTACAATAATAAAATACAAAATGATGAAGTAGGTGGTGGTGCAACTGAAAGTGTTATCATAGGTGGTAGTCAGAATGAGGTAAATTCTACTCAATCTATAATTGGCAGTGGTTATCAGAATAAAATTCACAATAATAGTACTTACTCGTCTATAATGGGTGGTAATATTAATAATATATATAGCTCACACTCATCAATTATTAATGGTTATAGTAATAATATACATGGGAATAGTGTAAATAGTATTATAGGATCGGGTAGTGGTAATTCAATAAGTACAGTACTTGCAGTTACATCGGGTATGAGTTCAACTGGATCTAGTATATTTAGTGGTCACAATAACCACGTAAACGCAATAATGTCTACTATAATTGGTGGTGAAAGTAATAAGATAGAATTAATAGAAGTACCAATTGGTACAGGTACTCAGGAGGACTTATTATTTGGTGCTATTGTTGGTGGTCAGAATAACAGTATTCGCAAAACTATAGCGAAAACCAGTTCTCCCATGTGCTTTATTGGGGGTGGTCGTCAAAACACAATTCTTGATACTGGTGAAGGATGTAGCATACTTGGTGGTCAGGATAATACAATCACTATTGGTGGTGTAACTACAGATAATGTCGATGATTTTACTGATTTTGAAATAGGTCTTAGAAGTCCTACTAGTTCAGTAATTACTGGTGGTGCATCTAATACAATAACGTCAGCATTTTCTGCATTTATTGGTGCTGGTATGAGCAATCAGGTGAGTGGTTATTTTACACCAGCACCTGATTATACTACGCATTACGCATCACCATTCAGTGCAATAGTATCGGGTGAGATTAATAAAATTATTGGATCTAACGGATCAACTATTATTAATGGACAGAACAATAAAATTCAAAAGACCGACGTGGTTAAGGACAATACTGCATATGGTACAATACTAAATGGTGTTAATAATGAAATTAATGACGGAATATATAATATAATTGGTAGTGGACAAAATAACTACATAAGAGATAGTGCATTTAGTACAATAACTAATGGTGATACGGCTCAGATTACCGATAGTCCATTTTCTAGTATCACTAATGGATATGAGTCATCTATAATCGGTGGTGAATATAATACCATAAACGGAAAATCAAACAATATAGTTGACTCAACATATAGTAATATAGTAGGTAGAGCGAATGAAATCACTGACACAGATAACTCAGCACTATTTGGGGACAATTGTAAAATAGACGGAAACCCCGGCTTTGCTACTAATACTAACTATATATTTGGTGGATATAACTCAAACATCATAGACTCAAATTATGTTTCACTTATTGGTGGATCGATTAATGAAATTAACGGTGGTAGTTACTCAACTATTCTTGGTGGTATTAATAATAGAATTGACACGAGTGATAACTCAAATATTATTGGTGGTGTTAATAACTTAATTGAGAATTCAAGTCATGGTATTATTGTTGGTGGTAATGGTGGACGAGCTAGAAACTATGGAGAAGTTACACATTCCAGTGGTTATTTTAGTCAGTATGATGATGCACTTAATGGTGTTGAATATGGTTCATGTCAAAATTCAGTATTCCTTTATAGAAATGATGCGTCAGATTATGTCCAGGGGGATATACCAGCTACTACTAATAATTATATTGAATTATACCTAGATGGTGATAGTGAGTTAGTGACTATTGATAATAATATGGCAATGTGTGGTACAATCACACTGTCAGCCATCATTCCTAAGGGTTCAGATCCAGGTGGAGTTATAACTAGTGGAGTTTTTGTTCAACATAGTATGATTTCATTCCAAGCTACATCGGGTGATAATTCTCCTATTGAAATAGTGCAATCAACAGTTATATCTGAAAGTGGTTATCAAGTATGTTATGGTCAATTTGCTAGTCTTGATCCAAAAGAACGACCTTTTATTAGAATTGATAACAATAAACTAAAAATAGGGGTTTATGGTGTAGCAGTGGAAAATCTACGAATATCAGCAAAAGTGGATGTAAGTGTAATTACTACAATTCTACCTTGGAATGAGATAGTATAATAAATAGATATCTAATTACTTTATTTTTTAGTAAAGTAATTAGATATCGTTTATTTATATTTATATGGTAATTATTTTGGATCAAGCAATGTTCTAATAATTAATTGCTTAATTTCTTGAGTTTCTTCTTTCGTTTCTTCTCTCCAACTACCAAATGCTCGATATATACCTTTCACATCTTTACGATGTTCTTCTGCATAGATAGCTGTATGTGATTTCAGTTCATCTAACATTACCTTTACACGAGCGATTTCCGTAGAATTAACTTGAATGTCTACTTCTTTGCTATCAATTCGTTCATGTAATTCATTTGATTTTCTCTCAATCTTATCATCTATTTTGTCAAGTCGTAATGTAAATTTAGCATCAATATCCATATATGCTGCTGGTAATGGTGGAATTATTGTTGTTTTTTTGTCTCTACTTTTCTTAAATAATGTACCTAATGTACCTATAACCGTGATCACAGTAACACCCCATGATAAAATCGCCCAAGGATTCATGGTCATTAAGTTTGTTACATCAGCCGCAAAACTTGAGGTTGAAGTAAACAATATTGTTATAAAGAATAATTTCATTGCATATCTATTTTAATTGTATATAATTAGTTTATAAATGTTGACATTATAATGAAATTAATAAATATTAACTATATAAATGTATTATATAAATCATATGAGGTAAAAATATGAATCATAGTAAGAAAACTGGTATTGAGTTAACCAGAAGTGAAATAGTTGGTCTTAATTCGGTATTAGTTAACGTTGAGTACAAAGAACCAATTTCTAATATTTTCAGAAAAATGTGTACTCATAATGTTAAAGTATTAAAAGAGTTAGAAGAAGGTTATTCACTACCAGAAGCGTTCCCTTTATTAGAGACTGCAAATGAATATAATTCTAAGTTAAAGGTACTAGATGATGCGTTAAAAGAGAAGATTCTTGCCGTTGAAAGTAAATATGAGTTTAGTAATAATGATGATTACCTAAACGCAACGGCAGAAACACAACAATCATTCGTTGACGAAACAACAGAATTGCGTGATGCGTCTACTAAAGAAATAGATATACTGAACGAAGAGTATGCTGATGTAATCGCTGAACAAACAGGAATTAACGAAGATCGTACTGCATTCCTAGCTGAGTCGGATACCGTTGAATTAATTACTATCTCAATTGATGAACTCCCGCAGTATGAATCAGTTGAAGGTGTTAATCATTGGTCAATATGGGAACTATTAGATAAACTTACATTTTACACTGATACTGAATAATAATGTCTACATTAGCCGCATGTATAGTAGCTAAGAATGAATCAAGAACAATTAAGATCTGTCTCGACCATATCAAAGATATGGTTGAACAGATTGTTGTTGTTGATACTGGCTCAACTGATAATACAATTGATCTAATCAAGGAATGGGTTAAAGTCAATTCATACAGTAAACGAATGTTACTGCACTCAGTTGGTGACAAATTCCATGATAGTGATGGTGATTTTAATTTCGGTAAAGCCAAGACATACGCATTACAGTCATCTACTACTAATTTTGTGATGTGGTTGGATGTATCTGATATATTAACTGATCAGAAAAAAGCTAGAATGTATTTCAATCAAGCTACACAGCACGACACTAATGTATTTTTTACTATGCCTACTTCAATATCTAAAACATTTAACTATAATAGAGTTAGGATAGTGCCTCGTGAATATGGTAACGTATATGGTCGTATACATGAATATATACCTAATCCACCTAATATGCGAAAAGCACATATTCCGATACAGTTTAATAATCAAAAAAATGGTAACAACTTAGATAGAAATCTAAGATTACTAGTAAAGGACTGGGAAGATTTACCTACATCAAGAAATACATTCTATATTGCCAATACATATCGTGAGATGGGAGACAATGATAATGCGATTAAATGGTTTAGGAAACGAATATATAATTTTGCATGGGTTGAAGACTTTGCAGAAGAACACTATAAATCAGCTGAATGTATAGCCGAGATGATGCTTAAAGAATTCAAACGAAAAGATAGTAAGTATTCACAAGGTGATATGTGGGATATAGCCGACGAGATGATCAATATAGAACCATTACGAGTTGAAGGTTATTACTATATGGGTGAGATGTATTATGTTAAAGGGAGTTATATAAAGGCACTTGAGCAATATAATAAATACAAAAAATGTAAACAACCAAATCCATTACATATTAAGTTATGGTTAGATAAAACTATATATAGCGATAAATGTATATCTAAAAGAATCAAGGAATGTGAGTTTGCTATTGCTAACGCTGAACCATTAAAACCTGAATCAATTACTGATTTTATTGATGGTGTTACTGGATCTAAAAGAAAAAGTACATATACTAGGGGCAATGGTCAGTACAATAGCAAGACTATTCATTAAATAGTGTTATTATCGCATATTATTAAAAACACATAATATAAACTATGTAAAATGATTATTGGTGTAGGCGTTCAGAATGAATGAAAAATTAGTAAAGGAAATTGACTCATTAACATATAATGCAAGATCTGTATT
>OBMK010002802.1_pt1 | contig 12747 bp, 16 predicted proteins | sample 1539081 | NCBI WGS metagenome assembly OBMK01 (sample SAMEA3355528, study PRJEB22509) | marine metagenome | biome: marine; feature: river plume; material: water | place: USA | collected 2010-08-07 | depth 0.5 m | reverse complement strand
AGCGACGCGAGCTTGAGTTACCTGACGTTATCATTCCTGACGTAGCGTTAGAAGAGATACAGGTTCTTGCAAAACGTAGAGAGTCTGATCTGCCAGATGTTACTGTACCTAAAGAAACGTTAAAAGAAATACAGGTACTTGCACAGCGTCGTGATCCTGAACTGTTCCCCGTCAACGTGACAGCAAAGCGACGCGATCCTGAACTGTTCCCCGTCAACGTGACAGCACAGCGTCGTGATCCTGAACTGTTCCCGATAACTGTAGAAGCCAAGATGCGTCAGGCTGAAGACTTAGGCAAGGTTAAGCAAAAAGGTATTGTATTTCCCGAAGAAACGATGGAGTTGTTGCAGCAGATCAAGGCAGAAGAAAGACAAAATTCTAAAAACGCTTGGCGTAATGTAGCTAAGGGACTCACCATGAGCGCCTTTGATGAGCTTGAAGCTTTTGTAGCGTCACAAGTTAACGGTACTCCTTACGTAGCTGAGAAGGCGCGAATCAAGGAAGAGATGGATGAGTATGCTCTGTACAATCCGTTAGCATCTATTGCTCAAGAAGCTATAGGTTTGATTCCGGGAAGCATTGCCAGCACCAAAGCTTTAGTTAGCATGGGTGTTGTTAAGCTACCTGCACAGGGAGCCATTGAAGCAGGCGCATACGGGTTCAACAGCGGTGACTCCGTAGAAGAACGATTAATACTGGGCGGCTCTAGCGCAGTTATCGGAGGCGCAGTCGGTAAAGTGTTTGAGAAAATGTTTGACTCTACTCTCGTACCTCAAACGTCTAACGCAAGCGGCCTTAAGTCTTTAGAGACTGACGCCTTACAGTCTGAAGTGTCAGCACAAAAGATAATGACAGCGCCTGCAAACATGACAGACGATGAAGTGGTTACGCAGCTTCTCATCCGGGAGTCTGAGTATCTGTCTGACGTTATCGGACGCCAAGGCGCTAAACCCTCAGAGGTAGGTAACACACTGCTTAGATTGTCACAGGCAGCGCGTAACATGGGAGTCAGCCCTAATCAGATCAACAGAGTTCTTAACGACAATAAGATAAGAGACTTAACTAGACTACCTGATGATGTATTCACTGACCCCTACGCGCTTAACGCATTCAGGCAGGACTTGCTTGACAACACAGCAGGGCGTTTACAGCTTGACATAGGCAGGACAATACCAGAGGCGCAGTCTTTAATTGTTAAGTTTAGAAGGTTAGCATCTCCGCTGGCTACACTGGCTGAGACTGCTGTAGGTACTGCGTTTGCATCGCGCATTGTTAGAGGAATGAACAGGGTTGTCAGGGGACAGACGCAGCTTGATGATGCTTGGAAGGGGATGGAGCAGCTTAGGAACTTAGCAAACGATGTTAAGTTTAATGACTTGATGTTAGACGCAGTTAATGCAACTAACATAGGACAGAAAGCAGCCACCAAAGCTTTTGAAACAGCTAAGAAATACGCAGACGCTAAGATTGGTAAGGGTGCTGGTGACAGGCTACAGAAGTTCTTCGATGACGGCGTAGGTTTTAACTCACGCTATCGTAGAGAAGTAACGTCAGGAGAGCTGTCGCCTATCTGGATGCACTCAAGCACTAAGGCGGCTGCTGAAGATGTAAGCTTGCGTGTTAACAGAGCCAGAGCAGCAGGTAAGACAGAAGACGCAGCCAGCAAAGACAGGCTGCGACGCTCTATGGAAGAAGAAAGAGCAAAGCCTCTTGACAAGCAGAACACTTACGAAAACATCTTTGATTCTCACTGGCGTTGGCAGCGCGAAACATTAACGCGCATGGAGCTAGGTAAGCAGTTAGGATTTAGAACGTCAGGTAAGCCTGTGTTTGCAGAGATGGCGTATGACGATCTACCTAAGCGATTGCAGAAAGCTGTTGACAATGAAAGCATGACACTCATGGAAGCCAGTGTGTATAACTCTCTTACGTCTTCACTGCGTAAGAAAGTTGACGCCAAGAAGCTGACAGTCTATGACGCCGCAGCTAAGATGGAGCAGCAATCGTTTAAGTTGTTTGATGAAAAAGTAATTACTGAAACCTTAAAGCGTGAAGGCTACTCTGACGTACAGATTAAGAACGCAGTCGAAATACTTGATGACTTAGGCGTTAACGCACAGCGCGGCATGTCTCAAGAGCTTGACGTTGTACGCAATCTAGGCTACGTAGGTACTATTGCTAACCCTTACGGCGCGTTAATGAATGTACATGATCTGTTCAACGCAGCGTTTGAGTTTGGCGTAGGTAACGTACTTAAGTCTGTGTTTGATAAGACTGGTATCAGATTCACGGCAGACGACATGGGACTGGCGCAGCAGGTTTACGGTGAATTTGTACGTAAGGCAGTCAGAGGCGACAAGAAAGTATTGGGCAGTGACTTCATAGATAAGATTGTTAAAGGCAGTGACGACTTGCTTCAGTGGTCTATGAAGGCTTCGGGGTTTTCTGGTCTTGACAAGTACGGCAAAGGCAAGATCATGGGTGCTTCATTTAGAAAGGCGCGTCAAGATATTAAGAGTGGCGAGTTTGATTCTAAGTGGCAGTACACATTCAGCAAGGGAGAGCTTGATCAGCTACGCAGAGACATAGCCAACGGTAATACAGACAGTGAGCTTGTGCGTGACATGGTTATGTTTGATCTGTTTAAACTACAGCCCATTAACGCAGCGGCGCAGACAAGTTACGGACTTGCTAATCCGAACGCTAGATTGTTTTACATGTTGAAGGGTTTTGCAATCAAGCAGTTTGATTTGATGGAGCGTAGAATCTTTAACGAATGGAAGAAGGGTAACAAGAAAGAAGCACTAACTAACGCTATGAAGTATCTTGTTATATCTGGCGGGGGTTACGGCGTGGTCAACGAGGCGCGGCAAGTTTTGAAAGGAGAAGCACCAGACCCTGCCGAAGCTGCGGTAGGTGCGTTGTATCAGGTAGGTTCTGTTCTTACGTTTGGAGCTATGGGCGCTAACGATTATGGTTATGCTAAGTTCATGGAAGATCCCGGTCAAGCGATGATGGCTAACATATTCCCTCCATTTGCTGCGACGCTACCCGCTGCTGTTCTTGAGGACATGGCTGACGTAGTAACCAAAGGTGACCCACTACCGGATGAAACAATACATGCTCTTCCAGTAGTGGGCAAGACTCTTAAGGCCGTGTTCGACTAGAGTTCGCAGTTGTTACCAGTACAAGCCAGTTGCTGTGATCCTTCGGTCATGTCGCTGGCTTCTTCTATGTCCCAACTAAAGTCTTTCGGAAAGTCTTTGCATAACTTGTTATACGTTGACTTGTCGATAGCTTCATAGGGCGCTTGCTGGTACGTGTGGTCACTGTACGGTAAGAAACTGATACCACTGATCTTATCGAACTTGTTATATAACCATTGTCCTACCTCTAAGAACTCGTCGTCGCGGTAGTAGCAGGTCATTGACGGCTTGTGCTCACACCAGTAGTCCTGATAGATTTCCCACAACTCTAGCTGTTCCATAGCGCCCATGTCTGACGCCAGCACAGCGCAGTCAGGAGCCTCCATAGGAAAGCTGAACACCTTAGTGTTGGGTGACATAACGTCATTCTCTACGGGTACACCAGCAGCCTCTAACACAGCACACAACGGATCGTCTGAGGAACCTCGAACGCGCCTTATGTAGTGTCGTGAGAATCGCGGGTGAATGCCTGAAGCAGAATCAACAAGCTGACTGACAGTACCGCTGGGCTTAACAGCAGTAATAGCAGTAGAAGTATTAATCCCAAGTCTATCAGCATGAGCTTTGTTGGTAGCCACAGCTTCTTCACGTAACGCCTTAAGCCACTTCTTAAGTTTGTCACTGTCTTCCCTCCCGGATAGTACAGGGTGATCCATGATGCCTGTTAAAGATACACCCAGTAACGCCTCCTCTTTTGTGTTAGTCTCCCATATCTTACGTAGATACCTGAAGTTCGTCAGCGTAGCCTGAAGAGTTCCAAGGACAGTAGCGACACGTACTTTTCGCTTGAGGTCTGACAACGTATCGGCTGGCCTGACAACAACTTCTGATAGGTTACAGAATTGATAGGGTCTGAGGATGATTTCACTGCATGGATTAGTTCCAAAATCATAGGTAGCGTCTCGTCGCTCGTTCTTTGCAGCTTGCTTTTGACTTGCGACTCTAGAGAACATACCTCGTTCACCTGACCTTGACTCATATAAACTTGTCCACTCGTTTAGGAACGCCTCGAAGTCGGGCTTCTCTGTATAACACGCTGAGTTGTTTGCTAGTCCACGTTGGGGATTATCTATCCACCACTGTCCTGACTTGGCTCGTCTGATCCTGTCGTCTGTAAGGTTACTGAGACCGATAAGGGCACTTCGTCTGACCCCGCCCACGACAACGATCTGTGCAATCTTACAGCATACATCGTGGCATTCGACACTACTGAGCTTGCGTCCAGCAGCGGCCCTAAAGATGTCAACGGTGAACCGGAACAAATCTTCAAGAGGCTCTGGCCCAGAAGCTCTACCTCCGAATGTCTTGAGGGGTGCACCCGAAGGCCGTACTCCAGATACGTCCCACTTTGGAACTTGACCACTATAGAGCATAGCGATGAGTTCCCTGTAAGCTTTGGCCCAGCCAATCTTTGAATCTGATACGTGTATGATACTGTCGGTTTCATGGAAGTCCTCTGCTACCTCTGGTAACTTCTGTATGTACTGACGCTCTACTGAGAAGCCTGCTCCTGTGCCACACATAAGGACATACATCATCTCATCAAATGCTTTAGGGTGGTCGATAGGCATGTAGCTACAGTTGAATCCTGCAACGTTGTCACGATCAAGCGCGTCACCCGCTGTCATCAACGCTCTCATCGAAGGCATCACCTCAAGGTTCTCAATAGCTTTACGCGCCTCCTTAGCGTCAGCCTCTGGTAGCTTGTCACCCCAGTAGTCTACGTACCTACCCACTGTTTCTTCCCAAGTCTCACGGCGTTGCTTCTCTGGTATGTAACGTGCGTACCGTGACTTGTGTATGTACTGTTGATATGCGTCCATCTATTCTTCTCCTCCGTACCCTAAAGTCTCTAACATAATTGAGTGTGCTCCCATCGTTAACAGCATGTGTGCTGAATCTGGATAGCCGTCGTTACTGATAACCTGCATCACCTTGTCGTCACTGAATACAACGATAGCTGTCTTAACGTCTATGCCTCCCTCTTCCATCTCGTCTGTTGCGTCAGCCAGAGACTGAAACAAGTCTGATGCCTTGACGGCCTCTTTGGTTTTACCGAACTCACCTTGGACTACCTTCATAAGAACTCTGCCATTAACCACGTTACGTTGAACACCAGCAGTACGATGAGTACCGTGTAGTATATTGCTTGTTCCTTCTCATACTTGTTCATTGTCCATCCTCTATCAGTGCGTCAATCAATCTATTTAAGTACCAGTCAGCCTTACGTAGATCCTCCACTGGTTTCTCTTTGTAGTCGTAGCGCCACAGGTACTTCATCACGTTACCCTTGAGATAACCGAAGTACTGCTCAGGTGGCATGGATGCCCTGATAGCTTCGATGGCCTCAATCGCTCCTGTGTTGTAGTGGTCTGGGTTATCTACAGGACATGACTCCTTAGTCCAAGTCTTGACACCCACTTCGCTGATGGTGTACTCGTCAGGTTTAAACCCAGCAGGGACAGCATCAGATGGGTGGTACAACTTAGCTGCTACTGTGTCCCACTCTTTAGGTGACGCTGAATCAATTGACTTGCCGAAGGTATACTCAGGCTCGTCATCGAAGGGCGTGTTCCTGTTGCTCTTAGTTGTCATCTACTTCCTCCTCCAATCCGTTAAACTTATCTATGTTAGTTTGTATCTTATCCTGAAACTTATCGACAAGATCGTAAGAGTTTATCTCTAGAACTTCAAGCAGTGTTATCTCATCTATGTGATCTGCAATGAGTTCAAGCATCTCATCAAACGTCCTTGCCATACCGCCTCCGTAGGTACGTCATGCTGATAGGCATCTCGTCAAACGCACCGTTGTCTACTTCGTTGAACATCCACAGCCCAGCCCAGCTACCGTTAGTTTGTGGGTTAAGGTACTCTTCATCGTGTTGGTAAAAGATACCGCCGAACAGGGCAGTCATACGTTTACCTGATGCGTCGCGATCAAAAGCGATGTCTCTGTCTTGAACGTGACCCATCACACAACTCATGTGCTTCTTCTGTAGCAGTAGCTTCGCTGACGAAACTGGTCTGCCCATCACACCACTGGTGAAGTAGTGACAGTACGCTACGCCGTCAATGACAACAGGCTTGAGGTAGGGATGTACTTCCCAGCCCTTCAGCGCCAAGTCATCATAGCTCATCAGCCCTTCAAGCTTTGCGTCATTCTCTACTGCACGTTCAATGCGCTGCTCGTGGTTGCCCATCGTAAAGACTAGGCGTGGCTTCCATACTGTCTTCTTGTTACTACGCAATCGTTTTTGCTCTGCCTTTATAACGTCCATGAACGCAGCCATAGCTGTGTTACCTGCCTGTACATCCTCAGAGTAGCGCCGTCCCTCGAAGGACTTCTTACCTACGTCGTAACTGGAAAGGCTTGGCATATCCCAATGATCACCAAGGTGGATAATAACATCAGGCTTAGTAGCAACAGCGTACCTAGCGGCCCATCGAAGATGTTCATAGTTCTCTCCCGGTTTTACTTGTGTGTCAGGTATGATCAAGTGTCTAGTCATTGTGTCCACTCCTGCGGTAAAGTCTTTGGAGTGTACCAATCAAATCCGTTGCGCTCTGCCCAGTCTGACATGCAGTAGTAGCTTCCGTCCTTTCGCTTGGTTGCTGCTGGCATTCTGTTGTTGGGGTTTTGGAACACGAATACCAACTCCTCCTCTGGCTTGAGAGCCTTCTTGACATCGACATATTTACGAGCCTCTGGTTTCTCACGGAATCTCCCTTTGGCTTCGATATAATATGTTATACCGTTGGCCTTGTAAGTAAAGTCAGGGTGGTAATGTTTGTGTTGTACGTATGCAACAGCACAGGGGTGATACTCACATCCCTTAAGCTGCTGCGCTAAGTCCCATTCAAGCCACGAGTCGTAGCCTTTCGGAACGTTATCCCTCGTTCGGCGCATTCCAGATTTCTCCTTCTTGACGGCGTAGGTATAGTAACCTTGCGTTCTCAATGACACGCTCTTCGTCGTCATACATTTTGACACACACATCATACATCTCACGTTCAGTTGTGCAGTCAGCCAGTGCTTTCTTAGCCTTGACTGGGCCTACACCCTTGATACCGATGATGTTATCTGCGCGGTCACCCGTTAGTATTTGTTCGTACAAGAAACGACTAGCATCTTCAACGCTAACGTCATAGAAACTCTGCTTGTTAGGATTGAAGTGCTTGCCCGGAACCTGATCGAAGTCCTTATCGATACTGACAATCAGTGAGTCGTCGTCGGCGGTAGCAGCAATGGCGATCAAGTCGTCTGCCTCTTCCTCTACGCTAACAACAGCGGCCCACTCGTCTATCAGGTACTGCCTAATAGCAGCAAGGTGCTCAGGTTTCTCTTTGTCTTTTCTGTTTGCTTTGTAGCCAGCAGTGACTGCGTACTCATTGCGGAAGTTGCCCTTTCCCGTGAGGTATACACGGTACTCAGGCTCGTCCTCGATGAGGATGTACAAGTCGCTGATCAAGTCAGACAGATAAGCACCAGCACTATACGCCGCGTACTCCTCTCTGTCCTCCTGTGACTTGTACGCGCAGCGGTAGGCTACGATGTCCCCATCGATATGAATCACAGCGCGTCAGCCTCGTCAACGGTGTCGTCAACGTACTCGATCATCTTCGTGACCTTGCACTTGATCATGCTTGGGCTACGTCCTGTACCTACTGACCAGTCGTAGTAGCCTACAACACAGACTGCTTCGCTACCGTTAGCGATCATAACATCAGAGTCATACTCGACGCCCTGATCATCTGTAACGCGCATAGGATTCTTACTCTTCATCGTAATGAAGTAATCCTTTTCGTCACCCTTGTTAGCAGCGGCGATACCCATGTCGTCGAGCGCAGCTACAGCCTTCTCGCTCAGGTTACCAAGAACTATCTGGTACTTGTCACTGAACTTATTGAGCTTGTTACGCTCAACCCAGTAGAGTGTACCTTTGATTGTAAGTGGTTGTGGCTTATCCATAATGCTTTCCTTTTTAGTTAACTACCGTAATATTATAACACGTATTTTAATAGGAGTCAATGAGTTTCTGCCCATGTCTTACCTATCTTGTATTCACCGTCCATTGGACAGCGTAGTTCTAGTACCTCTCCTGCTTTTATGATTGATTCAACTAGTATCCTCCCTACTTCTTCTGCGTGTTCTGGCTTAGTCTCTACCTGAAACTCGTCGTGTACGTTCGCAACAAATCTGTGCGGCACGTTACAGAGCTTGTCTCCTGCAATGACTAACGCCTGTTTCATGATGACTGCGCCACACGATTGTAGCAGTGTGTTCAGTGCAGCATGTTGGTGTCTGATCCATACCCGTCGTCCATCAATTCCGGGTAGGCTTCCTTCTGAAGCAAGTGACTCAACCTTTCTGACCAGCCTCCCAAAAGCTGGCATGTTTCGTAGGTAAGAATCTCTAGCTCGCTTGCCAGTCTTAGCATTTCCTCCGAGGATAGATCCAAGCTTTGCGTCTCCTGCTCCATACAAGAGAGCATAGGTAAAACGTTTTGCATCAGCTCTTGTTGCAAGTCCCGCAGCCTGTTGAGTTGCTGAGTGTACATCTCCGTCAAGTAATTCTCTGATGTATTCTTCATCTTTCATGTAGTGTGCTAGGCAGCGTAGCTCCAGACTAGAAGCGTCAGCACCTACCAACACGTTACCCTCCTCAACTGTGAAGCATTCCCTGTACGTAGACTCAGACGGTATCTGTGCCATGTTGGGTTTGCTGTGTGTCATGCGCCCAGTAACAGCACCGCATGTGTTAACGTAACCGTGTATGCGCGATCCAGAAACTGAGTCGAGCCACGACTTAACCATTGAAATCCTCTTGGATAGTGTCAGGTACTCTAAGACCAGCACAGCTTCAGGGATCTTGCTCTGTTCCTTAAGGGTTGTCTCGTCCACCTTCGGCTTACCTGTCTCTGTGAAGGTCTTCCATACTGCACCCTTACTTTCAAGACGCTCTGCAACTTGTTGTCTTGATCCGGGATTGAATACCGTGACCTTATCCTTAAGCGGCTTGCCAGTCTTCTCACTCCACCGCTGCTCCACAATGGGCGGAAATACCTCTTGAAGTTCATGCTCTATCTCCTTCATACGTTGTTCATGTTGTGTGTATATGTCACAGCCTAGATTAAAATCAAACGCGAAGCCGTTAGCGATCTGATCACTGACCATGAAGGCTACTGAATGTTCCAAGTCCTGACAGGCATAGCTGAACTCCTTCTTCTTTAGTTGCTTGGTCAGGTGCTGGTGTACGTGCCACGTTGCACGACAATCCTTCAGACAATACTCAACCATCTCTGGTGTTATGTCCCTGTCGAAGTCCTCGATGTTGAAGTCACCCTTGAGTTCTTCACCTGCACGTATGGCCCACTGCTTGAGTGAGTGTCCACCCTCAATGGCTGGGTCGAGTAGTCTACCCATGATCATGGTATCTTCAACGTCACCCTGCCACACGAAGTCCCAAACTTCTTCGAGCCTACGCAGATCGAAGCCGATCAGGTTGTGTCCAATCAGTATGGATGTACCAATCAAGGCTTCCTTTAGTTGCGTAGCGTTGTAACACGCAATACTCTTCCCAGAGTTCGGGAGATACACACCCGCTAGATGTATCTTCGTCCAGTCCAGTGTTGTTTCTAAGTCTACAACTGCGTATGTCATTGTCTTGCTCCTGTTGTACAATCCATCGTCCCATCTTACTCATTGTAATATTCATCCAGTTCGTCAAACAAGCTGCTGAACTCCGGCATGTCTGCTAATGTCCTGAGATCAGCGCGATCAGAAAAGTTTACATCACCGCCAGCAGATAAGCAACTGCTACAGATGTCGATGAACTCGTCTGTGTTAGAGCAGCGAAGCGTGGCTTCGTAGTCTGTCAGTTCTATGTTGCAGGCTTTACATCTCATAGTGCATTCTCCTCTTCTGTTAATCGTCCGGTGTCCTCGTTGTAGACTAGCCTACCTGCTGGCCCTGTCTTCCCGCTGAACCTGTTCTTCAGTACACGTAGCTTGGTAGTATTCCTTTCTTCTTCGTCCTCTGCCTGACTGTTTCGCTCTGCTCCTATCACTGCATCGGATAGCTGTGCGATGGCAGCACTACCTCGTAACATTCCGAGACTTGTAGCCGCACCATCCTCCAAAGACTTACCATCTGGACGCTTCAAGTGCGACACTAAAAGCAGGGTGATCCGCATCTCCTGAACAAACATACGTAGCTTGGTCATGATCATGTCGATTGCCTTGCGTTCATCCCCGTTCTGCTGGTCGGAAACCAGTATAGATAGGTGGTCAAGTACAATGAACTGACAGCCCAGACCCTTGACCATGTACCGCATACGTCCCAGCACACGTTCGATCTCGTTACTACCGAAGGCGTCCCAGAAGAACACTCTGTTCTCGTAGTTGGTGGCGTGATACACCCTGTCAACCTCCTCCGGTGAGTAGTCACAGTCGGGTAAGTGTATAGGCTTGTTCATCTCTAGCCCTACAAGGCCCCGTAGTGTCCTCTCAGGCGTTTCTTCTAGGAACATAAGGCCCATGCACCCGTTCGCGTCTTGCTTCAGCATGGCTACTACAAGCTCTCTGAGGATGGTTGACTTACCAAGACCACTGCCAGCACACAGCGTCACCAGTTCAGCAGGACGGATTCCGTATAACATGTTATCAAGTTGACGGAATGGATAAGAGGTAAGGCCCCTGCGTAGTGGTACTTTGATAGCAGCAAGTAACTCACTAGGCCGCACGATACCGTCAGGCGTGAACACCTCTGACTCCCACCACTGCTTTAAGAACTCACCCTGCTTGCCGTTGATCAGGTACTCGTTGGCATCCTTGCCGTCGGGCATCTTCATTATCTTTGCCTTGTTACCGAACAGTTCTGCAACATCGTTCGCTGCGTTCTGTCCCGGCTCGTCACTGTCAAAGCAGATGATAACATTCTCAAAGCTGTTGAGGTATTCAAACTGATTGCGGCAATCTTTAATGGCAGCTTGCGCTCCGTTGCGTACACTAACAACAGGGTACTTGCTACCGAACATCTGGTATGCCGCCATGCAATCGTACTCGCCCTCAGTTATGGTGATGTAACGTCCACCTGAACTGAACAGTTGCTGACCGAACAGTCTGCCCTTTGTCCAGTCACCCTCCGTGACGAAACGTTTATCAGGGTAGCGAACCTTTGCTGCGACGGGTTCGTTGCCTTCATCGTAGTAACCAAACAACACACGATCACCATCGACAATAGCACTGTACTTCTCTGCTGTTTCTTTTTGTATGCGTCTGTCAATGATGGCACTGTACTTACCTGTCAGTAGCTTGGCGTTGAATTGCTTCTTGGTTTCGGGACGGTGCTCGTATGATACACCCTGCCAGCCAGCGTCAGACTTGCTACGCTTACCGCATGAGAAACAGTACGATGATCCGTCCTCGTTAACAGTCAAACATTTGTGATGTCCGCAGTCGTTACAACTTTGATGTGTCTTTGCAGTTGTCATAAGATCCTCTTTAAAGAGACTTAAAAGTTAAAACTATAATAAGTTATATGATTATGTTTATCTTCTAAGTTAACTCTATAGTAATATTGTAGCATGTATTTGACTGGGTGTCAAGCGTCGTTGCTCCACACTGCGACTAACAGCCCAATGATGTAGCCAATACCGCAGCCCAGCAGTAGGTTAAACAGTTCTGGATTATCCATCGTCGCTCTCCTGTGCTATGCCTTCGCGGTACAGTTGGTTAGCTATCTTATCCACCATGCCATACGCGTTATCGTATGCCATACCTACTGCGCGTGACACTGGATCATCTGCGCTTATGGTGTTAAGTCCTCTTAGGTGATACAGCTTGCGCTGAATATCTCTCAGTTTGTGGTACGTTTCTAACTGGTTCATTATGCATCCCTCCTATACTGTTCAGATTCTAACCACCGTCGGCATCCCTCAAGCGACACCGAGTCGGTATTAGTGTGCGCGTATACATAGTCGTTGCCAGATATCTTCTCTATGTATTCGACCATGCAGCGCAGCATTAATAACTGTTCGTCAGTCATCATGCGTCCCTCATTGCGTCATACGCTGCGTCTGCTCCGTCATCCATACGATACTCATCAATGGCGTCCGATAACATTTCCTCTTGTCTGTGAAACGGTATGTCAGACAGCGCCACCACTTCGTCATTGATCCAGCCTAGACACGTGGCAAAGTCTACATCTACAATCCCGTCTTCGTCCTCGCGCACTTCTACCCATGCCTCATAGGTGGTGTGGTCGTGTTTGATTTCGATTAAATATTTCATTATGCAATCTCCTCGCGTTCTGCTACTCCAAGTGTTATAGCTATGTACTCGGACGCATGCTTCAACGATTGGTAGCGTCCGCTATAATAGTTCTTCAGCGGATCGTGGGAGCGCCAGCTTCTTGATTGTCTCAGGTTGTACGCTGCCTCCTTTCTGAAATAGGCTATGTCTTTTTTGATTCTCTCTACAGTGATAGTCATAGTGACTCTCCAGTTTTTAAAAGTTGATAACAAACTACGGTACGTTTTGAT
>OBMK010002801.1_pt1 | contig 12750 bp, 15 predicted proteins | sample 1539081 | NCBI WGS metagenome assembly OBMK01 (sample SAMEA3355528, study PRJEB22509) | marine metagenome | biome: marine; feature: river plume; material: water | place: USA | collected 2010-08-07 | depth 0.5 m | reverse complement strand
TGTCTTGCTCTAAAACTCTTACGTGCTTTTGGATTGCTTTTGCGTATACGCATTGTTGGACGTTTAGCACTTGTGCCGCCATGACCAAAGTTTACTTTGATAACATTGCCTTTATCATTCTTTACATATACTTTAAACTTTTTAACATCGCCACGCATTGGCTTGTTTAGTTTAACAGTACGTCCTTGATACTCTGCTTCGAATAGATCGCTTTCGTCTATACTGTATGCTAGATATCCAAACTCTTCGTGGAAGTCGTGTGTATCTTCTAGAGTAATTTCAGTCTTTTCGACTATTTGTGTAACTTCGTTAATTTTCATAATAAAACCCTTTACTATATAGATGTATTTATCCAATAGTAAAGGGTATAAGTTTTTATTAAACTTTATGACTTATGCATTTTCTGCGAAATCGTCGTCGTCTGTGCCAACTTCAACATCGTCATCACCAGCTTCTTCAACTTGTGCTTGATCAGTATAGTTGCCAAAGCCCCAAGGGGTACTTTTGCCATCATACGCATTTGTGCCTGTAGCACTTGGTGCTGATAGTGTAACTCTACGTCCAGCAATTTTACTCACTGTGTATGTTTCGCCATCGTCCATTTTGAATGAAATAGCCATTTCACCTGCTGCTAGTGCCGCTGGTAATTTACCAGTTGTTAGTGTACATGTGTGTTCAGTATCATCTGTGCCCAGTGCTGAGCATACGAATCTTTTAGATCCTGTTTGTTTTACAATAAAGCCTTCTTTCACTCCAGATCCGTTGTGAAAATTTACTTTAATTTCTTCGCCTGCCGCTGTTGGTCCTACATCAGCTTTAGCAAAGAATCTTTTGTTTAGTGGTCTTCCCATTTGTTTTCTCCTTGACGTTCTAAGTCTACGGGGTTGGTACCCCCATAAAGTCCTTAATGGACTAGTAATATTTATGCTGGATCTGCATTTGGCGTAGTGCCAGATTCAGCCATTCTTTGGTTATCATATGCAGTTGGCACATAATCATCCGGCATTGATGTATCGTATTCAATTTTTTCTTCAGGAACATATGCCCAAGTCATTTGTGGAAGTTCGCTACTTGCTTGGTGTGTAGATAGTTCTTCCATTAGAGCTCTTGCATTTTTGCGTCTGTCTAATTCAATACCCCATGCACGGCCTTCCATTTCCAACATCATTTTAACTTCTTTTTCCATTTGGTCGGCTTGGCGTTGTAACTCTTCGCACATAGCGACCATTGATTCACTGTGATGATACATTTGCTTCTCCTCTGTATAAATTTCACTCAGTTGCTAATTGCAACGTTACTATTTATATGCAGGAGTAGCTAATTTAGCTAATACTTGATAATCTTCCCACATCTCACGTAGTTGTGGAATATCATCAAGATAATCATTGGGAATTACTAAATCCATCCAGGGAAAGCGCCAGGCTGGTTGCATACATTCATAACGATGTATTTTTCTATCAAACATTAATTCGTCAATAGCTTTCCAAACACTGTCTTTGTCCAAGTTATACCAGTGTCCACTGGGTTGACTGTTATAACTCCAACACTCTTCCCAATCATCACTGTGTTCGTAATTATAACCTGAATAATCAAATATCATTATTACTTGTGTGGGGTCTACTTTACCAGATACAATATCCGAAATAGCCTCAGAGAATATAGTTCCTATTTTAATAGCAACCTCCTGTGTTAGGTGTTTTGAATTCTAAACTTGTATTGTCCAGGATATGGACTATATAAAAATCTGTCAGGTGCGCCAGCTAGATATCTAGCTGATGATGAACTACTATAATCACTATCAGCAATGGTCCAATTAGAATAGTTTGCATCTTCTCTTAGTTTACCTGATTGTGATTGATTGTGTAAAAATGTTTTAAGCTGTGCTGGAGTCATGTGTGGATTAACTTGAAGTGCCAGTGCGCCTACACCACAAACTTGTGGACTTGCCATGCTAGTTCCACTTATATTAGCTTGTTTATAATTGCTATCTATATTATAGTCTTGACCGCCTATTGCATTTGTGTTACTGCATGCACTCATAATTCGTGTACCAGGAGCATATATATCTACACCCGGTCCATGGTTACTACTGGATGCTCTTTGCTCTAAATCATCATTGCTGTTAGTTGCACTATCTACATTTCCTACCATAAACGCATCATTACTAAAAGGACTACTGCCTCTACAATAATAGATATAACCACCAGGCTGAGACGCTCCAGCTTCAACAGGGTATACTCTGTATCTGTTATCATAATCTGGACCGCCACTTACATCAATTGTTAAGTTTCTATTACCACTAGCAATACAAACATGTATACCAGCATCTATTAGTTCTTGTACATCATTATCAACACTGGTAATACGTGTATTCAGTACACGAGCATTTCCACTAGAATAAGAATTCCATAATGGTAGCCCAGTTCGATTTTGTAGTTGTGATGATGTTGCTAAATTTGTAGCAACGCCAGAATTATTATTGTCGTATGTCCACTGTGTTCCTCTATAGTATCCATCATATGGCTCATATGTATTAGTACTACCATAGCCCCAACTCATGTTTACAATAGTTGGACGCTTATATCCAGTAGCTGGATCAATAGGTTTATTATCGTGCCAACCTTTAATTACATCAAAACAATCACTTATTGGAATACCAGTACCACTATCACCAGTACCCTCAAGTCCACTGACTTTTATTGAGTATATACGAGCATTTTTAGCCCATCCATAAGTTTTACCTGCAGCTGTTCCTGCAACATGTGTGCCGTGACCGTGCTGGTCTCTGTAGTGATTGGCATCTTGTGTTCCACTTACGCCACTTTCACTATACCAATCTATATTTTGAACTCTTTGAACCCCTGCACTTGCTGAGTACATTGGATCACCAACACCAGCACCTTGAAAAATACTTTTTAGTCTTTGAAAAGATGGACGTGAAAGAACTGGTTTAAAGTAATTCTTAAACAATCTCCACCCTAGTGGATTGTTTACTCTAATACCGTCGGGTGTACGCAGATCGTCTGTCCATTCTGGAGCAAGGCTTTCACCATCCCAAAACTCACTCATACTCCACATCCCCCAGTTAAGCAAATACATATATTCCTTGTATGCTACTTCAGCATCTTCTGCTACTGTGTTCCAATTTGGACCATATCCTGAAGGGTTAAATTTACCTGCATCAATTGCTTCTTTCATTGCTAGATGTAGTTCAGTTGTTTTCCAACTATCATCTCCGTAATTTGTTGCGACCCAGTTTAATGCTGTTGCACTACCTGGTGTTGCTCCAGGCAATCCAAATAAATGTATTGTATGAAACAAGTGTTCCATAACTTCTTCTATTTCACCATCACTGGGTATATTAGTTGGATCAGCAGCACTACTATTTCTATACCATACCATATCGTTAGTCATATGTGAATCTAGAAATGCTTGATATCCAGCATATTGAGCTGCACCAGCGTCTAATAACCAGTTAGGCGAATAACTTGCACCGCCTCCATATCCAATACGTTGTGCTGTTGGCGAGCCTGCGTGGAATGTGCCAGCATCGCCCCTTAGTGTTGCAATAAGTCTTTTTTGTAATGGTAAACTAATAAGTGTATCAGTAGGGTCAATTAATAATTTAACAGTTTGTGCAATTTTATAAGGCCAACTATCTGGTACTGCTAATTGCCCACCTACTGCACCTGCTACGACAATTTTTAATCCGTGAACTGTGATTTCTCTGTCAAAAACTGCACCATTTGTACTGTCGGCTGCAAGTGTTGAGCTAACATATTCGCTAGTATCCGCCATTATAAAGTCAGGATGATCTGATTGTATTCCACTATCATGAATAACTACATCAACACCTGAACCGTCTAAATTATACTCATAGTCGCCGCTTACTGTGTTGCCTGTGTTGTAGTCGTTTGTGGTGGTTGCACATCTACGCATCCCCCAATTTAAGTAAACTCCACTGTCACTGTTGGTTTTTGTAAAATCTCCAGTTTGAACTGCGTCAAATCCTATATCAAGATCGTCTCTTTGATCAGGTGGGATTTCAACACCAGCTACTCTGGAATCTTGTGCAAGTGCTGATGCTTCTTCGTCAGTTAATGAGTAGTGTGTATTACGTTGTGAAATAGGTCTAGCATTAGTTACTTCAACAGTACGATTTGGAATGTCGCCTGCTCCAGTTTCTTCAATCATTTCAGCATTAAATGCTGCATAGTCTACACCTACATTCAGTGTTACGATATACTCTCTTTCACTCATTATACTTCCTTAAACAATATTAATTGTGCCAGCCATTGCGCTGTGATATTGACATACATAATACAATGTACTTGGTGCGTCCATTTGCACAGTCCACGTAATAGTGCCAGTCTCGGCACCAGGATTTGTTACGTTGTCAGTATACAAGTTACCACTATTATAAGCACCACTTGATGTTTGAATATGGAAAGGATGACCGCTGACATTAACTGCAAATTTGTATGTAAATCCACGATATAGATATAATGTTGCGTTGTCATCACCATCAGTACCTGCACCGTTAAACGTATAACGTCCACTATCTGGTGCTGTTACAGCAAATGTTGGGGTGTTGTCTGCAGGAATATCACTTGTTAGTGCTAATGTACCTGTGCCGCTTGGTATAGTATGCGTATTAATAGTTGTTAAACTGGTTAGGTCTGCATCTAAACTTAAACTTAGCGCAAATCCAGCAGCATCAACATTAATTTGTCCTGTTGCACCAGTTACTGTTAATGTTTCACTTGCAAAAGTTACACTACCTGTTCCTGTGTTACCAGCAGTATTGACACTAGTTGCACCGCCAGCAGATCCAGCTGTCGCTACCCAAGAACTGTTTTCATAACTCTCTAATTGGTTAGTTGTAGTATTGTAAATCATATCACCATTTACAGGACTTGCAATAGCATTACGTGTAGTTGTTGTAAAACTTGCTAACCTAAATGGTGTGTCTGTAACTAGTACACGGTTTGTTGCATCTAGTTCGATGTTAGCACCAGCACTAATTGTCTGTGTGCCAGAACCAGTTGCAGTAATATTAGTTGCAACTAAGTTAACCACTGTTAATGTGTTGGTACTTGCGTTGTATGTAAAGTCAGCTTCTGCACCAAATGCGCCGCTGTTGTTGTATTGTACTTGTGTGTCAGAGCCGCCAGGTGTTCCGCCACCACCACCGCCAGTTTGGTCTGCTACCCATGCATAGTCAGTTCCATTCCAACTTAGTATTTGTCCGCTTGATGCGCCACTTACGTTTAGGTGTGTGTCAACATCACTGTCAGTATAACTACTACCACCTGATATAGTGCCTGGTTCCCAAATACTATTTGCATTGTCCCAAACAAGAGCTTGACCATCTGTAGGGGCAACAGTGGTGGTGTCTACGTCTGCTAAAAAGTCTATGCTAATATTGGTAGCCAAGTCGCCCACGGCAACTGTGTTTGCTGCAATTTCTCTAGTTGTTACAACATTTTCAGCAATCATGCCTGCTGTAATTGCATCTGCTCCAAGTGAACTACCTGCGCTGTCTGCGGCTGGTGCCCATTCTGAACCGTCCCATTTTAAAACTTGTCCAGTACTTGGTGCCGTGCTACTTACGTCAGTTAAACTACTGGTAGTAAGTGCATCCATTGTTGATTTATTTGCTAATTCTAACCAGCTTCCTGCATGAGCATAGTATGCTCCTCCAGTAGCGTGTACATGAGCAAACATTCCATGATAGCTTGATGCTGATGGTAATGATGCTAAGTCTGCATATAAAAATGTAATTTTGTTAGAACCTGTTAGTTCTAGTTGTCCACTGTTGACAATGGTAGTTGGTGTGCTTCCGCCCAATGCATTATAAACTTCAAGAAAGTTATCATTAACTTTGTCCATTGCATCACGGAGTGGATCGCCTGTACCATCGTTAGGTGTGGCGCCTAAATTTAAATCTTGTTTTGCCATATCAAAATCCCCTGTTGCTATTATTTATGCTTATCAGGACTCAAAGTTGTATTTTGATATAGTTGAGTATTAAGCACAAAGTTCTCCACAGTTAGTTTTGTTAAACTTGCAGCAGCAACCAATAGTTGCTTGTCATCTTCAATTTCTCTAATCATATCCAACACTTGTTGTGCCATCATTAGATATGCATCTTCTTCTTTTATACTTAACATTCCCCAATCAATAGGATCAACCTGATCTATGTGCATTGCCAGATCAGCTAATTGTGATGGGGTAACTCTATTGATCATATTAGTTCTATTTCTCTCTAAAGTCCAAATCGTTGCCTTTACGATTATACCACATTTCAAATGTATCTGTTTTCCAGAGTGCTTGTCGATTATTACTTTTCTTAGGAGCCATGTTGTACCATATATTCCAATAGTATTCAGCACGTTCTTTATTGCCCATACGTTTATGATAAAAGAAGTTCATCCTAGGGTGTGTGTGTTCTTTTTTATTATCCCATTGTACAGAATGACGATCTCTGTCTAACTGTCTATATAGTTCAGGATTATCTAAACGCCCTGTATACATGCCAGTCTTGTAGTTGGGATTAGCTTTACCACCAAGTGAATTTCCATGTTCCTCAACTAGATTTGCAAACATTTTATTATTAACAACATCAAATTTTGCTGAGTAGTCTATACAAACCTTTTTAAAATTGTCTTGGTTGTCACTTTGGTAAAGTATTTCAGTTGTTACATTATTGCCGTGCATCTCTATGTGCCGGCGCCAATAAACACCAGATCCCTCATATTTGTATGGATTTCTAGTTGTTTGTCCAAGATACTTCATACCTGTAACATTATGTGTTTTAAGATATAAAATCATTACATACTTTCTTCAAACGGAATACTTGCCAAGTTTTTGCACTTTGCTTCTACCATAATGTCAAAGTCATTACGAAACGTGCTAGCCCATTCATTGACTGCCGTATTCCACATGTAGTCACTGTGCGCTCGTAATTTTGCTTTCTTAAAGCCCTGTTCTAATAGTCTTTGGAAGTCAGGCTTTTGATCCATTGGATGATCAACCAGCAAGTCTTCACGACTGACGCTGTAGTGCATACTAGGACGTACACCACGCCAACTGTCAATAATACGTTTACAGCGATCGTCAGTTCTGTCAATGTATTCTCCTCCACTGTGACACCAATGATGATGTATATCCAACACCAATGCAACATCGTTTTCTAGTTCTAGGCTAGCTTCGAGACCCCAGGCGTTTTCGTCGTTTTCAATAGTGATACAGTTTCGTGCTTCTGTAGACAGTCTTGGAAGGACGGCTTTGATACCGGCTGGACCTTGACGTCCTGAGATGTGGACGTTACACTTGAAGTCTTGCCACTTTTTACCGTAACCCATCCACCTGATGATATCCGCATGATACTCGAACTCCTCTATACTTCTATTTACTATTTCTGGATTGTCACTTGCCAATACAGTAAATTGACCAGGGTGCATACTCACACGCACATCAAGTTTACGTGCTAGCTCTCCCACTTGCGCCCAGCCTTTGGCTGCGGCATCTCGTACATCGCTCTGTTTGTAAAACCAAGCCCAGTCATTGTGTGTATACGCAGGCATCATATTACTGCCCAATCGTACCATACGCTGACCTTGTGGTAAGTTACCCACATACTCAATCAGACGATATGCATTTTGCCAGTTAGTATCCAAACAAAACCACAGTTTATCTTCTGCTACTGATTGCTTTTGATTGTTAAGCCATGTGATAGTAGTACTGCGTTCACTGTAAGCACCTTGTACTTCTTTAAGTATTTTTGGCTTTTGTGTCTGGTCTGGGTGCATGTACTTGCATGCAAATCCTACACGCTGTACGTTTTGATTAAACATATGATTGCAACAAATTAGTAGTTTGTTTTGTAGTAAAGGTATGTGTAAATTTACTAGGGAAGTTTGCACGGATTGCTTGCTGTTGCTTGCGTGTATAAGGCACAGCAATGAACGCATCTGAGCCGAATACTTGCTGTGCAAGTTGGTACTGCGATGCTGTAATTTTTTGTGCAAAGTTGAAAATAGTTAAACCGGGTTCTGTGACTAGATAATTCATAAGTGTCTCCTAACAATATACTACTATTATACGGTAAAGCGTCTTGGTTGTCAACTAAAAAAGTAATTTTTTTACATTAAATGAGCACTTACTGGATATTCTCCAAAGAATGAACGGTGCATAACTTTTTCTGATGAACGATTTTTAGTGTGCATTAAAATACGTTTTGCAAGATCTTTTTGCTTTGCGGTTCCGGTGATTGGAAGTACACCTCGTTCCTCACACATGGTTGCGATTACTGTTAGCAGTGTATTGGTTTGTGTTGAATTACATAATTTTGTAAGTAGCAGTGCATAGGCAAGATATGCTACTTCTACTATATCTTTTGCTTTGTTTTTTGGACACATATAATAATATGTTAAGCCGGATCCTCGTGGTAGTTGACTAGCACGATACAAACCTTGTACACGGGCTTGTAATTCTTTTGCACGAAATTCTTTTTGAGCTTGAGTTAGCATTATACGCTCCTGAGTAAATTTAGCTTATTTACTGTATAGCGTAAATTTTACAAGATGTCAAGAGGTTTAATTAAAAAGGTGACGGTACTTTGTGTAAAAATCCAATGCTTCTGTTTTAGTCATTGTTGGATATTTGCGATATGCTTCGCTTAAATTATCCCAATCACGCATTGCTGGATGACTTTTTTCTTGTATATTTAGGCGTGTACCATAACGCCATCCGTCCAAGTTCTTTGCTTCCACCCAACGGTTGTGCAAAAACTTAGCGGCTTCAAGTTGTATATTCTGATGTACTTCATCTTCCATTTCGATATCAAATGGGTGTTGAATGTCTGCATCTGGACGATACAAGTTACTTGTTTCTATTTCATAATCATTATCATAACGCATGTCCCATGCACTTACAATAAATTCTGCTTCACGAGCAATTAAGTCTCTGCGTAGCTCTACAATGTAGACGTAGGGGAAGCCTTCATCCCCTACTTCTTCTTCCACTTCCAACATATCGTCAAGTGAGTCATCGTCATCAACCACTACAGTATTAACTGGTGCAAACCGCATTACGGTGTTGTACCAAGATACCATTTGTGTTTCTTCTAATTCTTCACTTGTCAATAGTCGTATATAATGCATTGTTATGCCCTTTTTCGTCTAATAATTACTGGCTCATCGTCTGCTTCAGCTTCAACTGGTGTCACTGATGTACTGCTTTTCTGAGTTGGCATACTGCCTGTTTGTGTTGTGTCTACTTGTACACCACTAAATTTACTACTAGTACTGTTAACATATAATCCAAACCAAGCGGCGCCTGCGCCTACAATTACACTTACTAGACCAGCTTGTTCCATAGTTGGTGCTGGTAGGTCCTGGAACCAAATTACTGTCTTATACAGTAGGTAAATGTACATTGTAATAAATGCTCTTGGGAATAGTCTCCATCTGCTAAAGTACTCCGGTGCTGTCCACCAAATACTGTTTGTGTTCATAGTTTCTCTCCTCTACTAGGAGTATTTATCAAGTCTTTGTGACCAATGTTAAGTTTACAAACGCTGTCCATTTGATAGTTTTACCATTTTCGCCACTTACTCTAATACTTAAACAATCAGTTGCATCGTCTGCGGCTATCAGTGCATACCAAGAATTAATACTCTCGCCAATAATTTCTTCCACTGGATTAGTTAGTAGTGTTGTGCTTCCACTATCATTGGTAATTACACCACGTATAACATACCCTGCATGGTCATTGTTGTCTGCATCTCTCGCAATAAAACGAGCTTCCACTAATCCAGCGGTGTCAGTTGGTATATGAATCTGTCCAATTGCTGACCCTTGGTCTGTGGTTACTGCTATACTATCAATAGTAGTTGTGGTTGTGTCTATACCAAAACTTGAACTGGGGGATAATTCTGTTTCATTACCATCAGTGGTCTCTCCCCATAATACATGACTAACATTTTTACTGGTGGCCATTGTACTGTTGTAAATGGTAAAGTTATCAATTGCATCATTAATATCAGTTTCAATTCTAGTCCATTCGTTGTTGTATACCCATACTGAGCCTTCACTGCCATGCTGTAGATACATGTCTCCGTTAACTGCTGATAATGCGGGGGTAATTGACCCTTGGTATAAGGTAGGTCCAGCCTTCTGAATTTTAAAAGAAGGGTAGCTTGTGCCCTTCAGGTTCTGTGTTACTGCCATTTTGTACTCCGTTCAGTGTTTCCACTGTCAGTCAACCTAAGGTTGCTGTCGATAAGTATCACTTATGTTTGTATTTATTAAAAAACAAAACCCACCAATGGTGGGCTTGTTATCTTGTCTATTTGTATGTCTTATCTCCAGTCAAGTTCTTATCTAAAACTGGTCTGACTGTAATCCGATTACTGTCAAGTTTATAATAATGTGATAGGTTGGACTCTGTGAATACCAACAACCCTTCTGTAGAGCCACGCTCAAATCCGGGAACTTCATATTAAACAGTTACGTCTAAAAATACAACTTCGTATCTCTACGCTCTTGCATTGCCACCACAGCTATGAATCAAGTTACGACCTCTACGGACCGCCATTCCTTGCACTATCTAACTTAGGATATCTCCTAACTTATGTCTTTAATATAATACATCCTAACACTAAAGTCAAGCCTTTTTTTAAAAAAAGTCAAAAAAATAGACGCACTAGGCGCCTATTTTAATTTAACTAAAAATTACGTATTATACGTTATCTTTGAAGTCACAAACTGCTGTTACAGTGATAGCTGCAACTGTGCCTGCAACGTCAGCTGTCTGCTGAATTGCAAAGTGTACTGTTCCACCGTGTGCGCCGTCTGCGCCTGCTACTGTACCTGTTGCGCCGAAGCCTTCGATGATTGCGTCATACTCAGTCTGGTTTGCTACTGGTGCTGATACGATTTGTGTGCGTCCGCCAAGTCCGTTACCTGCTTGACCTTTTGCTGCTGTTGTTAAAGCCATAATAATTCTCCTAAAATATGGTTCTGCGCCTATTGCGCTTACTTTTATTTATGCTTTTTTATTAAAAAGCCTAGTTTAATCTAAAATGTATGTTAACATTACATATCCAGCACCACTGCCTGAGTTTGATACTGCTAAGATAGTTTGTGTACTGTTTACATAATGATGCATTAGATCAATTTGATAAATTCCAACTACAGTTGGATCTATCTCATCTGCTGTTACTAATGCGTCTGGATCAGATGCATCTCCAACAATAATTGATGTTGATGCTTGATACGCTGATGTAATTGATACTTTTACACTTGTAACTCTTGCGTTTGCTGGTAAAGCTGCACCAATTGATACAGAACTTGAATTAAATGCTACCTGTCTAGAAGCTTCTAATCCTTTAAGTTCAGTTACATCTGTCCAAACATTAGCACCACTATTAGTGGTAATAACTTGTTGATTGTCGCCTGTGCCTGTGCTGATCTTTGTAATAGGTAAAATACCTGATACACTGTTAGCTAAGTCAACTGTTCCGTAACTTAAGACACCGTTGGCGTCAACACGTAATACAGTGTTGGCTGCACCAACGCTTAGTTCTGTAGTGGTGTTACTTGTTAAGTTACTAAGATATATACTCTGGTCAGCAAATGCACTGGCATCTGCACCAAAACCACCACGTGAACGTAGTAGTGTGTTTTGTGTAGCATCTGCTTCATTTAAACTGATTGCGCTCCAATTGGCTGTGCCGCCAGCGCCATCACTTACTAATGATTGGTATTGTGTTGTGCTACTTTTAACCGACACATTGTCGTTGTCAATATGTGTGGTTGTTCCATCTGTTCTAACATATATTTTATTGCCAGATTTTCCAAGGCCGTCATCTGCATATATGCCAGTAACACGACTAAACTGTGCAAATAAAATGTCGTCTGTTTTTAGTACGGCTGTGGCTTTTGGTGATGTTACAACCCATCCACTGTTTTCCCATACTGTACCGCCTATCACAAATACAAATGTACCGCCGCCGATTTCGTTTTGTGTTCCTGCTATATCATTGTCTGCGTCAGCTGAACGGGTTAGCTCACCTGCGGCAAATACAAATATACCATTACCAACTGCGTCAGCACCAGTAGCATCTTTAACTAATACACGGTCGTTAGTTGTTAGTGTTACACCGTCAATTACGCCGCCACTTAGTGTCCATTTATCATCATTAGTAATGTATGTTAAGTTTAACATATCATTAACTATGGGTCCTGAAACGTCACCGTCTATGTTTGTTGTTATTGTGTTTGTTGCCGCAACAACTGCTTCCTTGGGGTCAAGTCCTTGTGCTACACTGTCAACATAAAATTTTGTTGCCGCATCGCTATCATTTACTGGTTCAGCAACTCGAGCATTAACTAAACTTGAGTCAGCTAAGTTGCGTACAAGAAATGCGTTCGCTGATTGGTCAAACTTAATACGTCCGTTGCCCTTGCCGAACTGAACGTTTTCGTATACACCTGCTAGCCCAAACTGTTTAATAAGTGCCATTTTTGCTCCTAATATCCTCTATACGTATTTATGCATAGGTGATCAAAACCTCTGCTTCGCCCACAGTGGCTGCACCTTTATTCAAAAAAGCACTAACATGAATTTCCGATGCTTCATTGTATAAATGATTTGGAAAACTGTAGTATGTTCCTACTTCACTGAGATCGTTCTCATCTGCGGTCATATGTCTTGTAAAATTATTATTATCGCCCACTGTTA
>OBMK010002797.1_pt1 | contig 12756 bp, 10 predicted proteins | sample 1539081 | NCBI WGS metagenome assembly OBMK01 (sample SAMEA3355528, study PRJEB22509) | marine metagenome | biome: marine; feature: river plume; material: water | place: USA | collected 2010-08-07 | depth 0.5 m | reverse complement strand
CGACTTTAACAACAGCCATTATTGCCTATATCGTGACTGGCGAGCTTTCTATGGCAGCGATGATTGGAGGCATAGAATTTGTCGTGAAATTTATTACTTATTATGGCCATGAGCGAGTTTGGAATCTGGTTCGCTAAAGAGTAACCTGTCCGCAGTGTCACAGTTTATTCCTGTATCCTTCAATTGAGTCACATCATCCTTGCATAGTCATTGCTAAGCAAATTTCGTACCTCTATAATCCCCAATCTTGAACCAACTTTCACTACATAGATTCATGTAGAAACCCCTTTTATGAGGACCTCTTTTTGACCAAAACTAATTTTACTCCAGCCGGTAAGAAAACCTTTAAAGCTGATAGCTATAGACCACTTCCAGCATCAGTTACCATAAATAATAGTAAGATTGATGGTCTTGGCTTGTTTGCTGTACAAGATATTAAAGAAGGTACGTATTTAGGAGAGACCCACTTTAAAATTGATGAGAATCGTGACTGGATGAGAACGCCTCTAGGAGGCTTTATTAACCACTCAGAACAGAGTAATGCAGAGATAAGCTTGTCTGAGAAAAATATTAGGGGACTTACAGCCAAAAGAAACATTCTGAAAGGTGAAGAAATTACGGTTCTCTATACGCTTTATTAAAGTCTCAAAAAGCTTAGTTATCAATACAGATATGTTCCATTAGCTAGACATTCCAATTATAAGTTCACTTTGGTTCATCTGCGTTCTCCTCAATCGACTAAGTATAATTAAATAAACAACAACCTGTATTCCAAAAATGCCAAACCAGGTATTGCTGTCAATTGCAATCCAATCAAAGACATAGATTATCAAACTCACTCCTGATGAACCGCTACTGATTGTCAACCCAGTCAAAGAGTTAGGAGTAACCCGAGATTTAAACTTTGGCGCATAAAAGCTATAAAGACGATTATGGAGATGACCGTTGTCAGCCTGAAGCGGTGAGAGCCCTTTACGCAACCGGCGGATAACACTAACCAAGAAATCAACGCAAGGATATGACAGCAAAGACGCCATAAAGCCAGCTGAAAAATCACCCTGAGCGACACCCAATAATCCATAACAAACCAGCACTGCGCCTAAACCATAACTACCCATATCACCTAAAAAGAACCAGCCCGAGACAACATTAAAGATTAAAAACATCAGGCAAACAAAGAACAGTACACCCTCAGCGGGACGGCCATAAACTAAAAATAATATACCAAAAGCGATTGTTGCTATCCCAGGGATCAGGCCATTAGCACCATCTGCCATATTAAAGGCATTGATAAAACCAACACAAAAAATCGTACAGAGTCCCCATGCGACTAATGGGACTGAAAGAAGATAATCGATGCCCGGGATACCAATAACCAAGGGCACTACATTCGGCGTCGTCCAGAGGAAGAAACCGAAGGCCAGCAGTTTAACTACAAGACGAAAATACGGACTTAATAAATCAGCCTTGATATCCTCAGCGCCACCTAAAATCACACAAACAAAAACAGTAGACCAAACATGGAGGAAGGTAACATCACGCACCACCCCGGGTGTATAGGAGCTCAATAGAACCATGCCAATAAGGAATAGCATAAAGGTAATAACAATCGCAACGCCACCTAATCGGGAGGAGTTTCTAGAGCTGATACCATGGGATGCAGCGGAGTCTCTCCCTGCCCGCAGGGTAGATAAGGCAAACATAACAACGATTGCACCAAGACCTGTTAAACCGAAGCTCAGAAGCGCCAAAAGAGCCATAGCGATATATTTAGTAAGCGTCTGTTTGCTCGGGGTATTAGCAGAGTTTTTATAACTGTCAGACACAGAGCTCAATTTACAAAATCTCCGGGCTTTCTGCCATTAATCCTGTCATCTGAGAACCGACGATCCTCATCTTTAATAATCACGGTACTCTCACCCCGACGAATCAACTCACTCGCAACACGGCTCCCTATAAACCCTAAAAGCATCAATCGATCAGGTGCGTAAACATTACTCACAACAGACCCATCGAACCCGGTTCTGATAGCAGCCTGAGACAGTTTCGCCACACCACTGATACCCCAAAGTATCAGAAGTATCCCAATAAGTAATATCAATGAAAATCTATTCATATCGTTAACTACTTACCAACCATTTGATTTAAACAGTTTTTTTATGGCTAAATTACTCTCAGGATCTCTCATCCCAACCGCCAAGTTTGCACTTAAAAATCCCTGCTTGTTGCCACAGTCATGGATCTCGGCGTCAGTCTCAAGAGCATTTAGCCCATCAGTATCAAGAAGCTTGACCAGCGCGTCGGTCAGTTGGATCTCGCCACCCACACCCGCTACGGTATTCTCCAACAAGTCCAACGTCTTTGAGGGCAAGACATAACGACCGAGAACCGCCAAGTTGGAGGGTGCTTGATCAGGAGAAGGCTTTTCAACTAGGCCTTTCAAAGCAACACTCTTAAACGGCTGGAGCGCAACATCACCAAGATTCGCAATACCGTAGCTATCAACAACCCCTGGGTTAACTCGCTGAACCATGACCTGGCCCACACCAGTCTCATCCCAGGCCTTAACAAGCTGAGTGAAGCTATAATTACTGTCTCTGGATTCGTGATCAAGAACTAGGACATCTGGTAACAAAACCGCAAAGGACTCATTATTTAAAAGGTGCTTGGCACATAGAACCGCATGACCCAAGCCCAACGCATCATTCTGCCTAACTGAGGAGATCTTAATGCTCGCAGGAACAACATTCCTCACCGTACCCAAAATCATTTCCTTACCCTTTTTCTCTAGACGATGCTCGAGTTCGTAGTGGGCGTCAAAATGATTTTCGATAGCCTCTTTGCCACTTCGGGTCACAAAAATAATCTCAGTAACACCCCCTGAAATAGCCTCCCTGACCACATGCTCAATAATCGGCCTGTCATACACCGGCAGTAGCTCTTTTGGGATAGCCTTTGTCGCTGGAAGCATGCGAGTGCCAATACCTGCTACAGGAATGACTGCTCTTTTTATTTTAGCTAACATAACTTTTTACCCTCAACATTTATGTCCCGAGTACAGGGTAATCTAATTACCAAATCTTTGTTTAATAGCAGTAAAGTCAACGGGCTACAATCGAGTACCAAATTTAACGACAAGCTTTGCAATACAACAGTAATCCAAGTTAGCTACCTATCTTATAAGGTTAATAGCATATAAAAAGTGCCTAGCAAGGATATGACAGACTAGACACAACCCTGACCCCACTAGTTTGACCCAACTCAACTGCTACTTTGGTATCTACCTCTTACCTCGATAGTAATAAAATATTTCCTACAAAACCTTCTTGCGGCAATACCTTAGCATAATAAAGTGTAGTAAACCCTGCTTAAATGTAGCAGTTTCGAATCGACTATTAGATCTCTGTTGCGACCTAACTCTTTATAACAATTGAGCAATACTTGAATAATTCGCTGCGTTTACGCTTATCTCTAACCAAGCGCCGCACAGTGATGGTCGGCTATCTTATGATGCCCTTGCGCATCAGCCAACTATCATTCGAGAGCATAAGATTATTACTCAAAAATTTAAACACTCAGTATTTGAACTCTCGTTTTGTTATATTCTAAATTACGTATGAGTTTAATAAGCAGGAGAGGCAACCTTGGGACTCTTTAGCTAGTATGTAACGAAAAGTTCGAGGGAAAAAATGGGCAGTACGGTTCACTGCGAAAACCAAAAGGGGTAGAGGTTTTTCAAACGAAAATGATAATCAAAACCAGCTCTAATGGACGGGATTAAGAGCTTTTCCTGCCCAGAGAAAAATCACACCATAAAGAATACTTTGAATCAAAAAAACGAAAGACCAAAGGTTACTAGTGATTGGAATTAAATCACTGGCATGGCCAACCAAGGCAAACCCAGAACTTCCCAGAGCTATTGATAATCCCGTGGCAGAATTTGCCATATTTTTAGACTTAAACACCGACTTAAAATATGCATGAACACGATTGTGTAGATGGTCATTATCCGGTGCGGTCATTGCCCGCCCGTCAAGACGCCTCCGGACCAGGCTAACAACAAAATCGAAGCAAGGGTAAAAAAAGAGTACTGCCAAAAAGGGTAGAGATACTAACCCTTCACTAAAAGCAGTTAAGCCAACGAGCAGCATCACTGCACCGATTCCATACGCCCCAGCATCGCCCAAAAATAAACGTCCTGAGACCACATTAAAGATTAAGAATAAGCCTGCTCCATACAATCCAGCAGGCATAGCCATTCCATCCATTTCTGCGGAAAATATGTAACAATTGATGAAAAAAATACCTACCACCAACCCATTGGCACCATCAACCGTATTTACCGCATTGATAAATCCCACTGAGAAAAACAGACAAACCGCAAACGCTACAAAAGGAATATTCAAAAACCAATCGACAATAGGCAACCCAATACTACTGGGAACTAAAAATGGTGCCAATAAAAATATAACCATCAGCACCAAGGCTTTGCTGATCAATCGAAACCTTGGAGATAAACTGTTATTGCGCAGGTCTTCAATTAAACCAAGGCTAAAGCATCCAGCCCCACCCAACCAAACCGGCCAGGAGACCTGTACTGTAAAAAACTCAACCGCTGTATCATCACCTATCATAAAAAAAGCCGTAGACATCAAAATACCCATCAGCAGGGCAACTCCCCCCAATCGTGACGCCTGAACCTCAGCTATCCCATGTTTGTCTACAGCATCTGATGCATAACTCTGCAGCGTCATCCACTGCATGATCAAGATAATAATTAGACCGCCGACACCGAAGGCAGCAGTAGCCAAAACGGATATTACTGCAAGTTTGGCGAGCTCACGCTCGGAGAGAACAAATGAGTTCAAGTTTTTAATTCCCTGTTGGTGAACCACCACCTGAGTCCTGCCAGATTTTTACGTTTATTTTTAAAAGATGGTAACTTTTTTAGTGGCTTTTATCCACCAAAGAAGAGTAAATAGGAACTCCTGCGCTATGGTTGTATCTTTTATACAACTTCAGCGTATAGCAGTCCTTGGTAGCTGGCAAACCCTCTTGAAAATTAAGTTCTGTACTCATATTGAGTATTCGCGCGACCAAAGCCTGTTAGATAAAACACGACACCGTAACTGACGCACTGGACCGAGAAAAGCCAAATCCAGAGATTGCTAGTCACTGACCACCACTGGAAAATATACCCCACAAGAGTCACTCCAGAAGATGAAGCCACTATAAGCCCGCCAGTCATGGAATTAGCCAAAGTTTTTGAAGGTAACCAACGCTGGAAGTGATAGTGAATGCGATTATGCAAATGATCATTATCTGGCAAATAAATTGATCGACCTGCCCTAAGTCGACGCGCCAATGTCATCATAAAATCGATACATGGGTAGGAGAAAAGGCAGGCCAAAAACGCCGCAGAGAAAATATTTTCTTGAAATAAGTATAGGCTACAAATAACAACAGAAGATCCAAGACCGTAGGTACCTGCATCTCCCAAAAATAATCGCCCCGAAATGATATTAAAAATAGTAAATACTGCACACGCAGTCATCATAGCTGCGTATACAAATTGGCCCGTACTCGCGTAGAAGAGACTGAACGCGATAGTGATCACCCCTGCCATGAGTCCATTAGCGCCATCCGCCATGTTAATCGAATTAACAAACCCTACACAGAATATTACCGATAGTAACCAGCCAATAAGTGGTAACCTCATAAGAAAATCAAGAATGGGAACACCAAAATCAGTGGGAATTAACAAGGGCCATACCCCTATAGTCACCGCGAATATTCCTAATTGGGCATATAACCGAAACCGAGGGTTTAAGTAGTTATTACGTAAATCTTCTGCCAGCCCGAGGAAGGTACAACTGCCCACGGCGATCCAAACAATCCAATAAGGGCCCGACGGCCCACCTAACTCATCACCAAAGTAGTCACTGAAATAGCCCGCAAGCAACAAACCTAACCAGCTTGCAAATATTACAGCGCCCCCTAGTCGTGATGCACCAATCCGAGAGATTCCGTGCTTATCAATAACATCTTGAGCATAACTTTGTCGAGTGATCCACTGCATAAATATCATGATCATCAGACCGGATAGACCGAAGAATATCACGGCGAGAAGCATCATTACTGAAAGCTTAACAAGATCCTTTTCTGTGAGAACGAAAAGGGGTTTAGTCATACATTACCAAGACAAGAATAGTATTACAGCCTCCATTACATTCAATGTTGAATCGAGTATCCGTCCTTGAACGGTCTTACCTATAAAGCGTTGACAAAAACTTATTATTCCTAATCAAGTCAATGATGGCTTAGTAGTGCTTATTAAAATCCCTATCAACTAAACAGGCTTTCTAGCGAAGCGCAGTACCAACACCGTCAGTACCGACAAAATACCACCAAGCAGCGTTCCTAGAATACATATTAATGCTCGTTTAGGTTGAGACTTTTCCTCTGGCACCATACTTGGACTGACTGCCACAAAGGCATAATCAGGACTCGCCTCAGCCAACATCTGACTTTTTATTTGCTCTTCAATGATAGTGTAGAATACCTCTTGCATCTCTGTGATCGAGGTTTTTTCTATCTGAGCCTCAAGATATTCAATATTATTGCTAACTTTTACCACTTGGCGCGCCTGCATGTGCTTATTGATCGATGAAATATACAAGTCGAGCCACTGCTTAGCAATCTGCGGAGAATAGTATTCAATGGAAACGGAAATGAGGCCAGACTTTTTGTCTTCTGATACCGCTAGCATTTCTGAAAATTTCTCAAATAATTGCCAACTCGTGGGTGGCCCTAACTGACCAATATTATCATTTTCAACCAACCACGTTTTCGTTTTGACTTCATAAACATCATTATCAAACTTTAATTGATTCGACTCTCTACTCCACCCTTCAGCTGCGTAGACCTCCACAGCAAGGTCATTGTCAGCAATAAAACCCTCAATAAAGCTCCAAGACTTCATTATCTCTTGCGCCACTTGAGATTCACTGCTATCACCACCGCCAATACTCACACCCGCAAGAGAGGCCAATCCTCCTAACTGACCCAAAGCGCCGGAAAGCCCACCGGATTGTTGCTGTGCAGGGGCCAGAAGCGCAGATGCTTTATATTGATTTGGTATTGAAAGAGCATAAATCACCGAAACAACAGCGAAAACAGCAGTAATTCCGATAATCTTAATTTTATTACCCCAAAGAACGCCGAATAGTTCTCGTAGATCTATTTCATCATCGTACTGATCATTCGTTTGACTGTTATTTTCCAAAAGCCTAATCCTTAACCTATTAATTTCTGCTACTACTTGCAGCTACGGATTGTTATTAAACGTATTAATCGCCGCAGCACCCAAAGACAATTGATAAATAATTTGCGATGCTTCAGCAAGTAGTGCCATGGGTCTCATTTTTTCATCATCTGTGTCTACAGGCACGACGATAGTATCTCCGGGACTTATCGATGCCGCAACCGATCTAAATCTGAAAAGGCCGCGAGTCGGTTTTATAACTTTCCCGCTGGCTTTTACTACATAGATTCCTTGCTTATCCGCGCTGGGCTTTAGACCACCACTTTGATTTATATAACCTGCTTGATCAAGCTCAGGGTCGAATAAATAAGAAATAGGCCTACGCACTTCACCTAAAACTGTCACCTCTTGGCTAAATTTAGGCAATATTAAACGATCGTTATCTCTCAAAAGAATATCTTCAGCAGAAAAGTTCACAATAGCCCTTAGGGGGATAACCAAGCGCCCTAATGCCTCTAGAGACGACAGCTCTGAAAGCGCCTTTTGTTGCAATGCCATCTGGTCTTGATCAATATCAAGATCGGCGTTTAATTCCCTTAGATTTTGAGATTGCAGTTCATCTTGCAGACTTTCTGTTAGGCGCTTTAGCTCTTTCTCCTCACGCTCTCTGAGACCTTCTCTCAGAAATACCGATCCACCAATAAATGCCTCTGTGGTGAATCCCCCTGCTCGTTGAATAACCGAGGTTAGAGTCTCACCCTTATCAAAAGCGTAGGTACCAGGAAATACAAATTCACCCTCAAGGGCAATCGTATGAGTTTCTCTAAACCCCGGGACGGTCCGGAACTCAACATAATCGAAATTCTTTAGCGGAGTTGAGGTTCCTTTTTTGAGAGAAGACAAAACAATGTTACTCTCCGCACGGCTTGGGTCTGACATATCAATGCGTGCTATCTCTGCAGATTGAGAATACGCGGACTCCCTAAGCCCTCCCGACAACTCAATCAAGTCTCCCACGGACATTCCGTCAATCAGAGGATATGTCCCCGGGAAGCGCACGGTGCCGTCAGCATTAACCACCTTAGGTAATTGTCCCAACCTGGCTTGCCGCTTAAGCTTGGCAACATAAGGAGCCAATTCTGCAACTCGATCACCATAGGCAGACAGAACAACAATATGATCTCTAGGCATTAATCTAAAATTTTCATCACTTTGGACCTCCGCAATAACCTTGCTAGGATTAAAACTTAATACTTTAATATCCACACCATTTGCTAACTCTCGGACTACAAGAGCAATATTCATATCAGTATCGGGATTAAGTTTGTTATTCTCAGCAATAACATCAGAAATACGCATGCCTTTACGCCATGCAAAGTCACCCTCGTGTCTAACATTGCCCAAGAGAGAGACAACATCCTTTTTGTAATCCGTGACTGCATCAACGCTCAGATGATCACCACCCCTTAGTGAAACCGACTGATCGCTTTTTTGAGTTAAGTCCACATCAAAAACTGAAACGAAGCCATCAGTACTAATTCTTTGTAATCGAGCAATTTTCGCGTACGCCTTGGAGGTCAGGCCTCCAGCCAATCGCACTAAATCTTGAGTAGATTCGCCTCCCTTTAATTCATAAATAGCCGGTCTTAAAACCTCACCATCAATGGACACTGCATCGCCCACCGTAGGAACATACACAACATCACCCGACTGGATCCGCAAATCTCTGCTTGTATCGCCAGATAGCAATAGATCATAAAGATCTAGCGTGGTGATTAATTTTCCATGGCGTTTCAATTGAATTTTTCGCAAAGATCCTATATCGCTGACCCCACCACTACTCACCAATGCATGCGTAATAGTTGAGAGTGACGACACAGTATACGCACCAGGGTTGAAGGCCTCTCCTAGAACAAAAATTTGCATCGATCTCAATGTGCCCATACTGATACTTACTTGCGTACCAATAACCTGAGCAGCAATACGCGCCTGCAGCATATCCTTTGCCTCACCATAGGTTAACCCTGATAAACTCACTGGCCCTAACTCGGGGAAATCTACAGTTCCATCACGATTGATTTCAAGAGAAAATGTATTGTTAGATTTCCCATAAAATAAAATATCTAGCGTATCACCGGGTCCGAGCAGATAGTCTGAAGATACTGGAATACTAGTAGCAGGAGCAAAGGTTGTGGGCGCACTGGCAAAGAGGTCATACCCGAAGGGCTTTAAGCAGTCGATAGCCGCAAAAGAGTCTACCTCTTCTTCTTCAATCAGCTCCACCTCATTGTCTTTACCAGCATTCCTATCTCGGTCTCGGTCTCGGTCTCGGTCTCGGTCTCGGTCTCGGTCTCGGTCTCGGTCAGCATAAATTTTTGCTGCAAGACAAGGGTCTTGCTCTCGGTAAAAATCACGCTCATCGTAAAACTTCTGCTGACCATAAGGGCCATTATTGCTTATTGATGAGGCTGTATTTCGGGGAACCATCGGCTCTAATTCGACAACTTGTTTATCTGCTCTTGCTGCAGATACTCCACCACAGAGTGCGTCAAGATCGTAACCGGCCTGTTGGGCCATCGCCTTATTGGCCGCAGTGAGATTACCACAAAGCTGTTTTGCTTGAGCAAGATCCTGAGAATGTCCGGCACTCATGCAAACCATGATGACTAACGCAAAAACAAAGCGCAAAAAATGTGTAGTTTCTAGTTGTTTCATAGTCCTTTTTCTCACTTTGTATTATTCAAACCAATTTCAATAACGTTAGTTTAGCTTGGTTAAAGTCAGCGCGTTATATCTGTCATCGACAACTTGTCGAATCACGGTGATAATCCCATCTTCAGCCAAAGTAATACTGTTGTTATAAGCTCTCACATCTTTACAGTACTGAGAAAATTGTTTCTTTCCTGATCGCTGCTTTTTCTGCCACTTACCACAATTATGTATGGCTAGTGTTCGGCTGCCCCGCATAAAAATCCGTTCGTCGTCAACATCACTGTTTTGATACTCTTGTCCTCGCAGGCCTAAACCACTCACCCTTCGCACTGACCAGCCGTCAAACAAAATCTGATCACCTGCTTTATTAGAGAACAAGGTGCCCTGAGGCATGGTAACAGGATAAACTATAGCCTCATAATTTGCATATTTCACTGACCAGCTATTTAGAGATATATCCGCGTCTGGCGTCTTAAAAAGATCCATTACTGCCGACAGTTGACTAGATTGGACGCTGCAACCGCTAAACGGGAGTAGCATCAAAAGACAGATTGTAACGACGAATAATCTCATGGGGCTAACCTTTTGGTCATTTCACTGAAAGCATCATACCTCGCTCCACGGATATCCCACCAAATATTAGCACTAAAATCTTCTAAACGCTGCCCACCATCGCGCTGAATTGGACGAAGTCGTGTGCTGTAGTTACTTCTGTTACTGGCCCCGAGTAACCCATTAAACGGAATCCGAAAATACATACCTTTATCAAAGCTCCCTTCGCCAAAATCTTCCGCGGAGACATTTGTTTTTGTTGCCCATAAACCCACTGACCAACCATTGTGGAAAGTCCGTCTAATTTCTAAGGTTGCCCCTACATCTTTAGCTAAATATTTTCCCGCATGGACCGCAACATCAAAATTGTAAAAAGGTGTCGCCCAGTAAACACTGCCAAAGGCTGTTGATGTTTGGTAGTCTAGGTGCTTAAAGCTTTTGTCGTAATCCCGTTGTCGCACCCAGTTAGCGCTGAAACCGTAGGCTAGCCTAGACTGGTGCGGCTGATACAAAATCTCTCCACCGAAGCCGCTAAACATTGACTCTAGAACGCCTCCAAAAACTCGGTAGTGGACATCATTCAATGTGGTGCCTCGTTTTTCTGTGTAGAGTGAATCAAGGCCAGTATCTCCTTCTATGAGGTAGTTTACGATATCTGAACGAACTCGTGGTAGTACTGAGCCAGAATTAATCCGATTACTTTCATCAAAATTATTTGTAATATCAAACCCATAGGCCCCGGTAAGCAACCATGACTTAGGCAAAGCCAAGCTTATTCCTAACTGAGCATACAGTTGGTATCGCGCTGGATCATCAGGATCAAATAACTGGAGTCGATTAGATAAGTTTACATCAAAGAATACCTTTTTTTGCACAAAATCAGTTTTATGCTGTACAAAACTCAATGATTTAGCAGGCTTCACCCTAATTTCACGCTCAACTAATTGACCAATTTGTCCGTAAGTCAGTGAAGGACGACGCAAGGCTATGGAATGCAATCGATGCCCCTCTTCCTCAATAACGATATTAAAAGTATTTACCGAGTTGGGTAAATGTAAGTCTGCTAAATTCGCCATGGTAGCCACCGCGTCAGACCATACAGGATACGCTAAGTTACCCATGACGATTGTTGCACTGTGAGAACTCTCATCTATGGTCGCTTCTAATAACAAAATCCCCGAACGCTCAACGTCAAACAACAACGTGTCATACCAACTTAGATGATTGATTCCAGCAGGGAGTTCATCAACTGGATAATCTAGGCTTGAGCGAAATAAACGATTAGACGGCTTCGATGGCAAAGCTTTGGTATCAATGGCCGCTGAGACTTCAATACCCCACTCTTGATTATGTTGATGTGAAATAGTGAGTGATAATCCGGGCACGGCATCCCACTTTACAGCTGCGGTGATGGGAGTTTTTGGTCTTTGCCCCCCCCGAGTGAATTCTCGATTATATTCATCAGGGTTGTATTCAAGCATAAACGAAAGTGGCAAAGCTCGGGGCCTATAGCTAATACCACCAAAAAGGCCTGCCCTTTCACCACTGAAAAAAGCTCCGGTAGATAATTCACCACCCAAGCCTTCGAAGTTATCTCGAACCTGAAAGCTATCGGAAACCCACGCCATAGGATTTTTAAAATCACCGTTACCGGCTAAACGGCCCCACCCCATCCCTAGGGTGAAATCGAAATTTCCCACTTGTTTGGAGGCAACCACGTACTCTGATCCCCAAACACCTGTTCCAACCAAATCTCTAATTCCTACAGCCACCTGAGGCGCATAACGTTGCTCTTCCCAAAGCCTGATTTTTGCCTCGTAATTGCGATCCCAGTAAAAAAAATCGTTGTCGCCAGTATATCTAAAAGTACCTTCTAACCATGGTAAAGCTTGATAAGTGATTGCATAGGAATTTGTTCGAGATTGAATCGCAGCAGTGGTGGTCAGCGTACCATCCGACGTCATGCGCGCGGTGGGGATATCGATTAGTCCTGTGGTGCCAAAATCCGATGCCAATGACGGCACTGCAATACAAACACTCAAACATGGCAGTACTAGTCGGTTCATACACGTTATGGTAACTGCTTTTGAGCCATTAAAAAAGGGCATCGGAGATGCCCTTTTTTAATGCTAAGGTCCCCATTAGGTCCCAGAAGTCGAACTGGTGCTCGTAGTACCTGTAGTACCTGTAGTACCTGTAGTACCTGTAGTACCTGTAGTACCTGTAGT
>OBMK010002794.1_pt1 | contig 12766 bp, 9 predicted proteins | sample 1539081 | NCBI WGS metagenome assembly OBMK01 (sample SAMEA3355528, study PRJEB22509) | marine metagenome | biome: marine; feature: river plume; material: water | place: USA | collected 2010-08-07 | depth 0.5 m | reverse complement strand
TCTTTCAAACCTTCATCACCGCCATTTACTAACTTAGTTATTCGTTTTGTGTCTGTGTAATTAGGTTCTTTAGATCTTACGTTTCTTTTCCACCAAGCTACAGATGCTTTTTTTGCTACTTCAGGGTCTAACATTAAGTCTGGGTTAGCTACTAAATCTAAACCTATATCTTTACCTATATCCCTGTAGTTATTTTTTCCTGTAAGCTGTATATAACCTCTACCTCTATACTTACTACCATCCCCAGCTTCAGTATTGCCTAATTTATAGCCTTCATCTCTATACTGATCGTCATAGTATATATCGAATATCATCTTATTTTTTTGTGCATCCGTACCTTCAGTAAATGCTTTGTTATTAGCTAGTGCATTAAAGGCAGCTTTTCTTTCAGTACTCCCACCAAGTGTAGCAGCTATCTGTGCAGGGGTACGTTCAACCCAAGAGTCATCAACTTTTGTTTTAAGATAACCGTATTCTTTAATAGCACCAAAACTAGCAGATTCTTTTGCCGTTTGAGACATAAATGCCCTTAACTCATCCCCTTGAAGACCTTGTTCATATGCGTATTGATATACTTTTCTTTCAGTTGCACCTTCAGTAGATGCCTCTGGATTAACAAATGATATGCTTGGTGCTTTCCCTGCAGTAGTCTCTTCTACAGTTTCTACCTCTGGCTCTACTACTGGCGTAGTCTCTTCTGCAGTTTCTACCTCTTCCTCTTCTTTCTTAGGAACCATAATCCCCACACCCTTGAGTGTACTTAGCTTAGGGATAGTCTTAGCGTATTCTAGTGCTTTTCTTTCCTCTTCTTCCATGTCAACTACAGGTACGTTCATCTTAGCAGCATCAGCTTCCATGCGTCTCTTAGCAGCAAGACGTTTTGCTAAGTCTACCTGCTCTGTAGTCAACTTACTTGTGTCAGCTACCTCTACGCCCTCACCTACAAATGAGCTACCTTTGTTCTTACGAGTACGTAGGTATTCACCAATAGACCCTTTAGAGCCTATACTAGAAAGCTCTTCTACTTGTATCTCTGGTTGCTGGGGTACAGTAATACCGTCTGGTGCGCCTTGGATAGTCATTGTGTTATCGTCTGATGGTGTGCCTGTGCTGTACATGCCCGTAGCTTCAAACAGAGCATCATCAATACCCTTAGCTCTTGTAGACCTACTAATGTAGTCTTCAATTTCAGACTGATTAGGCTTAGGGCGCTTTCTAGGTGGAAACGTTTTTCTAAACATGTCTTCTGTTTCAAATGAGCTACGAAGATTGTCATAGAAGGACTTTAAGAATTCCTCACGCCCAGCAGCAGGATCAGCATCAGCCTTACTGCTACGAGTCATCAGAGAAGAGCTTGTATCTTCTGTTGTTGCGCCATTCTGATCTGCAGTATCAAACATGCTAAAGTCAGGTAGAAAATTGTATTTATTTGCCATTATATTATCCTTATCCCCAAGCACTTCCAGCCCAAGAACCCATAGCATTCCAAAAGCCAGAAGACTTAGATGCTGAAGCCTCTGAGGCCGCTGCCTGTGCTGCTTTATCTGCGCCATACTTTGATGCATCTGCTCCAATTTTAGCTATAGCAATTTGCGTAGCGCGGTCTGCGTCATTGTTTGAATTAGTATTTGCGTAGCTCATCATATCACGATACGTTTGTATTGTAGCATTGTATGCGTTCATTGTCATCTGCCCTTGCATTTGGGCTTCTTGACGGTTTGCTTCATTGGTAGCTGCATTATCTGCTGTTGTATATGCTTGTGCCCATTGTGCATTAGCCTGTGCTACAACTAAGCGGTTTGTAGAGTTAAACTGCTCTCTCTCATTGGCTTGAGATGTGTTAAACTGAGCTAACGCATTAGCTTCCCCTGCATTGAATCGTGACATGGCATTAGCTTGGTCAGCATTAGCAAGTTGTACACGAGCACCTAGATCAGAAAAGAATTGATTTACTTGGTTCTCACTAGAGGCGTTAAACTGCTTTGCTGCGTTATCTGCAGCTTGGTCAGAAAGCATTGCATTGATCTGGCTCTGTGCAGCAAACACGGTAGTCTGTTGCTCATTTGACAGATTAGCCATATCCATCTGTAAGAAAGCATTAGCAGCCTGTACATTAGCTTGCTGGCGGTTGTTTAGGTTAGCCAAATCAACTTGTGTCATTGATGCAGCATCTGCCATAACTTTAGCATTTTTAGCGTTGAGGTTTGTTATGTCAACCGTCTGAGCCATACGAGCATTCTCTAGTGCAATCTGTTGCTCTGCAGTAAAATTCATATTGGCAACATCAGAGATCTTAGCTGCATTAGTTACACGAGCCTGAAACTCTTGGTTAAACTCTAGCCCTAGAAACGTAGCGCGTTGCTGTGCAGCGAACATAGCTGATTGCTGCTTGTTAGACAGGTTCTGCATTTCAAAGCTTGCAACAGTCTTGGCATCCTGAGAAGCGATAGGGATAGCGCTCTCCATTGCCGCCTGTACAATAGCCTGACCAGCCATAGATGATGATGACAGTCCACGACTAGCCATCTGTGCAGCAGCAGCCCTCATAGCACCTGCAGCCCATGCCGGGGGAGCAGCACCCTCAAAGTCTTCCATCAAGCCTGTTAGCTGCCCTTGTACAGTAGCGTCACTAGATGGTGCACCTGTAGCTGCCTCAAAGTTTACTTCTTTCTTCACGCGCTCCATATCAACCGTAGAGCCTTCAATTAGCTCACCAGTCTCTATTTTACGAGTAGGCGCACCTTCTACACGCCTTGCTTCCTCAATCTGCTCAACAGTAAGTCCTAAGCTCTTTAGCTCTTCGGGTGACATAGTGGCAGCATCTGCCAATGCATCAGCACTAGGCTTACCAGTAGCCGCCGTTAGCTTGTCCAGAACGTCCGTTACTTCACTGGTTACAGTTGTAGCATCCACGGTAGCAGCATCAGGCTTTACAGGAGCCTGTACATCTGGTGCCCCTGTAGCTGTAGTAACAGTAGCTGTCTCAGCTTCCCCTGCTTGCCCCGTACCTTCTGCAATCTCCCCTTCTTCTTTTTGTTCCTCTGTAGTAGTAGCTACGTCAATGTCACCGACTAAAGTTTCTGGGCTTTCTAAGGCAGTCTTAGTTAAATCCCCTGCAGACTCCCCTGCTGATGTTAGGGCTTCGGCCTTTGCAGCTTCTGCTTCTGCTCTTTGCTCTTCTGCAATCTCTTCTGGTGTTTTCTCATCTTCTCCACCAGTAGTATCACCGCCTTCGTTAAAACCATATCGATCTGTCAGTGACCGCATAAGGTTCTGTTTGTTTGTTCTGTACTGCATCTCAATTTGCATGAGGCCTTTTTGTAGAGCTTCCTGCCGTTCTTGCCTTTTACTTTCATCTTGTTGAGGGTTACCGCCCATTGAGCCACCAGAAACAGTACCACCAGCACCATCGTGAGAGTGTGAGGGAACCTGTTGTTGTGGTACTCTAGGTTGTGTTACAGGTTGAGCTACAGGTTGAGCTACAGTGGCAGGTTGTCCTGTAGGCATCTGTGGTTGTTGTATGGCTACCTGTACTGGGGGTGTTGGATCAGGCGTAAGTACTTGTGCAAAAGGGCTATCAGGACGGGGCTTCATCTGCGGCATCACCTGACCTGCACCCGTAAAACCCCTGCGTTGAGCACGTAAGCGAGATTCTAAGTCTACAAACCCGCCTTCTGCCATACCAATACGTTGCTGTGCCATCTGCGTCATCTTACCAACACGCGCTGCTAAGGCAGGGTTTGCTGCAATGATCTTCTCTTGTTCATCAGACTGCATACCTTTAAGGCTAGGGTCAATCTTACCTAGCTGCTCTGGTGTAAATCCTGCAAAACGTTTAGCCATCTATCTTATCCTTACTTGCCTACTTGCATCCATAAAGCAGTAGCTATGAATGTAAGTACTGCAACTGTTCCTAATTGTACTAAGGTCTTCCATATACTCTTTTTAGTATCTCGCCATGAGTCTAACAAACTACGCAACTCTTTGATGTCACTAGCTGCATCCATGTCAGATAGTCCTAAGTCACACAAAGCTTGCTTAGCACCTTTCTTAGCGGCCCTATCAAGCATAGCTTCAAGTTTTTCTGGGGTCAAAGTATTCATTAAACAACCTGCCATTCTTCATCAACTGTGTTCCTTGTCTCAGTTAAAGACCATGACTCAGAAGACTCATCCCAGTCGTAGAAGTTTAACTCCGTTGATGGGTTTGGCGTAGGTGGTTCATACTCCCAAGTAGTTGTGTTTAGTACCCAACCATTTATAGGAGAAGTAAGCAAATACACTGAGTTTTGCGTAACGTCAAAGTACTTACCTGTCTCAGCTACACCTGATACATCTTCTTCAAACTTTTGACTTGAAGTTAAAACCTCATCGTCATCAAAAACAACAATGTTCTCAATGATACTGTCGTTATCAAAGTAAAATCCACGCTTAGCCATTATACATTTATCTCGTAGTATGTTACAAATATAGCACCGCTAGATCCGTTACCTGTAGACCCAGCGCCAGATTCACCAGCAGAACCACCTGAACCCGCACCATAGTTACCACCACCCTGTGATGCACCCGCTGCTCCATTATTATTACAAGCAGCATAACCACCTCTAAATGTAGCGCTTACATTAGAACCCCACTCAGAAGGTTTTGTAGGGGCGTCTGTTGTTGCCCCGTTAGCGCCATTAGCTAGTTTACCATCTTTACCACCACTACCTAAATTAGGGGAGCCACCACCGCGAGCTTGCTCATCATCACCGCTTATGTTAAACCCTGCACTTGATCCACCTGTGTAATTATTTTCTCCACCAACCCCAGAGCCGCCCTCAGAACCCGCGCAAATACCCCAGCCACTTTGAGTAGTTGTGGTTGACGCGGCTATCACTGGTGAAGTGGATGTCACATTCTGACCCGGAGTACCTTGCCTACCACCAAAGCCTCTTGAGCCACCTAAAGCAGAAATACTTGCGCCAGAACCATCGGGGTTAAAAGTTGTCATACCCCCATTGCGTCCTGATATGACGTAACCATCACTAGCAGGATAAGAAATGCCCGCACCACCACTACCAATACTGATACTAGCAGAAGTTATACTGTGATTTTGTACGGAGTATCTACGGAATGCTGTACCACCTGCACCGCCGCCAGAGGCAACCTTTTCACGACTACTATTACTAGAGTGACCACCACCAGAGCCACCACCACCAAGCACATAAACATGGTATTGAACGCAACCTGACTGTGCGGGTGTCCAAGAAGATCCACTAGATTTAGTTTGTGTAGTGCCTTTCTTCTTGAGTATCCTGTTCTTACTGCGAAAGTCAGATATAGATATATTACTACCAGAGCTAGGTAAGCTACTTGGTACAGAGCTTGAGCTACCACTTAAACTACCACTAAGTGATACTGCACCTGATTTACCATAGTAAGTACGTAACTCACTCATGGATATTGCACCACTTGCATGACCAAAGTTATCTAGAGAGGTAATAGTCATTACTAACCCTTCTTAAGCTCTTCTACTTCTGCTTTTAGCTCTTTTACAGCTTCAATAAGAACACCCACTAAGTTACCATAAGCAACAGATAGATACTCATCATTTTGCATTACAACCTCTGGCATGACTTCTTGCATCTCTTGTGCAATAACACCTGTACCCTGCTTACCATCTTTATGATAGGTAACACCCCGCATTGCTGCAACTTTATCTAACGCACCATCAATGGTTTGAACATTGTCTTTAAGTCTAGCATCTGAGTAGGCTGTGATGTCACCCGTAGCAGTAAAAGCACCATTGTCATTAAAGGTAAATATAGTATCACTACCATTACGAATAATAAAGTTATTAATACCACTATTCAGGTCTAAGTATAGGTGCTGAGTACCACTTGAGTTAACGTACAACTCAGCGTCATTACCACTACCAAAAGTAGCAGCAATTCCATCATTAAAACGTAAATTACCTGTCATTATATCCCCTGCAGAAGCAGTGAATAAATTATTTGATTCCGTTTCAGTAAAGTAACGACCATCGTGAGTATGACTATCATTAGCTACAGTTGCAGAAAGACTAGCGTTACCTAAGTTAGTAAAAGTAGCTGAACCAGTAACATCCCCCGTTAAGGTAAGGGTGGGATCTGCAGTAGCTGTTGTAGCAATACTTACATTACCTAAGTTTGTCATAATTGCAGAACCAGTAACTGCACCTGTTAAAGAAATAGTAGGGTCATTTACATTGAAGTCTAATGTACCATCACCATCTTGATATGTAACAGATATACCATTTTCACTATTACCAGATACCATCCCACCGACAATATCTTGAATACGCTCAGCTTGTAGCGACACTGCACCAGAAGATACAGAAAAGTCTGTGCTATTAAAGGATGCTATACCCCTATTAGAAGTGCTTGCATTCTCACCTGAAATAACCCCACTTGAAGAGATGTCTATACCTTCACCAGCACTAAACTTAGCTCTTACTGCTGCAGAGTCTAGGGCAGTAGTAATACTTACATTGCCCAAGTTAGTCATGGTTGCGGAGCCAGTAGCACCGCCTGTTAAGGAAATAACAGGATCAGCTACATTAAAGTCAAGTGTACCATCAGTATCTTGGTACGTAACAGTAATACCATTTTCACTATTACCTGAAACCATACCACCTACAGTATCTTGAATATACTCCCCAATTGTTTTACCCTCAACGCTTACATTACCCGCTAAAGTACTACTACCTGTTACACCTAATGTACCAGATATTGTTGTATTACCTGTTACACCTAGTGTGCCACCTGCTGTTGTATTCCCCGTTACAGCAAGACTACCACTAAGAGTGCTATTACCTGTAACGCCTAGCGTACCACCCACTGTAGCGTTGTTTGTAACTGCAGCGCTATCTAGCGTAGATGCACCTGTTACACCTAGTGTGCCACCTACTGTAGTGTTACCTGTAATGGCTGCTGTACTGGATAGTGTTGTTGCCCCTGTTACACCTAATGTGCCGCCTACAGTAGCATTACCAGTGAGAACAGAACCACCCGTTACAGCAAGGTCTTCTGAGGTTACTGTACCTGTAAAAAAAGCATCCTTAAATTTAGCACCAGAAGAAGCGCCCAAGTCTAGCGTGTCTGTAGTCTTTGGTAAAACGCTACTAGATGAAACGATAAGGTCTTGGCTTGGGCCAACCTTAGTAATAGGCGAGCCTTCACCTGCAGTACCATCATGCTTGTGTCCTGTAGAGGCGTTAAATGCCCCTTCTACAGCATTGTATTCTGCGTCGAAGTCATCTGCATCAATAACGTTACCGTTGGCAATGTTGTTTGCAGTATCCTGTCTTGTGTAACCTGCCATGTCGTTTCCTTATTGTCTATCTTCTTGGCTGTATTCTAACAGAGCCGTGTCGAGTGTAAAGGTGGGATTAGTTGAAAGATCTTCTAGTCGCAATGCGATTGTTTTACCTGAACCGATAACGTTGGTGGTATATATTTTATCAAGCTCACCGCCAAATGTAGAAGCAGTAGCAACAGTACCGGCAACTGGTAAAATGTAAATTTCTACTACGTCTGTTGTTAAAACACCGCCAGATAAAACTACCGTAGTATTATATGCAGTAGCAGTAACAGCAGGAGATACAGTCACAACAGTATTGTTGAAATTAGATACAACTGCTTCTTTAATAGTCTCCGTAGTTGATACAGTAGAAACGCTGTAACCTGCTTGAAGTATCCCGTTTTTATACACAACCACTCTTGTTGCATCTGTTCCTACGTCATACTTTACTTTTTCTATTAAAAAGTTTGTTTGTCCGTTTGTAGGGGCGGTATAACCTGCTTGATCTTTCCACGTAGCCAGTTTATAAAATACAGAGTTAGATGCACCGAGTATAAACACAGATGAACCAGTGCCAGAGATCTGCTGTGTCGCTGGCTGCACTACTCTATTGTTAGAAGCAGAAGCGAAATCGTACTTTACGTTTACATCTAAACTCATATTCCCTGTAGGTTCAGCGTACAAAGTCATTTTATAGAAAGTTTTGCGTACCTGGGGGTCACTTATAGGCATGAAAGGAGATTCATAGATAGCCTCTATAGGATCACCATTAAAAGCTGAGCCTGTCTCCATAACGTAGACGTAGCCATCCTCATTAGCAAAAGCTATAGTCTCCGCTGTTCCTGTATACCTGCTGTCTGCTACAAAAGCCTTTATGCCTTTAGTTGTAGACCAAGCCATACCTGCAGCACCCTGAGAGATAAATTTAGTAGCAATTAAACCTTTAGCAGCCTCAGTCTGTTCAGATAATACGTATGAAAAAACCCTGTATTGCGCCTTCTCTTTTAATGTGACAGAGCAAAAGTTAGCTGACTGACTAAGAAAAGTATTGGCATCTTTAGCTATTTGATCAGAAGCTACATCCAAAGCAAAGTCACCAATACGATCAGTAGCACTTAATAGCCTAATACCATCAGGGGCTAGGTACATAATGTCACCGCCAACCTCTTGAATGGTATCTCCATTAATACAACCAATACGGTCTGTGATAGGCGATACAGTAAAATCAGCAGAGCTACTACCTGTTAGGCGTTTAATTGTATCAGAAGTAAAGATAATAAGCTGATCACGAAAGGATGCTAAACCTGTAACGTCATTCGCTACGTTAATAGATCCTGCACCATTAGCGACACTGAAATCATCTACAGTAAAAGGGGCAGTAAAAAATATGTTATTTCCTTTAGCATAAAAGGCAGTATCTTTAAATATAGCTACACTTTCTGCACCCAATACATCTGTACTATTAGATGATGTCATAAAGGTAGTAGTGTTGCCAGAAGTGTTATATATAGCAGGGTAGTTAGTACCGTCTACAAATATAACTTTGTCATCCCCATCTAGATTGTATAACACATTTTTAGCTTTGCCACCGTTAGTACCAACACTTGTTGCCATACTTGTCCAAGAAGAACCTGTACTATAGTAGTACTGGGTAAAGTTACTGGCATTTTTACGTGAGGCAACTATTCTTCCAGAGCTAACAACTTTAAGAGCTAATATAGGGCCAGACCCCGGTACAGTTGTTGTGCTGTACTTTTCATAGCCTCTTAGCTTAGAGTAGCCACCTTCTTTATTGGCTTCAAAGTTTTGCAATATAGTAGCAGAACCAACAGCATTTGTACCGTGCTGCAAAGGGCTAAGGTTGGACATAAGCCCACCCCTAAACTCAATAGGAAATGTCTGCCATTGTGTTGCCATTAGAAGTGCACTCTTGTATCGCGGATATATTCTGTACGGTTTATGTGTATACTACGTAATTGTTTGATGCCTTGCTCAAACTTCTGCATCGCCATTTGTGCTGCTTGCATGTCACCTCTAAATTGGTAGACATAGTACATAGCACCATCAACTATTACGTATTTGTACATTTCTGGGAGGTTTGGTACATCTGAATGTAACTCTAAATCAAAACCAATTGTGTAATATTCATAAATTAATTCGTAGGCCTTATCGGGGGCAGGTACTACCAAAAGCTCCCTACTAGGCGCTCTTACAATAAAATGAGGTACTGTTCTACCACTTGTGCTAGAGTTATACTCATAGTCAGCATACTTGTCAAGATATTCTTCATAGCTAAGTACTTTAAGTTTAACAGTATCTACGCCTAAACTGTCATTTCTCTTGATACGAAAGCTATTCATATTGATAGTCTTAGCATCATAAGGGAAGCTATAGCGAACCTCACCAGCAAGCAATACTTCTTCTTGCTCTACGTGATTCCAAGGCCACTCGTATTCTTCCTGTTGTATATGGCGAATAGAAGAGTTTACTGCATCTTTAGCAAAACTATAAAAGCCTGTAGTAGTAGCAAAGTTAGAAGATGTTAATTCTACTTCATTAAGCCTACGATTTACGTCATTAACTAAGCCAAGATAATCGTATGCCATATTACTTCTCCCTCACGCGCAATAATACAGAGCGCTCATACTGTAGCGCACCTAAAGTAGTTATCTTACACGTAATTTTATATCTTTTATTATTGGTACCTAAGCTCAACCTAATAGTGGCAACTGTATTTGTGTAAGTGGTTTGTACAAACTGTAAGCCATCTACTATTTGTGCATTGCTTACTTCTGTTTTAACACCGTCTGCATCATCAATAAACCAAGTAACTGCAGAAATAGTATCTGCGCCTAAGAAACGTGACCAGTCAATATTGTAGTCAAGCAATTCATCTTTATCTTTATCAGGCCACTTATATGACATTGTAAATCCTTATGCTGCTATATAAACAGTATTGTTATTTCCTTGGTATTCTATATAAACAGAACGGTTTTCTGGTTTGATATGTATTACGTTACTATTATGGGGTATTGAACCTGCATAAGTATAACGGTTTTCTGTTTTTACTTTTACGGTGGTGCTGTTACTTGAGCTAGAACCTTGTGAAAGTAAGTGTATTACACGAGATCTATCATAATCGTCTTTATTAAAGTCAAACTGTACTGCGTTGGGTGTATCTAAATTAGTAGCAGTTGTTAGTAACAGCGTATTTAATGATATGTTAGCTTTACCTGTAACGCTCTGAAAAGAATTGATAAAACTAGAAAGTGTCGCAGAAGGTACAGTTACATTTGCTTTAGCTTCTGTGGTTACGGCATCGCTTACTGTAATAGATAAAGCATTACTTGGTAGTATAAAGTTAGCTAAACCTGTACCTGTAAGTTGACCTGTAACAAAAGAAGCAGTTACGTCATCTAAAGAGAGGTTAGCCTCACCAAAAACAGAATCAAAATCATTTACTTCTAGTGTAGCTGGTACGCTTGCTAAGGTAGTATTAGCTTTAGCATCAAATAAAATGTTTAAAGAAAATGTGGCAGATGTAGAGCCAGAAAGTATATTTGCTTTAGCGTCAAATGAAACAGTATTAATATTAGTACTAAGTAGATTACCTGATAAAAAACCTAAAGCCTCACTACTAGTTGTGGCTTCAGATATAGCTGTTTCTGATATCGCAGAAAAGCCTAGCATTACTTTAGTAACCTATAGCAAGGTACTGAGCGTTATACGTACCTGCATACTCATTTAGCCGGTCATATGTAAAACCTGTTTTAGTTTTTGCTGTTGTCCTACCGCCCATAGAACATACAACAATATAACAAGAATTTGAAAACGCTGTTCCAAAGTTGTAAGTCTGAGTGCCGTCAGTAGTGCTGTTAAAGTTGCCATACCTAAACTGAATGTTTGGCCCGTTATATCTGTTGGTGTTTCTTGAATACCTAGCATTTATTGAATTAGTAGTTGCAGTATCTATGGAAGTAATATTTTGAAGTGCTCTTCCTGCGCTAATAACGTCAGTACCACTAATCTCAAGCATATCAACGTTCACAACGCCATTGCGAACCTCTAGGCTTTCATTCCCACCACATACTACCCGAAACTGGTCCGTGGTATGAAACTGGATATATGTGTTGTCATCCCCATCGTGAACAGCAATTGTAGATGGTTGCAACAAACCGCCATCAATTCTAAACTTCCTTGGCGTATACAAATTCTTGGCAGTCTCTTGGTTGAAACGCAGCCACGTTGTATCTTCACAACCAATCTCACCCATACGGGTTGTACCGTTGTAAAACTGAATGTGATCGCTGACGTTGTTATCAGCTTTGTAAACTCTGATTTCTGCATCATTTTGGCCCCCAGAACCAACATCAAGACGGGCATTTAGTTGCAACTCGCCTGTCATAGTGCCGCCACTCAATGGCAGCTTAGTGCTGTCAGCTACAGTGATATTTGCAGTACCGTTAAAAGAAACACCGTTGATGGTTCTTGCAGTTGTTAGCTTATCTGCGTTGGGGTGATAGCTTTCGTGAAACATACGACTACCAAAAACGTAACCAATGTTTGTATCAGCTTCTAGTTGTAACGGGTGTGGGGATTCCCAATCACCGTAGTTTCCACCACCATTACGATCAGTAAGAATATAAAAATTGTTAGCGTTTACATGAATATTGAAACTATCACCGTCACTATCATCAAAGTCCATTGTTGGCGTAGTGCCTTCAATACGTAAACGAGACACGCTGTTTGATCCAGTTATGGTAAGCGTACCCGTCATGGTGTCAGACGCATTACCACGCAAAAAGCGCGTATCACTTTCGCTCTCAGTGTAATAGCGCCCATCGTGGTTGTGGCTATCGTTAGCTACCGTAGTAGAAAGTGAAGCATTGCCTGAGCCATCCCAACTTACAGAACCTGTTACGTCTCCGGTGAGGGATATAGTACGGGGTGTAGTCCACTTGTCAGCATTTGGGCGATAGCCATCGTGAAATACTCGTTGGTATTGAGCGCCAGACGACCAGCCACCAACAACAAAGTCATTTATGCCGCCATGCAATCCAAAGTATTTTGCATAATCACTACCAACGTGAAATTGCATAAAGGCGTCATGTCCAACATTGTCTTGAAAAACTTCTAAAGCAGCCTGATTGCCATTGGCCGTATCTATTGTGTTTTCTGATCTAAAAGACAGCCTGTTAGCGCCTGTGGCTGTCCAATTATAGCCAACGCCTTTTCTGACAAAACGAGCATCGCTTTCAGTTTCAGTAAAGTAGCGCCCATCATGGGTGTGGCTGTCATTTGCAACCGTCACACTCAGAGTAGCATTGGCTGAACCAGACCAGCTTACACTACCTGATGCATCTCCTGTCAAAGATAATGTGCGAGAGGTTGTCCAAGCATCTGCGTTGGGGTGGTAGCCATCGTGAAAAACTCTACCATTCAGC
>OBMK010002788.1_pt1 | contig 12791 bp, 16 predicted proteins | sample 1539081 | NCBI WGS metagenome assembly OBMK01 (sample SAMEA3355528, study PRJEB22509) | marine metagenome | biome: marine; feature: river plume; material: water | place: USA | collected 2010-08-07 | depth 0.5 m | reverse complement strand
TTAGTCTGTTTCCATCGGGGGGTCAAGACTAATTCCCACGGAGGGTCTACTAATTCCCACGGAGGGTCTACTAATTCCCACGGAGGGGGGTCATTTTCCATCGGAGGGGGGTGGTCATGTGTGACATTTTGGCCACAGTGACATTTTTGCAACAGTGTGACATTTCTGCAACGTGACATTTATGCAACAGTGACATATTTGCAACAGTGTGACATATTTGCAACAGTGATATAATTGCCACTTGACGTGACATATTTGCAACGTGACATTTGTGCAACTGATTCGGTAAAACACAATTGCCACATTGACGTGACATTTTGGCCACAGTGACATATCGGCAACTGATTCGGTAAAACATAATTGCAACACTTGACTCCCGCTGATTTTGCGAGTGTGACAAATATGCAACTGATTCGGGTGTGATATAATTACGACACTTGACATCCCATGTGTGACATTTGTGCAACTGATTCGCACCTGCCGTCCTCCGCCGTTTTATGCGACCGCGATTCGGAGAATCTAGCCCTTGGCCGAATAGTTTGGGGGATGTCAACCCCCCTTGTGACACTATGCGATTTTTATTTTGGCGTGATGTCATATTCCGTGACGAGCAAATTCCACATCATCATAGCGGCGGTTGTGACCATTGGGTCACGTGCGCTTGCAATCCAGCTTTCTAATTCGCGCATATCCTTTGGTGTGTGGAAAAATCCGATAGGCGCTAGTTTTGATTCGGTTGTCATTTGCTGTTCCTTATATCAGCGTTTCGATGACCCTTTCTCGCATGTGTCAGAACGATTCGCAAGCCCTATCAGCATTAATTTTTGCATAGCTGCCATGCGTCCAGTGCATAGCTACCTTTTGATTCGGCATCACCCATTTTTACGACGAAATAGCTGATTCGGTCAACCCCATCTTTTATCTAATTTAGGTGTTTTATCGCTTGGCGAATCGTTTGGCTTGGATTAGAAAGGTGGTAGAAACAATGCAAACAAGGGAACGACAAAATGACATTCGAGCAGACAAACACACTGGTGAAAGCGATTAATGAGATTGAATCTTGGTCCGCAAGTATTACCAGAGAATGGGCAAGCGATAAGGTAGACTTTGACCGTCTCACTCAATTGCAAGGTTATCTGAATGAGGCCAAGCAAACAGTGTTTGAGCTTTGCGCCAAATAGTCAAAACGGGGGGTTGACGACCCCCACGCCTTCCACTAAGAATCAACCTATAGAAACACTGATAAGGAATCGAAACAATGTCACGCACTTACAACCGCCGCGCCGCTATCCGCAAGCGCAACGAGTCTATTCAAGATATCGCAACCACAGTCGCCCTAGTCGCTGGCGCTTTGGTTCTTTGCGCCTTTACCATCTTTCTAGGCGCTGGCCTTGGCCTTATGTTGGGAGGGGCTTTCTAATGTTGGTTCGCTTTCTTCTCTTGTCTTATTGGACAATCTTTATCTGGTCACTGGCGGAGGTCACAACAATTTACTCCGACGGAATCGCCTTCCACATTGAGGGCTTTGGCGGCTTCTTTTATGCATACGACAACACTGTCGAACAGTTCGGCAACTTGGGGGAAGACCTATGACTCGTCAGACAATCACCGACTTGGACCGCATCACCATCGCCCTAGATCCGACAGGGGCCATCGAAACTTATCTCTGGGACGAACTGACAGACGGCAACTACTGGCACAGCGTCGAGGACATCGCACGACAGCTTGAATCGGCATCCTGCGCAAATGGCTCTTGGAATGGCATGATCTACACCAGAGACATTTACACTCGCCTGTCAGACCCCCAGTGGTGTGATGACATTGACCAAGCCCTTGATGATTACGACAACTACACGGGCGGGTCCCCTAACATCCCATCACTTGAGTCGGTGGTCACATTCGCAGTAGACCAGACAGCCTCGAATCTTGCGTATCGCTTGCGCTCACTCGACAGCGTGGCGGTAGTCACTGCGGCTATCGACAGCCTCGACCCCTCGCCTGATGTCATCGCCTTTGCAAGCGTGTCAGAGGCTGAGGACTGGATATTAGAAGAGGTTGAACGTCGAGTTCAGCATGAGGTAGATCACAGCCCTTATCAAGTCTCAGAGTCTGACAGAGAGGCGATGACGCAAGCCGAGTTCGCACTGTTCACCATCACAGAGGAATCAATCTGATGACCACCATCACATCAACAATCCGCTTCTTTGCTGTCGCTTACGTCGATGACATCGACAGCGAATGTTCAGGCGATCACATCGACACCGTTGAGATAACGGAAGGTTGCTTCAAGGACTTAGTGCGACAGTCGGGCGGCACAGCCCCCATCCAATACGATAGGCACACGGTCTTCGACCACGGGGCCGCTCAGGTGTGCCTGACTATAGACCTAGACCAGTGGCCGCACGTCGATAGCTTGGAGGTCTTGCAATGACAGCGCACTATAAACAAGGCTTCCGCATTGAACTATCGGCGCAAGGTGGGAAGCCCTTTGCGTATTACGAACGCCCAGACAAGGCGCAAGCGCTGGCCCTAGTCGAACGCCTTAAGGCGCGACACAATGCAATAACTGTGACCGTAAAGGAGGCCCGCTAGTGACCGTTCACCACAACCACGAGTCGCGCATATGGGAAGCCTATTGCGCATGGCAAGCCGTAGGACGTGATAGGGCCAAGCTTGCACCCATAGCGCAAGCCTATAACGTCACGCCCTATTCGGTGGAAGATTGTCACTTTGACCACACGGCGGATTAACCTTTTCAACCTAACTGGACTCCCTAACTGGTCGCCTTAACGGGCGGCCCTTTCTCTTGTCTAGTCAGTCGCTTGCGTCCTGTTGCGTGGACTCATGGGGGCTTTGTTGTGTCGCTTGTTATTGGCAAACGATTCTCATGGGTGCTGGCGATTCGCCCTCCGAGCGCAAGGAAAAACATTTGTCAAGCACATTTGTTTCTATCCTCACGTTTTATTACAATCCTGTAACGAATCATCACTTTAGTCTTAAAGGGGGTTGACAAAGGTTTATGGGACCCTCCAGATTATGGGGGTGATTCGCAGGGTGGGCGCGTAGACACCTATATTTCCAACATAAAAAAAAAAATAAACGTACAACTAGGGTGCGACATACTGTCACATGCAAGCGTCTATTACCTCCTCGACATCGCGTACCCACTCACGACAACGACATGCGCTACCCACTTAAGTCACCCCGACAAGAAAAAACATTTGTGTGATATCAACGACATATAAAATAGTTGAGAATCTCATGTTTACTTTCGCAGAATAAGGGGTGTATATATAAGTAACAGCACTACGTAAGTTTCTTACTTAAGTATTTATACAATGTGATATATAATACTGATATGTGTATACGTAAGTATATACTATAGTAGTGCTACACAAGTTTCCCCAAACCATGACGAACCTTTCCATCATATAAACCATAAAGAGATGTGGTCATGCTGATGGGGAAAAACCTATCTTGAGAGAGAACCTATTATGTCGATCCCTTCAATTCCATACAGCGAGATCATCGCTAAGAAAGTACGTGAAGGCATCCGTAGTGGGGTCTCTGTCAAAGATATTATGGGGTCGATCCAGAAGTATCAGAATGCACCTTCGAGTACAGCTACCTTCTACAAGTTGTATGGCGAAGATATTGCTGAGACTAAAGCTAGTATTGTCGCTGCCATTGGTAGTGTCGTTGTGCAGCAAGCACTAGAAGGTGACTTCAAGTCCCAAGAGTTTTATCTCCGTTCTAAAGGTGGTTGGTCACCTAACAGTACGATCAATGAGATGGAACTAGAAAAAGACCCTGACACAGACGATAGTGCTATCGACAGTTTGATGGGCCTACTAGGAAAATCTAAACCCGATGACGAAACTTCCAGTAACAGCTGACGATCTACGGTCTCTTTCTGAGGAAGAGGTTGCAGACATCCTACATAAACTTGGCCCTGCTAAGGCAGAAGAGCTAAGGTACAACTGGGAGTTCTGGGCTAGACAAGATCAGTTAGAGCCGAAAGGTGATTGGTCAGTTTGGTTAGCCCTAGCTGGACGTGGATGGGGTAAGACCCGTGCAGGTTCTGAATGGGTACGTCATCGTATCAAGAAGGGCGATAAGATCGTTCATTGTGTCGCTCCCACTAAGGGCGATGTAAGACGGGTTATGGTTGAGGGTTACAGTGGACTACTTAATGTCTGCTGGAAGGGTGATGAAACCTATCGTGGTAAACACATCGGCTTCCCTGTCTGGTCACCAACAAACAATTCATTAACATGGGAGAATGGGGCTCAAGCTCTATTCTTCTCGGCGGAAGACCCTGAGCGTCTCCGTGGTCCACAGGCATATAGTGCATGGACAGACGAACTTTGCGCATGGCGCAACGCACAAGAGACTTGGGACATGATGATGTTCGGGCTACGCTTAGGGCGACACCCACAAGTCTTTGTGACAACAACTCCCAAAACTACTAAGCTGCTTCGTGGTATCATTGCAGATGACAAAACCATCATCAGTAAGGGTTCCACATTTGATAACTCTGCTAACTTAGCGGGTTCATTCCTTGATGCGGTTAAGAAGACATATGAAGGCACACGCCTTGGTAGACAAGAACTTTATGCGGAAGTCTTAGACGAGGCATCAGGTGCTTTGTGGAACAGGGCGCTTCTACACAAGTGTGAGATAGATAAAGATACTGTCCCACAGCTTGCTCGTATCATTGTTTCCATTGACCCTGCTGTTAGTGCTAATGCTGAGAGCGATATGACTGGCATGATTGTCGCTGGCATAGACGTCAATGGCATCGCATACGTACTAGAAGATCACACAGGTCGCTATACTCCACAACAGTGGGCTGCTAAGGCGATTGAACTGTACCATAAACACATGGCTGACCGTATTGTCGCGGAGAAGAACCAAGGTGGTGATATGGTACGTCACACTTTACACACCGAAGACGAAACCGTCCCAGTTAAACTCGTACACGCAAGTAGGGGTAAGATGGCACGGGCTGAACCTGTCTCTGCTTTGTACGAACAAGGTAAGGTTAAACACGTTAAGGGACTAAACGACTTAGAGGATCAGATGGTACAGTGGGAACCTTTAGGGTCCACAGGCTCCCCAGACCGTCTTGATGCTATGGTATGGGCTATAACGGACCTCTCACTGAATGGATATGCAAAACCACAGCTAGTGCTGGCATACTCTAACGCACAAGGCTTAAGATAAAATGGCAAAGAAACTCTCTCCAACGGAAGCTACGAGCATCTTAGGTGTCTCTGGTGATAACACACACAACGGTCAAATCCGTTCGGACGAGTTTCTCTCTGAGCTTCGTGGCAAGAAAGCTATCCGTAAGTATCGTGAGATGCGTGACAACGATAGCACTATTGGTGCTGTTATGTATGCTACTGAACAGGTACTACGTGACGTAGACCTCAAGGTCTTTCCTGCTAATGATTCCCCTGCCGCCAAGGAAGAGGCTGATTATGTACAGAGTGTTCTGCAAGATATGGATCACTCTCTTGACGATCATGTGGCTGAGGCTCTATCCTGCCTGTCATATGGTTTTGCTTGGTTTGAAGTTGTATATAAGCGCCGTGTTGGCCCTGCACAAATTAGCGATAAGAAGCGTAGTAAGTATTCTGATGGTCGTATTGGTGTTCGTAAGATCGCTATGCGCGCGCCTTGGACAGTTTCTAAGTTTGATGTAAACCAAAAGACTGGTGACATCTTAGGTATTTATCAAGAGGGTAGCTATGCAGGTTCTAACAGTAATTACATCCCCTCACGCAAAAGCCTTTATTACCGCACTACTACTATTAATGGTGATCCCAGTGGTCGTAGTATCCTACGCAATGCTTATACGTCTTATGAGTATCTGAACAACTTGCAAGCCATTGAGGCTATCGCAGTTGAGCGTGAACTTGCTGGTATCCCAGTTGCACGTATTCCATCGGAGTACCTCTCAGCTGATGCTACCCCATCACAAGCTGCCTTTAGACAAAACCTAGAGCAGATTCTCCGTGATGTTAAGTTCAACGAACAGGGTTACATTATTACCCCTTCCGACACCTATCCTGACAAAGACGGTTCCCCTACTCAGATTAGGTTAGTAGATGTTGAACTTATGTCGTCTAGTGGGTCACGAAATATCGACATCGACCCCATTGTTCGACGTTATCAGCATGACATTGCACGTAGCGTTCTCTCTGAGTTTCTAATGCTTGGCAGTCAGGGCGGTTCATACGCCTTGTCTAAAAGCAAGACAGACCTGTTCCTCCGCGCCCTAGAAAGCTACATACAACAGATTGTTGATGTACTTAATAAACAGCTAGTTGAGCGTCTCTGGGAGTTGAACGGTCTGGACTATTCACTGATGCCAACTATCAAAGCTGGTGATGTCGCTCCTCACGACCTACGTGAGATTGCAGGGTTCCTGCGTAACCTTAACGGCGCGGATATTAACGTCAGTAATCACCCAGAGGTTATCCAAAACCTTATGGACATTGCTGAATTGAATTATGACCCTAATGGGGCTACAGAAACAGAGAAGCCAGAGGCTCTCGAAGAAGAACAGGACGAAGAATAATGGCATACCTAAATGATCGCGTTTTCGACCAAGGACTTTCTGTCCTCGACCTCGAAGCTAACGCAGTACACGTAACCTCAGCAGAGGCTACCAACTACACAGAAGCTACAGCAACTTACACGCTTGGCCTTTCAAGCTCCCTTTCCATCGGCGCTCCATCTGATCGTACTGGTGGCGGACGTAAGGTTACAGTAACAGCTATCGACGATGGCGACATTACTGGCACTGGTACAGTTACTCACTATGCGCTAGTTGACACAATTAACTCTCGCTTGCTGGCTACAGCTGCACTTACAGCCACGCAGTCTGTAACAAACGGTAACACATTTACCCTTGCTACATTTGACATCGGCATCCCTGATCCATCGTAAGGAATAAACTATGGCACTTGTAATTAAAGATCGTGTGAAGGAAACCACCACAACTACTGGTACTGGTACCTACACACTAGCAGGTGCCGAAGTTGGCTTCCAATCGTTTTCCTCTATTGGGGATGGCAACTCTACCTACTACTCACTCTCTAACAAAGCTGGAGACTGGGAAGTAGGTGTTGGTACATACACTGCCTCTGGAAGCACTTTGGCACGTACTACCATCCTGTCATCTTCCAATGCTGATAACGCAGTAGACTGGCCAGCTGGTGAGAAGATTATTTTCCTCACGCAACCAGCTGATAAAGCAATCTACAAGAACCTCACTGGGTACACTACTGGTACTGAGGTAGAGGCATACTTAGACTTTGATACAACTGAGGCAACTAAGCCACCCCACCGTGCGGGTCGCTTGTTCTACGACGAAGAGTATGGCGCTCTTGGCTTCTACAACAACGAAGCTGATATTACCCTACAGGTTGGTCAAGAAGAGTGGGTACGAGTTTACAACGATAGCGGTTCAGCTATTGGCGATGGCACTCCTGTCTACGCTACAGGGTCTACTAACGAGGCTCTTAACATTTCACCAGCTGATGCAACTACAGAGCAGAAGGCTCGTGTTATTGGTTTTTCAACCCACACCATTGAGAACTCAACTTACGGTTATGTGACTACTCGTGGTCTAGTTTCTGGCCTTGATACCTCTGGTTTGATAGCTGGTACACCAATCCACTTGTCGCCTAATGGTGGTTTTCAAAATGATGCTCCCACATACCCTTACTTCCCAACGGACTTGGGGTTTGTCGTTACATCAGATGCTACTAACGGTTACGTTTACGCTAACATTGATAGGCACAGCTTCGAGCAGCTTCGTATAACAGGCAACCAACACGTTGATGGCAACCTTACAGTAGGTGGTGACCTAACAGTTCTCGGCACACAGACTATTGCTGACTCCACTAACATTGCCATTGCTGGTGCGTTCAACTACCTCAACTCTGGCGATACTATTGGTGACGCTAACACAGCCTTTACTGGCACAGGTCTTGATGATGGCACCTTTACTGGTCACTACAATGGCACTTCTAATCAGACGTACTATGTACGCATCTCTGACGATCAGTCAGCACCAGACAAGTTTGAGTGGTCAAAGGACAACTTTGCTACCATCGAAGCCACTGCCATTGCTATCACAGGTGGCAACCAGCTACTAGAGAACAACATTAGCATTAAGTTCAATGCTGACAATGGCCACGATCTGGGCGATGTTTGGTCTGGTACTGCCGCACCTTCTAACGTGGATAGTGGCATAGCTAGTAACCGCAACACTGGTGTATCTGGTGTTGGTTATACTCACATTGGTATGTACTACGATGTGTCAAGCAACAAGTGGACGTTCTTTGATGGGTACGCCCCTGAGCCAGAGGGCGAGATTAACACTTCTGACCCTTCCTTTAACTACGGTACAGTTATTGCTGGTACGTTTGAGGGCGGCTTCTTAGGTAACCTTACTGGTGTGGCTGATAACGCTACAGCCCTTGAAACAGCCCGTACAATCAGCTTGATTGGTGACGTTACAGGCTCTGTTTCCTTTGATGGGTCTACCAACGCCAGCATTACAGCCACTGTAGCTAACGATAGCCACACTCACGATACTCGCTACGTAAAACTTGCTGGCGACACTATGACAGGCACACTTAACGTCCCTACAGTGGACTTAGGCGACTGGACTATCTCGGAGAGTGGAGGAAGCCTTATCTTCCAATACAACGGCATTACGAAGTTCAGCATGAACTCAAGTGGTACTATGGCAGTCGCTAACGATGTAGAGACTGACGCAACCTTCTAAATAAAAATAATAACACTAAGCTAATAGTGGGGACACGACGATGGCAATCAAGATTAACGGCACCGAAGTAATTGACGACAACCTTAACGTAGTCAACGTAGGTACAGTAGATGGACGTAATGTCGCTTCTGATGGCACTAAACTTGATGGTGTCGCTCCAAATGCTGATGTTACAGCTGCTAATCTTGGTTCTGCCCTCACAGGTCTCGTTACTAACGCTTCCCCTGCCTCTGATGATGTCATCCCAGTGTATGACACGTCAGCTGGTAGCTGGAAGAAAGCTACTATTACAGCATCTGCACTACAGGGTGTTAAAGGACAGCAGGGCGACTTAGGCGCTACTGGTCTTACGGGTCCAACTGGCGCTACAGGCCAAAAGGGTGAGATCGGAGCTACAGGCTCTCAGGGCATCCAAGGTATTCAAGGTCCGATAGGTGCTACAGGAGCTACGGGTGCTATTGGGGCTAAAGGTTCTACTGGCGCTACAGGTCCTACTGGCGCTACAGGTTCTCAGGGCATCCAAGGTATTCAAGGACCTACTGGTCTTACTGGCGCTACAGGTCTTACGGGAGCTAAAGGCCAAAAGGGTGAGATCGGAGCTACTGGCGCTACAGGCCCCCAAGGTATTCAAGGTATCCAAGGTACTACGGGTGCTACTGGTGCTGTTGGCCAAAAGGGCCAAACTGGAGCTACTGGAGCCACTGGTCTTACTGGCCCTACAGGCCCTATTGGAGCCAAGGGAGCTACAGGTTCTCAGGGTATTCAAGGCATTCAAGGGGCGACTGGTCTTACTGGTGCTACAGGTCTTACAGGTGCTACTGGCGCTGTTGGCCAAAAGGGCCAAACTGGAGCTACAGGTCCTCAAGGTATTCAAGGTATCCAAGGCGCAACAGGAGCTACGGGGGCCAAGGGTGCTACAGGCGCTACAGGGGCTACTGGTATCCAAGGTGCTAAAGGCCAAAAGGGTGACAATGGTTTAAACGGAGCTACAGGCGCTACAGGTGCTACTGGCCAAAAAGGCCAAGCTGGCGCTACAGGAGCTACAGGTCCTACTGGCGCTACAGGAGCTAAAGGTTCTACTGGTGCAACAGGAGCCACAGGTTCTGCTGGAGCTACTGGCCAAAAAGGTCAAACTGGAGCTACAGGAGCCGCAGGTTCTGTTGGAGCTACTGGCCAAAAAGGTCAAACTGGAGCTACAGGAGCTACAGGCGCTACTGGCACACCTAGTACCACAGCATATGCGATAGGTTCTTATGCACATGCTGCGCGTTATTCTTCCACCGTCCATAACATTGGCGACACCGTAGCTGGAAATACTTTGTTTAGTTGGGAGGCTTATAGCTCGACAAACCAAAGTGGTGGTGGTACCTTCTCTTGGGCAGGCAGTTCAGAACCCTACGCATCTACTTCTTTTTCTGGTACGTGGCGATGGATGTCAGCCCAATCACTAACAAGTTCACGCAGCCGATTTGGGTTAGCAGTAAGGATTTCTTAAATGAGCATTAAAATCACACAAGTCCGCAATGCGGAATCACTACGTCCCGACAACCTTCGTATGAATGTAGAGATTAACCACCCTGAGTTTGGTTGGATTCCCTACACACTGGACCCACATGACACTGACATGACTGTCAACAACGACGAACTTCTTGCCCTCATAGGCACAAACTTCGCAGCTTATGTACCACCCACTCAAGCAGAGCTAGATTACGAACTTGCCATGAGAGTTCGTGATAGTCGTTTTAATCTTCTTGTAGAAGTAGATGCTGTTGCAGGTAACATTTTACGTTGGGCAGGTCTTACGCCAGAAGAAAAAGCTGAGTGGGCAACATACCGTCAGGCACTCTTGGATGTACCTCAGCAGGATGGCTTTCCTAACACAGTTGTTTGGCCTACTAAACCTTCGTGATAATCTATCAAATCTCTCTTCACGGTGATGCCTACGATGCCAGAGATAAAGACTGGGATCAGATGTACGCTGAGACTGGCTGTAAGCCTCGTACAGAGTGGTTAGACCCAATCTATAGGCGTACCTTGCTTAAGGGTGAGTTTGGCTGCTCTGTGAGCCACTACAGGGTCTGGCAGAAGATTGCTGAGAGTGGTCTGAACGGTATCATACTGGAAGAGGACGCAGTGTTCTCTGAGATCAACCCTAGTCATGCAGACTGGATGCTAGAAGATCACGACAGCGTTTGGTTAGGCTACCGATGGAACGACATGGGTTATTGGTACAACTGCCATGCCTACGCCATCACACCAGAGACAGCTAAACTACTTATAGAGGACTTCCACAATAACATCATACCCGTTGATGAGTGGATACCTGAGAAGCTAAAAGACAAACGTAATTACTTCTACCCAAAAGAGGTTGTTACTCAAATTCCACGGTCAACCCGACCTAGCACGATTGAGGATACAGATATGTTACCCGACCCTAAATTACACATTGTCACGGTAGGTACTGATGACAGTAAGATGTGGGCTTTAAAACAGTCCGCTGAGAAGTTCGGAGTTGCAGTTACAAACTTCGGTAAGGGTTCAGACTGGTACGATCCTATGGAGGGTCCCGCTGGTATGCCAAAGATTAAGATGGTATTCGAGGGTATTCAAGACTTCAAGGACGATGATGTCGTTTTGTTTATGGATGCATACGATACCATGCTACTCAAGGACCCGAAGGAAATCCTAGAGCGGTTCCTTGGGTTTAAGACAGACATCTTGTTTGGTGCAGAGAAAAACTTCTGGCCTGACAGCCCCTTCCTGCAAACTAAGTTTGACGACAAGTTTGAGGGTGAGTTGTACAAGTACCTTAACAGTGGGTTGTACATTGGTTATGTCAAGCACGTAAAGTCGTTCCTTTCACGAGGGGCTTGGTTGAGCGACAAAGCAGTAAACGCAGACGATCAACAGTATTGTCAAGCTGAGTTTATGTCACTCAAAAATCGTGTCTCTCTTGACCACGAAGCCTACGTCTTCCAGAATGATGAACCTAGTGTAACCAAGGTTGGTGTAGAACTTCTAGGCCCTATCTGTGCGCCTTGCATCTATCACGGGAACGGTGATTTTCTAGCTAAGGTACGCTTCCAGCAACTTGCTAACCAGTTTGGTTATTACGAGCCAATCTCTGCGCCAGCAATTGCTAAACCTTCTTACGAGGAAGTGCCAAACGCTGATATCCTTATCGTACCCCTACTTACTCAGTCTGAGTGTCGAGATTTAATCGACCTATCCGAAGAGTTAGGCACTTGGGGCAGCATGAGTGGAGACAAGTTTCCTGCACAAGAGATTAGGCTAAAAGAGCTTGGCCTAAAAGATGTGTACGAACAGATGTGGGTAGATACTTTAGCACCTATCTGCGAAGAGTATTGGTCACCAGTACAGTATATGGGCCTACGTGACGCCTTCACGATGCGTTACTCGACTGACACTCAAAAGTCTCTTGGGTTACACACAGATGCCTCTCTAATCACAGGTAGTGTTAAACTCAATGATAACTATGAGGGTGCAACACTTCACTTCCCTAGACAAAAGTTTAGCAACTTAAAAGTCCCTGTTGGAAGCTGCATCTTATTCCCCGCACAAGTAACTCATGGCCATTATGTAGATGAGCTAAAGTCTGGGGTAAAGTATTCACTTACCATGTGGACATCCCGATACGAGGGCGACATAAACTAGGAGAAATAAATGTTTGGAACCAGCCCCTTTGCAGCCGCTACTTTTGCTGGGGCTGGTAGTGAAAATTATGTAATGGCAGCTGTCGCCATAACCTCTGGCGCAGCAATACTACCTGCCAATACTATGTATGAAGAGGAGACGTTAGGTGGTTTATTCGTAACTACTGACATCCCTATTGTTGACAGCAGTGCTTTTAACCAAGGCCAAACACTTTCCACTACAGACATAGACTTAAGTGTACCACAGCTTGATACATCTTTGTTCCACGAAGACGAAACCTTTTCCGCTGGGGAGTTACTCTCCTCCG
>OBMK010002784.1_pt1 | contig 12817 bp, 20 predicted proteins | sample 1539081 | NCBI WGS metagenome assembly OBMK01 (sample SAMEA3355528, study PRJEB22509) | marine metagenome | biome: marine; feature: river plume; material: water | place: USA | collected 2010-08-07 | depth 0.5 m | reverse complement strand
TCATATTAAGAAAGTCGGAAGACTATCTAAGGATGAACTAACCGAATTAGTTTTAAGTTAACGTTAGCCTATACGTTTTTAATACCTGGCAAATTTAAATAAATAGAAATGGCAAAAAATGTTGTAATTAGTCTTTCAGGAGGGATGGACTCCTCAACCTTACTACTTAGGTGTTTATCTGAGTATGACAATGTAACTGCAATATCTTTTGATTACGGTCAAAAGCATAGAGTAGAGCTCGAACGAGCACAATCCTTAGTTGATTACTTAAATGAGAAAGGTTTCGGTATTAAATACCAAGTAATTAAGCTAGACGGATTAGTTAACTTACTAAACTCAGCTTTAACTGAAGGAGGAGAAGATGTACCGGAAGGTCATTATGAAGAAGATAACATGAAAGCTACAGTAGTACCTAATAGAAACAAAATATTTGCTTCGTTAGTTCAAGCAGTAGCATTATCAGAAGCTATGGCTAATGGAAACGATACAGATATCGCATTAGGTATTCATGCTGGTGATCATGCAATCTATCCTGACTGTAGACAAGAGTTTAGAGATGCTGACGATAATGCCTTTAGATTAGGTAATTGGGAAGCTGAGAAAGTAGGGTATTTTACTCCTTACCTAGAAACAGATAAATTAGGAATCTTAAAAGATGGACAAGTACTCATTAAAGGGATGGAATTGGATTTTAACGAAGTATACAAAAGAACGAATACGTCATACAAACCATACCCAAGCGGAAATTCGGACTACAAAAGTGCCTCATCAGTTGAAAGAATTGAAGCATTCATTAACTTGGGTGTTAAAGACCCTGTTCAATATGAGGACGAATCTGGACCAGTTGATTACGAAGTTGCGGAAGCACATGTTAAAACGCTTTTAGCTGCATATGTATAATGTTATAAACATATTAAACAGTAATTGATGAACCAAGAGAATTCAAACAATGGAAACACCCAGCTAAACTCTGAAAGAGCAAAAGTAAATCAGAGAGTAAGTAAGTACTACATGCTGGGTCAGTCCAGAAAAGTCCAATGGGACGGAGTAAGAAGAAACCGCACCATTTAAAAGGTAGGGGGATTAGCTCAGCTGGCTAGAGCGCTTGCCTTGCACGCAAGAGGTCATCGGTTCGACTCCGATATTCTCCACAAAATTGTTATTAGCCAATGTCCAAAAGTGATTACATCTGCGCAGTACCTTTCCAAGCAATCGAATTGCATGATAAGAAAAGGTTTCTTTGTTGTGCATCATGGCTAACTAAATTTTTACCAGAAGAAGTACCAATAGACGAAGCCTGGAAATCTACAGAAGCAGATGATATTAGAGATTCTATATTAGATGGGAGTTATAAGTACTGTGACGATAAACAGTGCCCTTTCTTAAATGAAGCAGTCAAACCAACAGCAAACGGTAAACTTAAACCATTACACTTAAAATCAGAGCTTCCTAGAGATCTAAAAAAAGATATTAGAAATTATAAAGAAGGTAAATTAGGAGGTCCTAAAACAGTCCAATTTTCATTCGATAGATCATGTAATTTGAATTGTCCTTCTTGTAGAGTTCAGATGTTTATTGCTAATAGCACACAGATAAAAGAAGTAGAATTAACAATAGAGGATATACAAAATAAATACTCAGATTCAATTAAAACTCTATATATAACAGGTTCAGGAGATCCTTTTATTTCTGTTGGGTTTAGAAATTTCTTACGTACTTTCGATCCATTAAAATACCCTAAGTTAGAGTACATACACTTACATACTAATGCTACAATGTGGAACCCAAAGATGTGGGAGTCAATGAAAGCTATACATCCTTATGTTAAGACCTGTGAAATATCAATAGACGCAGGTACTAAAGACACGTATGAAAATAAAACTCGATTAAACGGAAATTGGGATGAATTAATTGAAAATCTTAAATTTATAAGTACGTTAAAAGATCTGTATTCTGTTAAAACATCATTTGTAGTACAGAACGATAACTTCAGAGAAATGAAAATATTTTACGATTTAATGTTAAGTATATTCGGATTAAAAGCAAAGGTATTTTTTGGTAAAATTACAAATTGGGGAACATTTACAGAAGAGGAATTTAAAGTGCATAAGATATGGGATCCAACACACCCTTATTACGGTGAATTTGTAAGAGCAGTAAATGCAGTAGTATTAAAAAAACAAGTTTTCCATAACTTACAAGAGTTTATAAAATTTAAAGAAAGTAAAAACAAATTATTATGATATACTGGTTTACAGGTCAGCCATGTGCTGGAAAAACTATACTAGCAGACTTGCTTCAACAAGAACATGCTCCTAATGCTTTTAGAATTGATGGCGATGATATGAGAGAATTATTCTCAAATAAAGATTACTCAATTAAGGGAAGGGTTGAAAATGTTGGAACCGCACAACGAATTGCTCATTATTTGAATAATCAAGGAAACGACGTTATAGTTTCATTAGTAGCTCCTTATGTAGATCAGAGAGAAGACTTTAAAGATCTTATGGATGATCAGATAATAGAGATTTATGTGCATACTACAGAACCAAGGGAAAGAGATCATTTCAAAGCTATCGCTTATACTCCTCCTAGAAATAAGTTTATAGATATTGACACTACACTAGATACACCAGAAACTTCTTTAAATAAAATATTAAAATTAATATAATGGAAAAAAAGAGAACATACTTTATTGATATAGACGGTACTATATTCAAATATAGAAAGTTTGATACAATGAGTAAGGTTAAAGCAGAACTAAACCCTAATATGGAAGAGTTCATAAACATGCTAAAAGATAATCACCACATGGTTATTATAACCTCAGCTAGACCTGAATATCTGTACCAATTTACAGTAGACGAGTTAATAGAAAATAATATACCCTACGATAGAATAATCTTAGGTATAGAAAGAGGACCTAGGTACATTATTAATGATTTAGAACCTGGTAAACCTTGGAAAAGAGCTGTAGGAATTAATGTAGAAAGAGATAAAGGACTGCACTTGAATTTAGAAAACCCATTAAAAGAATTAACATGAAAAAATACTTAGCCCAAGCAGCATTTCAGTCTTCGCTAAACGAAGATAAATACTCTATGTTTATAGGTAGATGGCAACCATGGCACGCAGGTCATAGGTGGCTAATAGATCAAAGATTAGATGAAGGTAAAAAAGTCTGGATAGCAATCAGGAATATTCCACCAGATGAAAAAAATCCTTGGACTGCTGATGAAGTTATGCTTAACTTACAGAAAGAGCTTCACGACTTAATTAAAGAGGACAGGATATTTATATCAAAGGTACCTGATATTGAGTCTATTAATATAGGTAGAGGAGTAGGATACGATGTTATTGAACATTGCCCGCCAGACGTTGTAAAAAATATTTCTGCAACAAAGATAAGAGAAGAAATGAAACAAAATGGTAAGTTATAAAAGACACGCATTAAAAACAGTTACTTGGAGGATAGTTGGTACATTAGATACCTTTATACTTTCATGGTTTATAACAGGTTCTTGGAAAACAGGACTTACAATAGGGGGAGTAGAAGTTATAACAAAAATGATACTTTATTTTTTCCATGAAAGAGCATGGTACAGGTATAGTAAATTTGGAGTAAAGAAAAAATAATGATACAATTAGGAATATCAGCTTTTTATCATGACGCAGCAGCATGCTTGGTAAAAGACGGAAAAGTTTTATTAGCAGTAGAAGAAGAAAGATTTACGGAAGTAAAACATGACGCTTCTTTTCCTGTTAATGCTATTCAATGGTTACTTGAGGAAAGTCGAATCAAAATTACAGATATAGATGAAGTATGCTGGTATGAAAACCCTGATATTAAAAAAGATAGAGTTCTTAAAACGTTTAATAAAAGACCGTTTAGAACATATTTTCAAAGACGAAAGTTTCTTAAAGAGCAAAAAGAACACTCCCCTGAGTCTCTTTTACAGGCTATTGGCTTCACCGGACCTATCCTATATACTGATCATCACCTTTCTCATAGTGCTTTCAGTTTCTATACTTCTAATTATAGTACTGCAGCAATTCTAACTGTTGATGGAGTAGGAGAATGGGAGACAGTAACTATATCAGCAGGAATAGGAACAAAAATACATAAACATATAAGTATAGATTTTCCTAATTCTCTGGGAATGTTATACTCTACTATAACCGCTTATTTAGGGTTTAAGCCAAATGAAGGAGAGTACAAAGTAATGGGATTAGCTCCATACGGTCTAGCAAATAAATATAAAGAAAAATTAGACAAGGTCTTTGAGAAACAAACTCATAATAAATTCTGGATAAATCAAAAATACTTTACTTGGGAATATTCAGATAAGATAATGTTTACGAGTAAGTTAGGTAGGTTACTAGGATTTCCTCCTAGACTTCCGGAAGATCCAGTTGAACAACACCATAAAGACTTAGCAGCTGCTTTACAAGCAGTATACGAAGAGCAATTCAGTAAACTTCTTACCACAGCAAAAAATATAACTAAATTAGATAATATTTGTCTAGGAGGAGGATGCGCATACAACGGTGTAGCTAACGTTAAAGCTTTCGAAAAGTTTAGCAGCGTACATATACCTTTCGCACCTTCAGATGCAGGCTCTGCCATAGGAGCATGTTTGTACCACTACTACCTTAAAGATAAAACTAATAAAAGGATAAGTAATTCTGACCCATATTTAGGACCTAGTTACTCTAATACTGAAATTAAAAAAGCATTAAAGAAATACGATAATATATTCGCATATAAACTATCAGAAGAAAAGCTAATAGATAAAACCGCTGACCTACTAAAGAATCAAAATATCGTAGCTTGGTTTCAAGGTAGAATGGAGTTCGGAGCACGAGCTCTAGGTAATAGATCGATACTTGCTTCTCCTAGTGAAGCTAACATGAGAGAAAGGTTAAATTATGTAATTAAGAAAAGAGAAGGGTTTAGACCTTTTGCTCCTTCAGTACTTGAAAATGAGGCATCAACTTGGTTTGACATAAAAGATGCCGTACCCTATATGAATGTTGTATGTGACGCAAAAGTAATAAACAATATTTACCCTTTTAAAGCTGCTACTCATATTAACGGTAGTTGCAGAGTACAGACTGTTAATAGTAATCAGAATGACAGATACTTTAAATTACTTCAGGCTACAAAGTACAAAACAGGCGCTGGAGTACTATTAAATACTTCTTTCAATTTAAAAGATCAGACTATTACTATGACACCAGATCAAGCAATCAAAAGATTTATTAACTCTAAAATCAATTTTTTAGTAATTGGTAATTATTTATTAACAAAGGATATAAAATGATAAATTGGATAAAACGTAAGTACAAACAATGGAAAGCAGATAAAGAGTATAAGAGGAAACTTGAAATACTTAAAAAACGAGATCCGTTTAGATATAAAAACTTTTAAATAATCAGTCCTATTTATATTATATCGTCATACTATGAGTAAACTAACGGGAAGAAGAATAGAGAATACCTACTACAAACTACTTCAAATCGACCACATTGATGGAGATGGAGGCGGAGACGGTGTAGTAGTGCAAAATGGTCTCGGTGATCCTATTACTGGATCAGTAAACTTAAGCGGTAGCTTTCATATTACCGGTAGTGCTACAATAAGGGAAGACTTAAGAGTACACGGTAAAATAACAGCACAACAATTCATTGCAACTACTGTATCAGCATCAGTTGTTTATGAATCAGGTTCTTCACAGTTTGGTAATAGTTTAGATGATGCACATCTATATACTGGTAGTTTACTATTAACAGGAAGTCAATTGACATCTGGTAGTGCTACAATTACCGGCAGTCTAAAAGCATTAGGTTCCACAGAAATTACAGGAAGTATAAATACCTTAGGAAAGTCATTAATTACTGGAAGTTTAGAAGCTCTTGGTAATATTGATTTAGACGGTATAACAAACATAACAGGAACTTTAGATATTACTACTAGCGGTAGTTATATAATTGAAGGAAAGAAAGAATTAACCGGTCCAGTATCAAACGTTGGAAATCTACAACAATTTGGACCTACAAAAATAGACGGTAACACAATAGTAACCGGTTCAATAACTACATCAGGAAGTTACGTTCGAGTACTTACTGACAATATAGATATAGACGGAGATTTAAGTCAAACCGGTACAGTCGATATACTCGGTGCAACTACTATTAACGGACCAACCTCAATTTTTGGAACAATAGACCATACAGGGGAATCTACACAAATCGGTAAAAATAACCATGTTGGTGATTTAGTACAAAACGGAAGATCACAGATTACAGGGTCTACAGGTATTAAAGGAAATACAGATCACTTAGGAGACTATACCCATAGAGGGGATTTATCAAGAACAGGTAAGACAACACTAACCGGTCGATTTAATCACACCGGAAATATAGCAGTTTCTGCTTCCGGGGATATAATTCATACAGGAGATCATACAAGAGTAGGTCAAACACTTCATTCAGGTACTTTTGAAAATACAGGTACAACCAAAATATACGGTAATTTATCACAGATAACTTTAGGAGGACTACAACATACTGGTAGCCTTTTCCATACAGGAACATTTAACCATACAGGAAGCTTTTCAATAAAAGGTATTGGCGATATTGAACAAGTAGGCGATTATCTTCAAACCGGATTTTTAAGAAGAACAGGTAATACAGAATTTACAGGAAGCTTAGGAGTTAAAGGAAGCATAGTAGCAACTAGAAATATTGATGCTGGAGCTAGAGTACAGACTCAATTAGTAAGTCACCCTTATCTATTAACAGAAAATGCTACGATAGCACCTAATCACTACTCTAATTTATATGGTCCTATATCGATAGGAGACGGAGTAACAATAACAATTGAACAAGATTCAAAATTAACTATACATTAACATGAGCAAATTAAAAGTAAATAATCTAGAACCCTTATCAGGGAATATCGTAAGTATTGCAAGTGATCTTGCTGTAGACGGTACATTAACAGCAAAAGTTCTTAGAACAGAACTTACACAATCAGCTATTCTATATGAATCTGGTTCATCTAAATTTGGGGATACCTATGATGATCTGCACCAATTTACAGGAAGCATTCAGCTAGATGGATTCACAGAGATAAAAGGGAATGATAATAAGATAAAATTCTTTTATCCTACTTTAGCAACTCTTCCACCAGCAGATGTTTGGCACGGAATGTTTGCACACGTTCATAGTGAAGGAAAAGCATTTTATGCACATGGAGGTAGTTGGGTACCTTTATCCGATGAAGCTGACGTTACAGCATTAAGCGCATCAATAGATAACTCAATTAATAATTTAAGCTCATCAGTTGATACTTCAATTAATAATTTAAGCTCATCAGTTGATAACTCAATAGTAGCATTATCATCTTCAGCTGCAATAGCATTAAGTGATGAAATCACAGCATTAAGTGCTTCATCAGATGCACAGTTAGCTTTTGTAAGTGAGTCTTCAGATGTACAGAGAAAATATTTAGATTCAAAAAATTACGTAGCTATAGATGCTCTAAGCGGGTCAGCTCAATCTGCTAGAACAATCATAGATTCTGATTTAAAAGCTAAAATTGTTGTACAGAGAGACAGAATAGATGCTATACTTTCTTCTTCAGTTGCGGATACGGACACATTTGCAGAAATAGTAACTTTAATTAACTCAGTAGATACTGAAAACGATACTTCTTTTGCAGGTTTTGTTACTTCTAGTAACCAGAGAATTGATGCTAATGGAGATTCAATTACAGCATTAAGTAGTTCTGCAGCAACAGCAAATGCAGAGTTAGAAGCAAGAGCAGCACAAGCCAACGCTGATCTTTCAGCAACACTGAATACAGAAATCCTTAACAACGATGCTCATTTATCTGGTTCAGTATTAGTAGTAACTGATACATTACAGGCAGGGCAGGATAACAATGCCGTTAAAATTTCATCCAATAAATTATTAATTGATAATATTGAAGCAATCACAGGCTCTTTATTAGATACTCAGACTGAATGGAATAATAAGAAAGACCAACTAACTACTTCTAGTAGTGTAGCAGGAGCTTACTTAAGTACTGTAGAATTAAAGGATATCGTATCAGGATCTGCAGACTTTATCGAGTTTCAAGCTAAGATTGCAGCTTTATAACAAAATAATTTAAAAATAACTAAGGGGATAGTTGGATACTATCCTCTTTTTTTATATATTGTATTAAAGGTTACAGACTATAGTGTCACAGCACCACTTTAAAAACACGAAATGATAAAACAAAAGCAAGTCGAGAAAGAACTCTACGATGTAGATTCTCGCACTATTAATTCATCTGAGTTAAAATTGAACGGACAGAAAATTCCTGATCCAAAATTACACCAAACTATTTCATTTATTAAATCCGGTATTAGGATATTTGCCTGTATTGCAGGCTTTTCTTCTTTCTATGCAATAGGGTTTTTTGGATTATTAATTGCAGAAGTAGTTGGAATTTATGAAGAATTAGTTTAAATTAAAGTTATGGCAAAATATCAATCAACAAAAGTATTCGATGGATTCAGTACAGTCTTTCGACAATGGAAAGCTAAGTCTACTCATTGTAGGTTTCTACATGGGTATGGAGTATCATTTAAACTCTGGTTTGAAGGAGAATTAGATGAACGTAATTGGGTATGGGACTTTGGAGGTATGAAAAGAGCTAAAGGTACGATAGATGGAATGTCTCCAAAAGCATGGATGGATCATATGTTTGACCATACATACCTAATAGCAGAAGACGATCCATTCTTACCTGAAGCATTAAGACTTAATCAAATAGGTATAGCACAGGTTAGAGTAGTACCTGCTACAGGAGCAGAGAAGTTCTCACAGTATATATATGAAAAATTAGCACCTTTCATAGAGACGGAAACTGAAGGTAGAGTAAAAGTTATAAAAGTAGAATTTAGAGAACACGGTAAAAACTCAGCAATATATGTCCCTAGGTAGAATAGAAGATTACGACAAAAACTTACCGATTGTAGAAATATACACTGCTGTACAATCAGAAGGTAGTAGAGCAGGATATCCAACAGTAGTAATTAGAACTACAGGATGTACTCACCGATGTTATTTCGGTGAAGGAGGATGGTGTGATTCTTGGTATACAAGTATTCATCCAGAGAAAGGTAAATTTAGTTTTAATGATATTATTAAAGCATATGATGATAATCCACACATATCAGAAATGATGTTAACTGGAGGAAGTCCTACTATGCATAAAAAATTAGTTAACGAATTAACACATTTAGCTCATGAAAGAGATATATTCATTACTATGGAAAACGAAGGATCGCATTATCTTGAAACTGACTATCCTATTAATTTGCTCTCGATATCTCCTAAGTTCAGCAATTCAGTCCCTGTACTCGGAGTTGAAACACCTGAAGGAAAGATAACAGATGAGAGAATGATTAAACAGCATAATAAGTTTAGACTTAATTATGATGCTATTAAAAAGAGTATTGCTTATCACTCAGATTTTCACCTTAAGCCTGTATGGGACGGTAAAGATGAAGGAGCTTTAGCTGAAATTTTAGAATGTATAGAGATGCTAGATGCACCTCAAGATAAAGTATGGTTTATGCCTGCTGGAGATACAAGAGAAGCATTACATAAATCTTACCCTATTATGTTTGATTGGGTAAGAGATAATGGTTATAGATTAACCTGGAGACCGCATATTATTGCGTTCGAAGATCAAAGAGAAGTTTAACGCCTTAAAACCCAAAGAAATGGCAGAATTTAGATTAATTAAAATGCTTCGTAAAATGCACGAAGCTAATAGACAAAAAGCATTGATGACTCTAGAGTTGTTAACTGAAAATCCTGCTGGAATTGGAGATCATTCAACTGAAGATTTTTATAAGAATGCTGATGAAGCAATAAGATCTTTAGCTGAGTCAGAAGACGTATTAGAAACGATTAAAAGACATTACCCAGAATGAGTCATATAATAGGTAGTCCATGTGTTAGTACTTGTGATACAGCTTGCGTAGCAGTATGTCCGGTAGACTGTATACATGGCCCTATTGATATTGAAGGTGCAGGAGCAGAAGTAGCAGATATGAGCAAAGAAGACCTTAAAGGTAAAATGCTCTTTATTAACCCAGATGAATGTATTGATTGCGGTGCTTGTATTCCAGAATGTCCAGTAGAGGCTATCTATGAAACAGAAGATGAAGCGATTGAAAAAGACGGAACAGACAAATACGTACATATGAATTATGAATTTTTTAAATTAAAATATACACCATAAATGAACGAATCAGAATTTATCCAATGGCTTAAAGGTTTTGTAGAAGGAGTACACCACTATAATATAACACCAGCCCAATTTGACCACTTAAAAGAGAGATTACAAACAGTAGGTAATAGCTCAATCGCAGATTACTCTACTGGCAACTGGCAAATGAATCATACATGGGAGTAAAAAAAGTATTTTTATCATGGGATGATGTTAATAGGTTACTAGATACCATACATGCCAAGACAAAAGGAGAGATAGACTATGTAACAGGGATACCCAGAGGAGGAACTATATTAGCTATTATGTATTCACATCGTTTTGATGTTCCGTACTTCGAATATAAAAGTAACCACTATCCTAGATTATTGATAATTGATGATATAGCTGATAGTGGAGATACAATTTTAAAATGGAGAGATGAAATGTTTAATCCTAAGTTTGCAACTCTTCATTATAAAACATCTTCAAAAGCAAAACCAGAATTCTTCGCAGAAGAAATAGACGATGATTTCGGTTGGATAGTATACCCTTGGGAAAAAGAAAATTCAAATCCTATACAAGGATATTTGGAAGAATGAAATTAAATTCTTATATTAAATAATAATGAGTCGTAGACCCTCAATAAAACAAACTAAATAGAAAATGGCAAAAAAGTTTATAGAAGGAACAGAATTAGTAAAAGCAGGATATGCAAATGGTATATCAAGTCAGTTAGCAGAAAAGCAAAAGACAGATGGTCCTGAAGCAAGGTTAACTGAACATGAAAAGAAAGTTATTATAGAAAGAGCAGCAGCAGCATATGCAGATTTTTTAACTGCTTTAGGTTGTGATTATAAAGATGATCCTAACTCATCTGACACTCCATTTAGAGTTGCAAAAGCTTATGTAAATGATTTATGGGCTGGAAGGTATAACCCTTTAGACCGTATTACTGCATTTCCATCAGACGGATATGACGGTATCGTACAAGAGAGTAATATACCTGTCACGTCAATGTGTTCTCATCACCATCAAGCTATTAGCGGTACAGTAAGTATTGCTTATATAGCCTCTGAAGACGGTAAAGTAGTAGGGCTATCTAAGTTAAATAGAATTGTAGAGCAATTCGGTAGAAGAGGAGCTATACAAGAGCAGTTAACTGTAGCAATACATAACGCAGTAGATAAGATATGTGAAGGTAATTTAGGAGTAGCAGTTCAGATTAATGCAACTCACGCATGTGTATCATGTAGAGGAGTTAAACATAGAGGAGCTTCAATGCAAACAGCTAAGTTAACAGGAGCATTTTTAAATGAAGATTCTGCAAAAGCAGAGTTTTATAAAAATATAGAATTAGCAAGTATATGCAAGCATTAGAAGTAGATATTAGACCTTGGGGTAGATATGAAGTACTATTAGATAGTTCTTTTACAAAAGTTAAACTTATAACAGTAGAACCAAACCAAAGACTATCGTATCAATCTCATAAAAAACGAGAAGAAAACTGGACAGTAGTTGATGGTGATCTAACTGTAGAACTAGACTCAGTAGTACTAACTCTACCAGTCGGACATTCAATACATATCCCACTAGGTGCTAAGCATAGAGCAATTAATAAAACTTCTAAAGCAGTGCAATTTATAGAAGTACAGACAGGTACCTACTTCGGCGAAGATGATATAATTAGGTATGAAGATGACTATGAAAGAGCAGATTGGAATGAAGACCATGATGGTCATATGGTGGATAATGACGACATTTGGAATTAACAAGTAACTAAATAAATAAATTATGACAAACTATTGGCAAGTAACTACTCAATTTGAAAGAGAAAATGATAGAGGTAGAGTACAAAAAGTAAAAGAGATATACTTAGTAGATGCAATGACAGGAACCGAAGCAGAAGCTAAAACGTATAAGATGTTAGAAGAGTTAAGTGAGACTAATTTTAAGATTATTAGCCTTGCAGAATCAAGAATTATAAAAGTATACTAATATGGAAGGAAAACAATTATCCTTATTTGAAGAAGAGAAGTATGAAGTACCATCATCTCCTTCAGTACCCTTTGTAGATGAAGTAGAGATATTTAATAATACTTTTGGTAAACCAAATAATTATGAACCAACAATACCATCAAAGAAAGAGTGGCAGTTCGTTTACGACTTCATACTCGAAGAACTTGAAGAATATAGAGAAGCTTGCGAAAACGGAGACATTGTGGAAGTTTTGGATGCTTTGTGCGACATTGCTTATGTTTCCCTTGGGAACGGTACTATGTTACACGGCCTTAAGGATAAGATATGGCCAGCGTATCAAGAAGTACAAGCAAGTAATATGTCAAAAGCTTGTAAAACTGAAGAAGAGGCCATACAAAGTGTCAGCCAACGAAGTAAGGAACAAGGTGAGGCCTGCCATTTTGAAAAACTTGAGGAAGGACGGTATATTGTATATAGAACGAGAGACAGAAAAGTAATGAAAAATGTTAATTACTTTAGACCAGATTTACATCAATTTTTTAGTGATGATGAATTAGCTAAATT
>OBMK010002783.1_pt1 | contig 12818 bp, 13 predicted proteins | sample 1539081 | NCBI WGS metagenome assembly OBMK01 (sample SAMEA3355528, study PRJEB22509) | marine metagenome | biome: marine; feature: river plume; material: water | place: USA | collected 2010-08-07 | depth 0.5 m | reverse complement strand
GGCGCCGCAGCAGCGCAGCGGCGCCGCGCCGCTTGCCTAGACTGTGCGTAGACAGTGCGGCGTGCGGCCGAAGCTTGCATAGTGCGGCTTGAGCCACCACACCCAGGGATCTGCATGAGCGGAGATGACGATGCCCTGTCTGGCGAGGAGGTAGCGTCTCAGCAGGCGAATCGTGGCAAAAAGCGATCGCGCCACGAGCAGGACTGTGGAGTGCCGCACGACCTTACGATCGTGCTCGATGACGGCGACAGCGTCGCCGTGCACAAGGCCTTGCTGATAATGTCGTCTCCCGTGTTTCGAAGCATGCTCACAAATGGCATGCGCGAAACGAACGAGCACACGATCCGCCTGCCGGGCAAGCATGCGGCCGAGCTGCGATGCTTCATCGACAGTCTGGCGCTGTGCACGATGCACAAGCTCGAAAATGACTCTGCAAAGATGCTGGTCCCTTTGGCGGAAGAGTACCAGGTGTTGTCGCTTAAGCGACAATGCGAGCATCACATCGTGCACAACATGCCCGTCAGTTTCGAGGAGCTCACGTTTGCCCTGCAGTACAACCTCATGCGGCGCGTGACCCAGTGTGTGGATCACATGGCAGCCGACGTGGACAAGTACATTGACGATCTGCAGGTGCTTACGGAGTCGGCACATAATGCGGAGATTATGTGCAGGTTCTGGCCCACGCTGTGCGACCGAGCTGGGCTGTGCAAGCACGATATGCCGGATATGGAAGCAGTCCGTAAGATGTGGCCATTCGTGCGCAAGGCAGTCTTGTCGAACCCGAAAGCTGTCCTCTGGCACCGCCTGACTGAAGACATGCGCCTTTGGCCTGAGCAGCTGTGCAGACACGTGGATACGATGCAGAGAGGGCATTCTGGCAAGATGCATTGCTTCAAGATGAAGAAGTGGCTTGCGGACAAGCTGCACACGCACGGCATTGAATCCGGATAGGGCGTTGAGGTGCATTGCCTGGCTACAAATGTCGCAGCTTCAAGAGCAGGCCCTGCGGGACAGTGAAGGCTAACCTGCAGTTAGCCGGCACGCACTGCGACGCGAACGCGTGCTTCGTGCAAAGGCGTACGCACACAATGTCGCGCTCGCAAGTACTGTCTAGAGCATAAGCGGGCTTGTGTATGTTGGTGCGCCCGTCGCGCATTGAAAGTCCCCCCGCTAGTCTGCGCGCCACGCCGCGAGACATAAGTGTAATAACGCGCGTGAATGGGTAAGGCTCGTGCTTTACGCGCACAAGCATGAGCACGATCGTTGACACCGTCAACGCCCCAGATACCTGGGGCGGTCTCCGCGACGGCTACCGCCGAAGCCAACTTGGCACGCCAACCGGGACGGTCGGACAGGCTCCGTCGTTCAGAGGGGTTGCGCTCACGCCCGGCGAGGCCGTAAAGGCTCCCAAGATCCTGGCCAGCGCGGCAAGACAAAACGCCGGAACCAACGTCTGCGTTCCGTATCCACGTGCGCAAAGCCGCAGCCCGCACCCGCACCCGCACCCGCACCCGCACCGCCGCATTCAGCCGCACCGCCGCGACACCAGGCGTGTGTCCCGCCGACGAGCTGCGCGACAAGGGCCGGCTGGGACCCGGAGACGTCGCCTTTGTGCACCGCGCGTCCATTGGCTCCGGATCAAAAATTCAGCGAAACGTCAAGGCCGCCGCAGGAGGGTACGGCACGCCCGACGCCAACGTGCACAGCCTCGCGGGCGTGGACTGGCTGAACCGCATGCTTGGTCCGGAGCACTACACGCCCGGGAAATCGGTCTTAGTCAACAGCAACAACCCTGCCGACCATTGGCGATCCTTGTCGTTGCTCTCGGAGTGGTCGCTTGACGGGATTGTCATTTCCAACGACGAGCCAGGCTACGTGCTCTCGTCCGGAACGGGCGAGCGCAACGATCAGCTGTTCAACATTGCCGTGCAGGGCCCAACGCAGGTCAACAATGGGTACGCGGACGACGCGGGACGCGGCGTCAACGGCTCGGTTGTTGCGCAACTCATCAAAGGGCCTCTCTACGACAGGTATCCGGAGCAGATGTTTGACCGCAAGGTGCAGCCCATGTCGACCCTGTACGTCGGGCTCGTCTGCAGGTATGTGCCATTTGATTTCACCGATAACGAAGACGCAGAAGGCGTGCGGAAGTTTGCGCGGGCTATGGGCTTTGAGGATACTGTCCTCAAATCCGCGAAGCTTGAAGAGGAGGTTGCTCAATTGGAGAATGCTGTTAAAGAAATGGCTGATGACCAGGAACAGGGCAGGGAAATTCAAAAGATTGCCTCTAAGAAAGAAGAAATAGAAAGGATTCGAACTGGCATTGAGTCGATTATTGGGAAGGGTTTGACGAGCATAGCTGGTTCCACTTGGACAGGCAAGGGGTTCCCGCTTCACCACATGCACATCTTTGGGTACGTGCTCTTTACCGACAGGCAGGCATGGCATTTGCTCAACCAAGGCAACAGCAACCAATCGGACTCTGACGGCCGCCGGGGCCTCAAGCGGCGCATGCACGCCGGGAGCACGGACGCGGACCAGTCGTATCTTCCGCGCGACCCAAACAGCGACGGGTTTGAAGGCATCAAAGAGTCGGAGCTGCAGGGCATGGTTGGAGCTTGGAAAGTGGGCAGGGTGCTGGACATTGCATCAAAGCGCAACGAGCGGAGTCCAAACGGGATGTCCGGAACGGCCTACGGGCTGACCGCAAACGTCAACATCGAATTCCTGGACTGGAGAGCCCTGCGCCGCACCCTTGCCTGCGGCCGGATCGGCGAGTTCCACACTGCGCCATGGGAGTGGGACACGGAGACGGGAAGCTTTCCCGCGGACGAAGGCAGACTGCTGCAGTGGCCGACGAAGTACACGGTGCATGAGTATCAGAAAACGGATGACGAACGCCTTGAGGACACTGACATTCCGATCAACCCTTACCCCAAAAGCAATGACGCACGCGAACAAAGGGTGCCTATCAACCCTTACACGCCGGATGGTATAGAAGCAATTAAAAGGCAACGAACTAAATACGTTCACCAGACGACTTACGACAATTCTGCAACAGTTGGATACGGAGGACACAACCTAGAGGACTCAGCCGGGCTGGCGTACAGCTATTCGCTGAGCCAATTGCAGTATGGCAGAAAACTGACTAGAACTGCCTTGCAAGCTAAAAGACAAGAATTGTTTGCCACTGGAAAGTACCCCCAGGTTGAGGCGCGCGCACATGGGTCTTCTGCGATGGACACGACGCCGGTTGTGCCGATGCTACCCGCGGCCACCGCCAAGAAGCCTCCAAAGGCTCCAACGCCAGCGCCAGTTGCTGCCGTGCAGCCAACCGCGACTGCCGTGGCAGCCCTCGTCGCAGCCCCGGAGGTCGCCCCAAAGAAGGCGAAGCTGGCTTCGGCTCCAAAGTCAACAACCCCAGTCGGAGCACCCGCAACTGCCGCCGAGACGCCAGTAGCTCGGACGGCCGGCACAGTGGCCGCTCCGGTGGCCGCCCCAGAACAAAACGAGCAGACGCAAGTTGCTCCCTTGAAGGTCAGTCCTGCGGCGGCATCGAACGTTCCTGATATCGACGCAGCGTCTTCGGAAGCCCCCGAAGCGTCGGGGAGCATGCTGGGCATGCTGGTCGGCGACGCGCTCGGTGGCATGTTTGGAAGCGGCGCTACACCTTCACCTGCGGCATCGAAGAAGCGGTCCGTTCCTCGGCGCGCGGCTCGCGATCGCTAGACGTTGCGCGCCCCAAGGCTGCCGCGGCGAGCGTGCGCGACTTGAAGCGGCAGCGCGTGTAGACAGATGCAGCCGACACCAGACAGCCTCTTTGAGGAGGCATACGACACATTGACGCGTGACATACACGCCGCCGTGCAAATTGAGACCGCAATTACGGGGCGCTCAAAGGGCAAGCAGGACAGCTGCAAGTTGAGGCGGCGTAGACAGTCCAAGTTGAAGCAGCTTAGCACGGACGTGCATCCCGAGTACTGTGTGCTAAGCTCACTAAAACGCACGCTCAATGCATGTGTCGCCTCCAGACGCGACGCGGCAGAGGACGTGCGCGCAGATGCCGTGTCGGACGCCGCCGTGTGTAAGGCTGCGCGCTTTACGGACCAATTTGCGTTGAAGATGTACGAGCCCTACTTGCAGTACGTGCCACGGATAGTAAACGTTGTGACGGTACACATCGCATGCTTGCCGCTGCTTGGTGTCGGGCACCTTTAAATGGCGCGCGTTTGCGTGTGCAGCTTGCTGAAGCAGTCCCTGTGCCTGGCAGCCAGACACAGCTGCCGTTCGACTTGCACTACATCGCAACTCGCTGCCACAACGCATACTGTGCGTGTGCACCCCGCAAACACAAACTTGCTCGTGTGCTGCTCGCGTGTTGCTCGCGTGTTGCTCGCGTGTTGACGCATCGCTTCGCGATTGTGCTGCAGATGCCCCAAACAAGTTTTCGGCCGTGCAGCTCGCGTATGCAGAGCCTCGATGTCGCGTTCTCATCTTTCGTGAGTCCGCTTTGCTTTCTGACACTTTCGTCGGTGATGCCGCCCTGCGAGGCGCTTTGGTGTGTGCGTGCCTGCGCAGATACCGGCCGAGTGGTGGGCACAGGCACGCCGCTACTGGCAAGCCGACGTATGCTCGTTTGTGCAACGTTGAGTCTGCTACCGTCTGCACGATGGCAGGATGCAAAGGTCACATGGCCGCTCGGCTTGCGCTGATGCGAACGCAACAGCAACTATTTGACGACGTTGGTATCTGTGTACACCTCAGAGACTTTGCTGTAAAATGCCATTGCAGCTCTGCTTTGCCGTGAGCTGGCAATGGCCCAACCTGCTGTTTGTGGCGCCGCTTGTGCAGGTGATAAACCAGGTTGGAGCGGTCTCGCTGCAGGCGACGCTCAACTGTGAAGAGTTTGCATCGGCGCATACGGCGACGACCTTCTACGACATAAAGAGCTTTGTTGGAATGGCGTGGAGGCCGGCAGGGGAGCCGATTTGCTGCGGTGCGGCTGCTGCCTCAGTCATCTCGTTGCGCTGCACCTCGCAGTTCCGACAGTCGAGGCTACAGACACACGTTTGTGTATATGTGTGTGCGCGTGTGAGTGTGTGTGCGCGCGCACAGAAATCTACTCGACTGGGAAGGCCAAGTGTGTCTCCTTTGGACCCGCGACGGCCGCGTCTGCACGCCATGCCGACCCTCGCTGTCAGAGCACCGCTTGACTGCCTGCATCGCAGTCTACCGGGCTCAACTTGCGAGCGCGAGCTGTACGACAGCTTTGCCCGCATGCTTCCAGAGCTGTGTGCGCTTGTGCCAGTGCTTGCTGCACTCGCACCGCCACTTGCGCGTTGTGCTCACGTTCGCGTCGCCCGTCCGCACAGTGCGCTTCTCGTCGGCGGCTCGCCTGCTTCACCTCGTGCCAACCGAGCTTCAGAGTGCGCATCGAGCCAGCATCGCGCCCACAACACCACAGGCGGTACGGACGAGTGCCAATGCAAAGGCCGGAGGATCTGCGTCGGCGTCACTGTGGGATGGCTGGCTTAACGCGGATGACCCCGACCACAACGACTGCAGCGAGAGTGCAGACGACGGCGACTATGCAGACGAGGAGGAGGAGCAAGAGGACGACACGTTGGGTCTGGCAGCTTACTTTTAGGCTGCTGTCCCGCAACTTTGAGGCCCTAGATCCGCATACCCACGATCGTTGCCGTAGAGGAGTGTGCGCTGCGTCGGACAACTCTGGTGACGCGCACCGACATGCTAAAATCTAGCATCAACTGTTGCGTGCCGTAAATGCGCTTAAGCTGTTCAGAGTAGCGAAGCTGCAACATCTCGGAGACGCTTGGCAACAGCACGCCATGTCGGAGTGTCGCGTTGGACAGCATCGCGCGTTGCACGTCTCGGCGATGCTTCTTGATGCGCACGCACAGCATAAGCCGACTGGCCGCTGCAATCGCGTTTTGCATGTGTGGCAGCAAGTCTGAGTCGCCTGGCTCCGGTGTGTTTGGCAACAAATTGAAGTGGCGTCCGTGCGCGTCAACAAGGTGTCCAAATCCAAATTGTGTGTACGATGCGGTATGCTTGCGACTGTCGGCGTAGGTCATGTTGGACCGGCACGACGCCAGGCCACCGGCGTTTAGACACCCAGCGTCTTCCGGACGCAGGAAATGGTACGGAGGCGGCCCGAACAGCGGACGGATGCGCGGCCACGCCTCAGGGCGTGCAACGACTCGCAGAAAGACGCCACGAATGGCATTCGGAGGAAGCATGGTCGGTATCAACAGTCGTATGTGCGAATCGCCAAGTGCCGACTCGTTCATGCGCACGCGCTCGTCCCTTGCGACCTGCACCCGGTGATGCACGAGCGCAAGCAGACATTGCTTGGCGGCACCAATCGTCTCCGCGGCAAGCAGCTCGCCGTATTGCGTTAGTTCACCTGCGCCGTCGCCTGTGTGCGGCGCGCGCCTGGGCGCAGGCGTCCTAGCCGACGGCGCGCGCATCCTCTCGTGGATGGTCGCGCCGGGCACGTGCGCGATCGGCGCGCTGTGTCGCGTGGCATCGCGATCCACAACGTCATTTAGCAGATCGACATCGTCTTCATCTGTGTAGTCGCCAGTATCAGCATAGCTTCCAACTTCCTGCCTCTGGTCAAACGCAAGACGTGCGCCGTCTTCGCCTGCACGCTCCGCTCCCCTTGCGGCCAGCATCACACGCCCACGGTGCTGCACGCCCAAAGTATGCTTCCGCCCAGGCACTATATCGCGCGACGCCCATTGTACAAGCGAGACGTTCGTGCGCACGACCAATGTCGCACGCGGACGGCCAACCGTATTGCGTTGTCTTTGACTGCGAGAGCGACGCAGGGTTTGCAGAAGGGGTCCACAGTGCGGCCGAGCGCGACAGCTACATCCGAACGCAGCTGCAGTTCACCGTGGTATGCGCCTTAAAGCTGCCGTCGGGCATGATCGCGTCTGGCGAGACGACAGACGCGATCATCGGCGCATCCACGCGGCTTACCTATTGGCGAGACCAGGCAAATCCCGGCGAGTCGCCCGTCAGCGGTTTGCTCAAACTGTTTGATGGCGCCGAAGTCATTGTTGGCTACAATTGTCAGCAGTTTGACTTCCCGCTGCTCAGTCGCTTCTACCCGTGGAATGCCGAGCGCGCACGGGCGTCGCCTGAGCAGCGCTACGCCAGCCACCGGTGCAAGTGTCTCGACGTGATGCTGCGCCTTCGCGATGTGACCGGCCGCTTTCACAAGCTGGACAACGTGCTCAAGGCGAACAAGCTTGCCGTCAAGAGTGGCGACGGTGCGCAGGCCGTGCGGCTCTGGGAGGAGCAGCGGCGCGACGAGCTGCGCGACTACTGTGCGACGGACGTCGAGGTGACGGCTCGGCTGGCGCTTGCGGACCAGCTAGTCGGCGTGTGCGCCAATCCAGGCGTTCGAATCCCGCACGCGGCGTACGGCATCCGCGCCGCACTCGCGGCTCAGCGAGCTTGCGGCGTTTTGTAAATAAACGATTTATCGTCAACTTTTCGCACAAGATGTACGAAACTCCACAGTATCCGCGTTTTATCGACGTGGCAATGGTGTGAAGACGGCACATCATACTAAACCGTGATAGGGCGCACTAATGCCTGTTTCATGCCTGTTTCGTGTGAGACTGCGAAGGCCACGCGTGGTTTCAGTGTTGCGTGCAGCCTATTAATGTTGTGTGTAAGGGATAAACTTTGCATATTCATTTCCATACTGTCGTGTGGCCCACAGCCTTGCTTGCATAAACAAGAATAATTTGCGTCTTCCTGCATCTGAACCAACAATTGAAGTTGGTTCGTTTTTGCCAGCTCCAGCATTCATTATATCGAACCGGCTGGTTATATACAGGTGCAGCACCACTTCGTGTTTACCATTATCGTCGCCATACTTGAGACCGTTTGCTATAATATTGGCTATACGTTCAACGTCCTGTTTTGATCCTTGTGGTATGGACAAGAAGCCGTCGTCTGTAATCTTAACTGTACGTAACTGTTCATTGGGCAATTCAGGACGTGTAGCTTCATCTGTTGCACGCACTCGTTGACCGACCATGGTTAACCACGACCAGTGTAACGTACGGTGCCATCCTACTATACGCAGCAGGCACCGCATGACTCCGAGCGAGATACGCAAGATGTCAGCACCGACCAACACGAAAGGCATCGGCGCGCCGCATGGCGCGCCAATCAAGTACACCGTGCTCTGCACCACATACGAAGCAGCCGAACATTCTTTAGAACGGATTCTGCAAAGGCGACCGCTAAGCACTGTCACTAACACAGCTCGACTCGGCAGGAAACGCCGGTTTGGAAGCGTAGGCAGAAATGTCACCACGACTAGAGTTTGATTTAAAACGAAATGCGTTTGACATGCGCCGCCTTCAGCCAACACTCAAGAGCGGCGAGGGCATGCGGGATGCGCACCGCGCGAGAAAATACAGCCTAAAGACATACGCCAACGCGCTGCTATCAAGCAAACACCTTGCCGAGCCCACAAGCGATTATCTCAATCACATCGAACGCGCCATCTGCCTCGAGGCGCGATGCTTGCTTCAACAAGCTCAGATGCGCGCAGACTGGACAGCAATTCCTCTTACCGACGATGGACAGCTGCATGACCACCTTTTTGTCGCCCGCGTTGAGGCTCCTCGTTCCTGCAGGAATGGGACTGGTCTGATCAAGTCAGTGCAGTACCGGCTCGTCGTTCCCACCTTTGTCGTAGATGATCAAGCTTACACGTTCGAAACGCTGCTTCGACACGGCCAAGTGCAGCAAGCGCTTTGCAGCGTTGGCAACAAAGCCTCCATTCGTGACCTGGATACGAGATCTCTAGCATCTTACGATAGCACCAAATTCTCAGCAGTCGGTCTCAACCTTGGATACATTGGTGACGCACTAAACAGTCTTGCAGCGGTGTGGCTCATCAACTTCCAGAACAGGCACAGTCCGCTTCTTGCGGCGGTGGCCGCGCCTAGCAACCGCGTGGTCGACCCGCAGTGGCGCTTTGATCACAAAGCCTGCGACGCCTTAAACGCGGACCAGGCGGCAGCGCTGCGCGGGCTTGCGCACAATCTTGAGGCCGTAACCGGGCCTCCCGGCACGGGAAAGAGCACGCTTATTGCAGCAGTGGTGAAAGGCTGCGCGCCGGAGGGATCTGCAACTATGGTGGCCGCGGTGCAGAATCGAGCCATTGAGTCGATTGTGCAGAAGTTGGCAAGCACAGCCAAAACTGTTCCGTTTGTGGTGCACGGCACCACGGACAGGCTCTGTCCAAGCTCGCTGGAGTGGACACTCGAAGCACAATCTGACCGAGAGGCCGGATACCTGCGCTTCTTGGCGCAACTGGAAACCGTGCGCAGTCTATGCACCGCCATTGAGCAGGGCATCCGCTCGTACGAATCGCGTGTATTCCCTGGCGTTGTCAGCGGCGCGAGACATGCGCAGCTTCGCAAATGCTTGCTGGCCAGACTGTCGGAAGAGTCAAAGAATCCACACTTTCAGTGGGCAGACTACTCGTCGCCGGCCTCTGACCGCACGGCGAGAGAAGGCGACACTGGCGCTTTCCGCAAGTGGTTTGAGGCGGGCGGCGGAGACGGGATGCAGAAGCTGGTCCGCGTCTGTGTCGAGCGCCGCTTTCCCGCCGCGTTCAGCATTCTTGAGGCGCTGACGCAGCGGCGCAGCCAGCTGGAGTTGAGAGCGGCGAGTGAGCGAGAGGCGGCCCGCCAGCGGATCTGCAACCGCTCACTCGCGCTTCTCTGCACCTGCGCGGCGGTAGGCGGGCTGCTTCGCTCTAACAGCACCGCCTGCAGCCCAAGCCCAATCCAGACCCTCGCCATGCGCTGCTCGACGCTCGTCGTCGACGAGGCCGGCACCTGTGCAGACTCGTGTTTGGTGGGCGTTCTGCCGTACACGGAAACCGGACACACCTTTGAGCGGCTTTTGCTAGTCGGCGACGCGAAGCAGCTGCCGCCGTTCTCGCGGCAGAGGAAGGAACAGGTGGTGTCGCTTATTGAGCGGGTTGACGATGTGGTCGGCTCTGCGTTGCTGACTTCGCAGTATCGCATGCCAGAGTGCATCTGTCGCATCGTTTCAAACCTTTACTATGGAGGGCGGCTGGTTACGCAAAAGAAGGACCCCGCCGGAACGGTCCGGGTGGTCCACGTCACGGGAACCGCCAAGCCGCCTCATGCGGGCGAGTACTCTCTAGTCAACGAGGACGAGGCGCGCGAGTGCGCCCGCCTAGCCATTGGCGCGTCGAGCGTGAGCCGCGATGTGGCCATTCTGGCGTTCTACAAGGCTCAGGTTCGCCTCATTGCCTGCCGAGTCCAGCACGTGCCGCGCATCCGGGTTCTTTCGGTGGACAGTGCTCAAGGCCAAGAGTTTGAGTGCGTGGTTCTGAGCTGTGTTGCGGACAGTTCCAGAAGCTCGTTTCTCCGCGACGAGCGGCGAATGAACGTTGCCTTGAGCCGCGCGAAGCATACGTTGGTCGTTGTTTGCAACCCTGCCCTTTCAAGGGAGTCTTTCTGTGTTGCCGTCGCAGAGTCAATTTAGACGGACAACTTGCTTTCTTTAGAGGCTAGCTAAAGCGGCGGCAAGTTGACGGCACGTGCTTAAGGCGCTCAAAACATTTCGTCAGTGTACGCGTATCTTCGTCTCGACGTTTTGGAGCACACTAACGCTGCGCCAACAGCTCATGCGCACGCTCTCGGCCGTACCCTAAGTCCAACACGGCTTGCATCACTTCGCTGACGCCGTTCTTTACTCGTGCATCCAGTTGCTTGCGCCACTCGTCCTTCAAAACGACGACGGGCTTGCCGTTGTGGAGGTGCAGATTGAGCATGGCTTGTATCGTCGCGCTCATCACAAGTTCTTCTCGGCGGTCTGCAAACAGCAGAAGCCAGTCCTTCAGCCTCATCTCGCGCGTGATGCAAAACACGTCCAGAATGTCTTGCTCCGACACGGGCTCACCAACTGCCTCTCGACGGCGCAGCAACAAAGCCGTCTCCTCCTTGCTGTCCCTTTTCTTCATCGCCTCGCGCCGCGCTTTGTCGCGTGCGTAGTGCCGCCCCTCGCCAGGTCGCGCTCGACGCTTTCCTTCGGCACGCGCTCTCGACTGAGACCAATCTTCGCAGACCGGCTCAGACGGAGGCGGTCCTTCTTCAGAGGCAAAGTTTAAGCCGCTGCAATCGTCGTCGTCGTCGCCCAAGTCTGGGTATCCGAGGAGGTCGTCCAAGTCGCCGTCGTCGCTCATGCCGCCGCCAGCCGTGCGTGCAGCAGCCGGAGCCAGCCCGCGCCAGGCGTAGCCGCCGTATGTAAGCGGCGCCGCGCTGCCGCGAGACATGCGGCGCCGCGCCTCGTTGGCCCGGTGGCAACGCCGCGTGGCACGCTTGCGAGTCTGCTCGTGAGCGAGGCGTCTTCAACAAGCGCACCGATGCACGGCGCTGGCGGCGATCCCTGCATGACCCCGAGCGAGATACGCAAGATGTCAGCACCGACCAACAAGAGTAGACAGATTGATGCGTGGTTTGCGCAGCTTTCATTCTGCATTCAGCCGGGACTTTGCCTTGTGCGTATCGACGGGCAGTATGACCTGCCGGCATGCATGAGCTTTGCAGTCGCCGGTCCTGACGAGATAGTCGCGCTTGTGTGCATCGACGCTACGTCGGTCAAGGCCAGCACCAAGCGCATTGTATGCAAAGAGAGGCGGACTGTCATTGCAGAGCTTGGTCACGCAGAATCTGTTCGGCTGCTCTCGTGCACTTATGCTACGACGCTTGCACGCGGCGCGCGAGCGATTCCGCTTGCGCCGCAGTACGTACAGCGCGCTTCGGTTGCTTCGGTCGATCAACTGATGTCGTCGGTTCCGTCGGAAGAGCCCAGTATGCGCGTGTTTGCATACTTCTGCAGGTGCTCAGACGCGGCGGCAGCTGCAATCAACCACCTCCTTAGCACGTACAGCATGCGGCTTCGCTTAAATGCAGACGTGCTAAATGACGGAGGTATGCAGCAAGAGAACCAGGGCTTCCAACAGTTCGTGCACATGTCGCAAGGCGACGCATCTCACGCGTTGGCCGCTACATTGGTCTACGTGCAGGCGGCCGTGGCGGCAGATGAGGCTGCCGCGTGTAGGCGTGCGGCACAAATCGCTGTTAAGGAGGCGCAGGCGGCAGAGCGCGCCTTCTCTCACGCGGCGACACGCGTTGCCACCGAGCGGAACGCAAAGAAGGAGCGGCGAAGGCTGAAGCGGGCGGCTGACGCCGCCGCTCGCGAGTGTGAACCACACACAACACACGATGCAGCTCAAGCTGGCATCTCCGGCCTTTCCCTGGACGACTCTGGTGTCGAGCAAGCTGGCGGCCAGTCGCTGGAGCAGGAGCATCAGCGCGGCGAACAGATGGCTTCCGACGAGTGTGCCATTTGTATGACCCGTATTGGCAGCCGTGCGGTGCTCGTTCCGTGCGGGCACGGATTCTGCGCCGCGTGCGCGGAAGCTCTGGTCAAGCGCCGCAAGTGTCCGACGTGCAGAGCAGATGTCAGCTCCGCAATGCGCGTGTTCTTTTGACGCGCGCGTGTTCTTTTGACGCGCGCGTGGAGGCACGAGTGCGACACGCCGCGTCGCGCGCACAGCGTTTGGCAACGGCAGTGCGGGGCGGGAGGCAGCGAACACCCACCCCGCACTTGCCAGCCGGAAGGCGCCCCGACCAACCGGACGTTTTCCGGAACAAAATCACGAGTGCACGATCTCCGCACAATCTCGCTCTTGTCATCAGTTCTAAAAAGCGAGATTGTGC
>OBMK010002774.1_pt1 | contig 12840 bp, 25 predicted proteins | sample 1539081 | NCBI WGS metagenome assembly OBMK01 (sample SAMEA3355528, study PRJEB22509) | marine metagenome | biome: marine; feature: river plume; material: water | place: USA | collected 2010-08-07 | depth 0.5 m | reverse complement strand
CAGGGATACACAATTAATAAATAAAGGAGTGTGATTGTGCATCCCTGCCATAAAACTATTCCGATGGATCAATATCTTTAATTCCTAAAATCCAATTTTCAGCGGCTTCTTCGGCCCATACTTCTGATTTACCTTCATACCATTCGATGCCTAAGGTTTTACCCATATGCACAAACCTAACTCCAAATGTATTCTCAGATTTCTTTTTAACTACTTGTGCAGATTTAGGATCTTCCATAAATTCGCTTATAAGTATTACATCATTTGGGAGGCCTTGAAGCCTCATGTGTTCGTCGTGACTACTATTCGCCATCTTTTTTCTCCCAAAACAGAGGCATTCTTTTGCCTTGTTTTTCTTCTTCGATTATGTGGTTAGACATATAACAAAATAAAATTCCGATTCCACATAATACTATTCCAATAAAAGTTTCCATATATATTTATCTCCCAATGTGCTCTACATCTTTGCGAGGTATCACTTGATATGCACCTTTGTTGTATGCAGGTGCGACTGTAAAGTTTTTAGAAGCTTCTTGCTTCCATGATTGATCTTTACTAGGTGTATATGTACTTGACATTTCGGCTGAGGGGTATTTGGTTCTGTGTTCTGCTGAGTTCTTCTCTGCCAAAGTCTGTTCATGCACCATAGGTTTAAAATCTGCTTTAGGCCTACGTGGTTTGTTTAATGCAGGTGTCTTACGCTTTCTGCCATACATATCATATCTTAAACTTCCAATAGAATTGCGCATTATGTTTTCCTCTCATATTCATCTATCAATTCTTGGCCAGTAAGTTTTTTACCGAAGGTATGTATTAATCTGCCGTTCTGCCTACGCTCTACTACGCCACTATTGAATTCAGTATCGGTTACACACTGACCATCAATGGTATCCTCAGGCCTGTCGTCATAATGCATGCTATCTAATGAATGTGCATGAATACTTTTTACAGATGATGCCCAGGCCTCGGCTTCCATTTTAATCTTTTGCCTTTCTACTGATTCAGTGTATTGTGTCATAAGAGTTCCTGCCTTGTTCGGCAAGTTTAATTAATTCTTTCAATTTATCTTCCCATAACTTTTTAAAGTCAGGGTGAGTTGCTCTATCCCTAGCCTTTTGTAGAGCAAATACTCTACGCATGGTACGACTAGTCCCAGTCATTACAAGTTGCTCGATATGTATCCATATAAGATGTTCCAGCCAAATAGTCTTTGGTCTGTTGCTCACTGTAATACATATTTTTGGGACTGTTACATTCTAGGGAATTTGGGGATTGATGGCCTGCCTTCTTAACGTATTTGGTTAGTGCGGACTGGTCGGCCTTGAACTTCTTGGCCTCTTTCTTGGCTGCTGCCTTCTTGGCTTTCTGTTCTTTATCATAAAGTTTCTTTTCCTCTTTGAGGATTTTCATGATTTGGTTGTATGATTCATTAGACATAATATATTCCTTTTTCAATTTATAGTAGTATTATAACACTATTTTTATAGGCTGTCAACACGTTTCTGTTAAAAAGATGCAATTAATTTAACTAAATTGTTAATTAAAAACATCAGACCTACACCATTAAGTAGTATTAGTGCTCTATCTTGCCATATAATAGACACCCATAACCATAGAGCAATACCACTAATAGATAGGTATAGATCATATATTTGCATACCTTCTACGCCCCTAATGGACATAGCAATTAATACAAACGCACTTGCAATCCACTTTAAATACCAATCTAGTGTATACTTGGGAGTTGCACTCTTAAAAATTCGTTTTGAGTTTTCCAACTCATTTTTGTTAAATTCAGGCACTGACATATAATCCTTTAGTAAGCATGACTATAACCATGACACAACACACTATGGTCATGCCCATAACGTACATCTGTCTTTTTAAATAATTCAAGGGCTCTTTTAGCGGCCCATTGATCCTCAAATTTCTTTCCACCAATGTGAACTAGAAACTCTTCAGAATCATTATGTGGTCGATTGCCTTTCCAATCATATAGAGTAAAGTATGATGATTCAACACCAAACTCATCTTCAACTTCGTATTCAATTACGAACTCAAATGTACATTTTCCATCGCCTGAGATGTATTCCTCAGGTTGGCCAAACATTTCAATTAGATCATTGTAAGATGCAGTCATTTCGCCTTGTCGGCTAGAGCCACATCCATCATTGGTTGAGGGATAATATATTACACGAGTAGTCATTACGCTACCTCCATCAAATAAAGTTCTGCCTGTTGAGGCGTTGCAAAATACCCAGACAGTCTGTCATAGGGCTCGGTACCAACCGAAGTGGTTCCGTCACTCCAGTAGTATTCTACCTCACATGACTGGCCAATGTAATAACCAGCAGCTGACTGCATGACCTTTGGCTCTGAAACACTCAACATTTTATCATCATTCATACTCATAATATACTCCTTAATTCACTTTATGTAACCATTATAACACTATTTTAAAGGGCTGTCAACACGTTTCTGCAATTATTTTTAATTATTTTTCGGCCAACATTTCTTGTGTAATTTCTCTTCAAGCCTGAAAGCTTCACGTTCCCATGGTTGGTTTTCATATTTCCAACCCTCTGCATTACGACCTTTCCATACACGAGAGCCGTATGAATTTAACTCCCCTCGGAAGTATTGTTTTGCATGCACCATTTCATGGGCTATTGTCTGCATCATTTGTTCAAAGGGAAGTGGATTACCCTCTTCAGTACGAGAGATTTGTATATCACAGTATCCTTTTTTCATATCACCCCAACACAAGCCTTGAGCATCTTCTTCAAGCTGTGTTTTAAAATTAAGAAAGATTACTTTAGAATGCATACGGTTAATACCGAGTTCCTTACATAGGTTACCAATATATGTTACAATCTTGGCTTTGTTTTTCATTCGTCCTTTAATCATCAGTAATGGCATATTTACTACCTCTTAAGTTTTACAAAACGTCTACGGGATTTACTGAACTGCTTCATGGGAGATTTAAACCAAATTTCCTCACGAGTTCCAGTCTTGACATATCCTGCCAAGTGACCTGCATCATTAACGATGTAGGTATGATTGGGAGTTGAATCCCCCCAATCAGTGATTTCTTTTAAGTACTGCATTATGCTGCACTCAATAATGATGGAGAAACTTTCCAAAGACCAGACATTGTTTCAACCTTGATGTTTTTGGGCATTATCTTGATTACCTTACCGGTCACTTTCTGACCTCTTGAAGTAAAGAATACAGAGTCACCTACCGAAAATTGTGCTTTGGCTGAGGCCTGTTTAACAGAACGTAATGCCTTCATTCGGGCATTAAACACTGGGATTAATGCATTCATTGACTCTAGGTCTAGGCCGTTAATTTCTTTGATTAGGTTATTCATAGTCATATTTTCTCTCACTTGTTTCATTAATTTATGGTACCATTATATCACATTTAGAGCATATGTAAACACGCTAATGTAAAATAATTGCATTTTTTTATATTATTTTGGAATATGTAACATATTTGTCACACATTTTGGTTATAAGGGCTATGGAGCGTATATTTTAATACGCTCTTTCTTACCTTTAACCGTTATATCACCTATTGGTCTCGGCTTAAAGTCGGTAAGTTGTTCCATTGTGAAACTAGAGATGATGGTCGGACAGTTGATGTACTCACCTCTTGCTGCTGTGGCTTCGAGTCGTGCGGCAAGGTTGACTGCGTCTCCGATGACGCTATAATCAAACCGTGACTCACTACCCATATTACCAACAATGCAATCGCCAGTATTGATGCCAGTTCCAACCTTGATGGGGGGTAAACCCTGTTCACTATATTTTCGTCTAAGTTCATCTGTTTTTGCCTCTATTTCAAGAGCTGATTTAACTGCCATGTCTGCGTGATTTGGGCAGTCTAATGGTGCATTCCAGAATGCCATTATACAGTCGCCCATATATTTATCTATTGTTCCACCATTATTCATAATTATTTTAGTCATATTATCCAAGAAATCATTGATTAGTAATACAAGTCCTTCTGGATCGTCGTTGTTTTTATAGTGCTCCGATACTGGAGTAAATCCACATATATCCATAAACAAGAATGTCATCTCTCTACGCTCACCCCCAAGCTTTAATAATTCGGGGTTCTTCTGCAATAGATATACTTGCCTAGGATCAAGATATGTTTCAAATTGTTTCTTTATCTGTTGCCTTAAAACAAACTGTTTATAGAAATTATTGAACGCGGCTGAGGTAAAGGTTATTATATATAATATTAAGGTACTTAAAGGGGACAACAGTATACTGTAGCTCTGCCATATATAAATAAATCCACCTACAACAACACTTGAAAGGATCAAGAATGTGGTACCTGAAATCCATATCGGAAGATAATATACTGCCACCACAATCAGTATCGAGCCCACTAGCATACTCACTATCTCTAGTATATCGGCCCACAAAGGACGCGTTATCTGAGTACCATCAACGATGGTCTGAATGGCAGAAGCCTGTAATGAATGTGCAGACTTCATACCACTTGGAGTTGGAATCTGTGATGCCAAGCCAGAAGCAGTTAAACCAATCAGTACAGATTTCCCCATTAGATTTGGTAACTCACTGGACCCGTAGTTTATTTCCGTAAACTTAATATTAGGATTTAACCAAATCTGCCCTTGATTGCCTGTTGGTATTTGAAAGGGCCTAAGTATAATTTCTTCAATACCTGTATCATTTACCTTAACGGTATATGACGGCTTATTCTGCATAACTCTTATAGTCTCCAAACTAAATGATGGATAGAGTTGATTATTAATTTGAGATAGTAGTGGTATTCTTCTTGCAACACCATCTATTTCAGGCATAGCATTAATTAATCCATGACCCCAAGCACCTTCTTCTAATACAGATATATTGGTTACCAATCCATCATAACGTACTACCCAATCCATTGGGTCTCCAGTACCAAATATTGCTGAACCCACATAAGGTGCAGTAGAGCTTCTACCACTTGGGTCTGCATCTTGTGCTAATATGATACCATTATCTTTAATCCAAGATGCGAATACTTCATCACCACCGAATCTATCGGCCTCTGGGTACATGATAGTGAATCCAATCATTCCAGCACCAGCGTTACGCAAGTCAGAAATCATCTGTGCATATATCTGTCGTGGAAATGGGTATTGGCCGTGAACACCTAAAGTTTCTTCCGATATATTTAACAATACAATATCGTTTGACTTTGTTTCTTCTATAGATGTTATGTATTGATCAAAGACCGTAAGCCTTAATTGCTGTAGAAATGAAGGATCAGATACTCTTATTATAATGCCTAGTATCACAATGGCCAGAGTAGCCCATATAGAAGTTATGTATTTCATTATTCTTGTAACACATTTACAGCACAACCACCAACCGTCATGCATGTTTGAGATAAGTTATATGTCTGTGATGTAGTACTCATTTGTCTTAATGTTAAGTCTGTTCCATATAATCCATCAAGCGTTATGGTTGCAGTATGACTCGTATTATTTCCTTTTTGACGAACAAATACATCATTATAATCATTATAAATTGTTAAAGTTAGATTTTTAGCACCATCACTTTGTTGTTTAACTTGAACCTTATTACCATCTCCAGCTAGATGCAAATCAAAGCTATGACCTGTTGTAGACCCTTGGTTTGTTTGTTGCACTGCCATATCATTATCGTCACCATATAGTGTAATATCTATTTCGTGGCCACCGCCCTCATAACCATCTGCCCACCAACTTAAATCTGTTTCAGAATCAAGTGTATTCCAAGCAACCCCTTGAGCAAGTTTCATTTGATTGCCGGAGCCACTTACTTCATCAAATATAATTTTATTAATGCTATTGCTATCATTATGCTGTACTAGATACATTGATAAACTAGAAGATGTAATATATGAATTATCATCTTTCATTAATATTTGGTTGTTATAACCTATCTGATCTATGCCTAATGCAAGGTTATCTCCAGATTGTTCTACTGATATAATATTATCATCTGCTTGTAATATATTTATTTGCAGTAAAAAGAATGCTATAATTAATTTCTTCATGGATCTATTTATACTCATTGTTGATTAATCACTATTAATATGTCTTCGCCTTCATTACCTGTTATTGTACCTTCCCAAGTTGGAGTTGTAGTATTAAGTGTAAAGTTATTTCCAGCTCCAATTTGTATATCTATACTGCCGTTTATATTACGATATAATACCAGGTCTCCATCTCTAAGGAATATGTTATATTGTGATTCATCATTAAATCCCCTCATGCCACCTTTTATATCAAATTCTCCTAGTGTATCAAATAAATCACCAGAATCAACTATATCCAACACATCTATTAAGTATTCAACACTTAATTCATCTACATCTAGCTCAGTTGTTTCATCTAAAAACTCTTCATCTAGTGCTTCTTCCTCTAGTTCAGTAAATTCTAAAAAGTCTATATCAAGCAATCCTTGATCATCATTATTTTCATCTTGCAGTTCCTCTCTAATTCTATCTTTTATTTCTGCAGGAGGATTTACTATGAACATATTATCAATTAAAGCAGGTGTGATACCTTGGATTATAGCACTAGATGTTGGAGCCGAATCCAAGGTAGCTACCATGGTCGCTGCATAAGCTTCGTTAAGTGTAACTGATCCTGCGTCATTCGTTACAATGATTTCTCCAGATGGATCACCATTATCATCTGGTAGTAAAATGATTAGGCTTCTACCTAATTCATCTATGGTTGTAGTAAAATCTGTTCCTCTTACAGCAATAGTAGCAGTAGGAGTTTGTATGTCTATATTGGCTTTATTTACAAGGCCTAATCTACCTGATGCAAAACGTGCAGTACCCATAACCATTTTCATAGACATTTTAGATAGGTTAGGATTTGGGTCGTAGTAGATCTCGTCTATTAAAACGAGTGAATGTTCTTTAAGTTGAAGTTCTGCTTTATCTAAAAACTCTATTAACATTCTACCTTTACCCGTCTGGGCTTGGTCGTAGAGTTCTATATCTTGTTTTTCTTTAGCTTCAATTTCTTCTTTATCACGAAGTATTGAAGTATTACCCGTAACTTCCCTTACACCACCTATGGGGCTAGCAGCTAAGCTAACCCCACTGATGAGTAATAGGCAGAGACTAAGAGTCGCCGTTGCTATCTTTTTGTGTAATTGTAATTGTTGCATTGTCTGATGTAACATCTAAAACGATGTTCGCATTAGGAGTTGAGCAACCAGTTCCAGCACCTGTTGCACAGGTTCCTGAAATTTGATTTATATCGACGTCTCCGCCATCACCTACTAATGTAAACTCCAAATTTTGAGCACCATCATTTTGTAAAGTATTAATATCATTTGATCCCCCAGTAATATCCAGGTTCCAAACATTATCATCACTCTCCCAATCTACATCAAAAATGTTATTATCTCCAATTAACACTAAATCAGCATCTAGTCTTTCTGCACTTGCTGCATAACCTTGATCTAAATCAAAAGTATTACTGTCTCCAGTTACACTAAAGTTTATATCAGAATCATCTGCACTACCGCTATATCCGATATTCCAATCTATTTCGTTTGAATCACCTGAATAAGATAGTGTATAATTACTACTATCTGCTTCAACCGGCCCAAATAAAATGTTTTGGTTACCTATGAAATCGAGATCAAACATCAAACTAGACCCAGTAATATCCATTGAAGTACTGCCGCTTGAAAAATCGTCGCCTCCAATTTTATTACCAAACCCAACTTGATCAATATACAACTCTAGTGTATCACCAGATTGTGTAATCTTAATTTCGTTGTCATCAGTGGCTTGTGCGAAAACAAAAGATGTCGACACTAATAGACCCATAAGGGCTATACTATATAGTTTATTCATTTTCGTTATTTTCCTCTTTTATAGAATGTTTATCGTTTTTACCATCATTCTGATGGGGGTGGCGATGTCCATTCTCTATTACCCAGAAGCCTCTATCGTGGCCCTGGTATATTAGTTCCAATACTCCAGCCTCAATGGCTGTTCGTACCGCATATGTCACACTCTCATTATTTCCCACACCGTCCTCATATTCAATTAATTGAGTTCCTTGCTCTATAAATCGGAAGATGTCTCCCGAACTACCATAGCTTAAAACCGTCTTTCTTGATTGGACGTTTAATAATACTTCACCCGTTAGAACTGATACTGCTCTAATAGAAACAGTCACTACGTCCTTTCGGTATCGTTTAGAGAAACCAATTCCTAGTGTCCGTGCGCCTCGGCCACCTGTTAATAAATTGGTATCATATCCTATAATTCCACCTTCGATAATCATACCGGCGAACAAAAGTGGATTCAATTGTTGTGGTCCCTTCTTAGGATCCGCAAACTCAGTTCTAGCACTTCTAATAATCTGTCTTTCTCTTACCAGATTATCAATGCCTTGTCTTTCTACTACTCTGAACCATGTACCACCGCCTGCAGTTTTCAGAGCGTCAATAATCATTTCTGTACCCCCTTGGGTAACAGCTGTTGAGAAGTCTGCTATACCTTCTCTTGATTTTCTTTGGCCTGTTTTATCGCCAAAATCATATACTGCAACAATAGGCTTTTCTTTAGCGGCCGGAAGATTTAATAAATCTATAAAAGACGGTAACCTTACAGCCTCTGCTACATCAACGCAGATATATTTACGGGACATTGTTTTTTGAAGCCCCATCTGTAAATGTCTTTGATAACCTTCACTATACTTTCCTGCTTTATCATTGCAATCTTGTGGATCATTACTCCATTGTGGAACAGAAGCACAACCACTTATTAATAATGTTAATAGACTAGCCGTCAATATCTTGTGCATAATTACCCGTTCCTACTGGAATCTCTATAACAGTTTCAGTTCCGTCTGAATCTACTATGGTCATTTTAATCCACTCACTACCGTCCTCTGCAGTAATTACTTCCCAAGTGACTACGTTACCTTCTAAAGTAAATGAGCCAAATGAAGTAGCTGAATCATTCGAAAACATGGACTCCACTAGTTGTTTAGACATTTGAGCATATATTCTGCTTTCTAAATTTCTAATGAATTTGGCCATTGTTGAATTATCAGCTTCTCTTTGTGCTGCCTTTGCAGCTGCCTCTAGAGCATCTTTAATAGCTTTCTTTCTACTTGATTCCTGATTTTCAATTGTTAAATAATGAGCACCAGTACCTATTCCACTAAATGATGGATTTTTAAAAGTGTGTACTATATCTGCTGATAATGCAGTATTAAAGGTAAACAGAAATAATATAAATCCACTTATTCTTATTTTATTTTTCATTCAATTCTTCCTTCTTTTGCTTTTGCCTTTCTCTATACTCTAATACAACATTAACTTTCTGCTGTAATCTGATCATATCTTGATCTAACATTCTAGTCTGATCAATTACTCTAATAAGTGCTATATGCATTTCATCGAGTTGTGGTTCAATGTGTTCTCCTATAAACCACCAAACATAATATATAAAGTATCCTAAACCAACAGCCATTACAATAGGAAATCCATATTGTGAAATCATATCGGATATACCTAATTCGGCCATTAGTCTCTCCTCACATCAAGTTTGCCATCTTCAACAAAGTTTTCGGCTCTAGCTATTCTATCAATATCTGGCTTTAAGTCCAGTGCACTTGATACCAATAAGTCTATTTTTATAATCTCATTACTCATTGTTCTTGCTCTATTTTCAAGAGATTTACAAAAGAGCGTAAGAGTTTTAATTTGATCTACGATGCCTTCTAGTATTTGTTTTATTACTAGAAATATAAAAAACCCCATAACAAGGCTACCTGCTATAGGGGCTCCGACTTCGCCTATTAATTTAAGTATTTCACCCATACTTATATTTATAAGGTAAGGGTCTTCAGTTTAAACTGAGCTAGTTAAATTGAGTTCTTCTAAACTTTTATGCCAGTCTGAATATCGGAAAAGTCCTTGCTTTTCGTGACACCAATACCAACCTTTGCTTTCTTGTTCTTCTTGTGGAATACTAGATTCGACCTTTAAAGGTCCTCTAGTCTGACCATAAGTCTTTCTGCTCTGTTCGTTACTTGCTTGTACCATCTTGAATCTCTACCCTCTACAGCCGCTACCGGCCAATCACCACTCTGCAGCGCTGCGTTGTGCTTTTTAAATTTACTTAAGCGCGTAAGTCCCATATTGAACATCATGTTCGCAATAACTTGTTTTACTTCTTGGGGATAACCATCCCATCCATCGTGTAATTTTTTACAGTCAGAGAGGACAGATTGTACGTCCTGCTCAAAGCATTCGATTGTTCGTTCTTCTGATATTGGTGTTCCCACATCTTGTCCATACTCTGGATCTGATTCGAGGACCAAATGACCAATTCCGAAAGTTGGGTAGCCCAAATGGTCTTTATAAATTTCATTTACTTGACCCTCATCAATAATTAGTTGTTCTCTTAATTGATCTACATCAATATCTGTATCTTTGTTCCAAAACATTATTTTCTCCTATATTTAACTTAGCGTTATTGTAAAATTCTGATTATTTGATCCCGCGGCATTGCCGTTATCATATACCCAGTTATATAAGTAATTATTATTTCCTGAAGGTGAGTTGGATGAAAAAGTAAGCTTAACTTGTGGAAGAATCTGACTGGATCCAATACCTGATGAATACTGATTTATCATACTATATGAGTAACCTGAGCTCGACGAAGTTAATGTGAGATAGTCCGAATGACTTGTATTGTTAGCTTTATAAAGTTCAATAGAAGACCAATCATTGGTGCCCATCATATCAGCCGTTGCCCGAGAAGTAGGTGATACTATCACCGATATTGTAAACCCTGATGGATTGTATACATACCATGCACCAACTATTTGTTGAGTTTTTCCATTAATTGCAACAGATGCAGGATTAGGACTATGACTTCCCCATGCGGGCTGATATGCATAGCCATTTCCATATGAATAGTAATAATCTATAAAGCCTAACTGAAAGCCACGTCTTTTATAATATTGATTTGGTTCCGCTGCAGTGGTTACTGCAACACCACTGGCACCAGAGCCAGCAGCTCCGCCATCCTCAGCACTGTCTCGATAGTCTGAGAATTTAACATTCAGGTCGCTGGATTTAATTGTACTTGAATTATTACTTGCACTTACAAATTCCGCACCTTTAACATAATCACTTAGTGCTACATTTAAACTATCGTTGCCGCCATGTTCTTCAGCAATTCCATTGTTTAAAACTGCTGAAGCAGAAGGCCCGTATATTTTAACAGGTATTGTACTATTGCCAGTATAATTTGCATAAGCTTGTACTTGAGAATCAGAAAGATTAGGCCAAAGTATACCTATTGCCTGGTTTATACCAGTAGTATAAGCTCCCCATACTCTATTTGAAGAAGTAGCTGATATAGATGTCATTCCTGATGGTACCACTGAGCCAGACAAGCCACTAGATAAAGCAACTGTTGAGTTATTAAGCGTTATATGAGAAAACAAGTCTGTTGCATCTATACTTGATGTATTGCTTAAATAGCCGGTGTCTCTAAAGAAAGCCATATATACAAAATTACCTACATTATCTGCTGTTTCATTACTGCCAGAGTAGGGGCCGCTACCACTAGGAAAGTTGCCGGTGGTATATGTGTTTTGTCCAATTATAATTTGCATAACTTTCCATTGACTATTACCATCAGATGATGTAAATGTAAGATGATTTACATCACTTACTGATCCTAGAGAGCCACTGGTATTGCAAGTAAAATCTTGGCCGTACTTTGACCTACCTTGATACGAATTTACCTGAAACAAGCTTTCAGCAAATTGGCCGCTGGTCAAAGGTATGGAGCCATCATTAGGCATTGAGCCATAAGTAGAGTTAAATGAACTCATGATTGCGGATCTGTTAGATGACCAGGGAGTACCAGGATTACTACTACCGCTAAAGTTTGAGCCGGAAGAAGATCCTGGAGCGCCTGAATCTAATAATGCTGCTTTAGCCGTAGGGCCAAATGAGCCGCCAACTGAATTAGTTTGCTGGGACATGCCGGTATAAGACATTGCCGGAGAATATCCGATGAGCCAACCACCTGTTAAATTTTTAATATATCTAGTATAGCTGCTGACGCCACCGAAGTACGAATATTGTATATCCGTCCATGCCTGCAAAGTATTAAAGCCAGCACTTCCCTTAGTCATAGTAATTTCTGTAAGAGTTGGAGCTCCAGTAACAGTAGGGTTAGTACCGCCGTCTTGAAGGCCAATCTGGTATCCACTTGGTACAATAGGCATTACTTTATTATCTCCGTAATTAAATCCTCGAATTGTTCTATCTTTTCAACCCTATTAGGCCAAAGTATATATTCTTTTTCTGGATTTTTCTTTAAATTGCTAAGAAGAGGTAATATAGAATTATATAATTTATTGAGCTTATTTTCGAGCTCTTGTGCAGTTTCCGATGCACTTGATGCTTGTGATTTAACGGACTGGACTGCTTCCAATTCATTTTCATCTACTGCAGTGAAACCAAAATCAAAGTCTAAAAGATTATCTGCCATAAAACTATTCCTCTTGTATAGTCTTATTTATAATATTTTTAGCCTCTTTCCTATCATTTTTCTTTTTTTTATCTTCTACAACATGGTGTCGCTTAAATGGGCTGTCTTGATCAAATAAAATTTTATGGAATCTTGTTTTCGGTACTTTCGTCTTCGCCATATCTACCTCTATCACGATTACCATCGCCGTTTAATTCGGTCATATCTTGCTGATTATCTTTTTTGCCAAAGATTGCATCCCAATTATCTGAGTATGCTTTATCATCTTGATTT
>OBMK010002767.1_pt1 | contig 12859 bp, 9 predicted proteins | sample 1539081 | NCBI WGS metagenome assembly OBMK01 (sample SAMEA3355528, study PRJEB22509) | marine metagenome | biome: marine; feature: river plume; material: water | place: USA | collected 2010-08-07 | depth 0.5 m | reverse complement strand
TATGCGGGCTCCAAAGCCTTCGCGCCGCTTAGAACGCCCTTCAGATAATCACGAATACCTTCGTCCGTAGCGTTGGCGAAGAAGTATTCGGAAAACCGCTCGCCCGCGATCGCGGCTTTCAGCAAGTCCTGATCCATCTCCTTCAGCACGGTCAGCATGTCCTTGCAGGATGCGGCCTTCAGATCGCGCAGCACGCCTCGGTTCTTGCGCATGATCTCCGCACGTTCCTTGGGATAGCCCAGGCCGCGCTCGCCCTCGAACAGTTTGCGATACACGTCCTGAAGGTTCAGCTCCGCCGCCCAACCGAACCCCTTAGCATAGGGCATGGAGATGGCGTTTCCGTCATTGATCTGGCCGAACAGGAAGGCGTCGGTCGGATCAATGACCAGGCCGCAGAAGACGCCCGGCATGCTGTTGCAGGCCAGCATCGATCCCATGCCGGTGCCGCAACCGGTCACCACGAAGTCGGCGGCGCCGGAGTTGAGCAGGATGGCGGTCAGCACGCCGTTCATCACATAGGTCAGCGACGCCTTATCCTCGGCGGCGTACATTCCATAGTGGAACACCTGATGCCCCAGCGGCTCCGCGACGGCGGACAGAGCCGCATGCACCGTCTCGCTTTTTGCGGCCTGGCTGTTTTCGATAATGAGCGCGATCTTCATGGGGACTCCTCAAGGCGAGTTCAGGCGACATCGAACCATGTCGCGCGATTATGGGCTAATGGATTGCATCATAATATGACACCGGTTACCTAGTCCACATGGGGAGAGATGCAAGGTCACCCGGATCGATTTCGCGGCGAGGCTGACAGAGCGGAACATTCGCCCTTGCCGCATCACACCCGCTAAACGGCGTCGCAAAAGGCGCAGACCAGAGGAAACACAATATGACCACTCCATTCGACCTCACCGGAAAAGTCGCCCTGGTCACCGGCGGCAATGTGGGCTTGGGCCAGGGAATCGCTCTGGCTCTGGCGGAAGCCGGCGCCGACATCGTTTCGGTCGCCCTGTCGGATTCCGACGACACGGTCGCCAAGGTGAAGGCCATGGGACGCCGCGCTCATGCGGTCAGCGCCGATCTGACCTCGATCGAACCGGTCGAGCGCGTGGTTCAGGAAACCCTTGAGGCGATGGGCCGGATCGACATCCTGGTCAACAATGCGGGCCTGATCCGTCGCGCCGACGCCGTGGACTTCACCGAGGCCGACTGGGACCTGGTGATGAACATCAATCTGAAGACCGTCTTCTTCCTCAGCCAGGCCGTGGCCCGTCACTTCATCAAACAGGGCGAAGGCGGCAAGATCATCAACATCGCCTCCATGCTTTCCTTCCAGGGGGGCATCCGGGTGCCCTCCTACACCGCCTCCAAGTCGGGCGTGGCCGGCCTGACCAAGCTGATGGCCAACGAATGGGCGCCGCACGGCATCACCGCCAACGCCATTGCGCCTGGGTATTTCGCCACTGCCAACACTCAGGCGCTGCGCGAGGACCCCGTCCGCTCGGCTGAAATCCTGGGCCGCATCCCGGCCGGCCGCTGGGGCGAGCCTTCGGACCTCGGCGGGGCCGCCGTCTTCCTGGCGAGCCGAGCGTCCGACTATGTCCAAGGCGCCATCCTGCCGGTCGACGGCGGTTGGCAGGCGCGCTGAGCGACGGCTAGTCTGAAGCATGACCCACAGCGCATCTCCCCGCCGCATCCTCTGCTTCGGCGAGATGCTGCTGCGGTTTTCGCCCAATCAGCACGAGTTGCTTCTGCAGTCTCCCGCCCTGACGGTCCGTCCAGGGGGCGCGGAGGCGAATGTCGCGGTCTCCCTGGCCCAATTCGGCGCCCCCACGGGTTTGGCGACAGTCTTGCCCGACAACGTCCTGGGTCGCGCCGCGCGTGACGAAGTGCGCCGACACGGCGTCGATACCTCGACGGTCGTGTTCAAGGCCGGTCGAATGGGCCTGTACTTCCTCACCCCTGGGGCCGTAAGGCGCCCATCGGAAGTCCTGTACGACCGCGCCGGCTCCGCCTTCGTCGAACATGTCCATACGGCGTTCGATTGGGACGCCTTGCTGGACGGGGTGGAATGGCTGCACGCGTCCGGCGTCACGCCGGCTACCGGCCCTAACGGCTCGTCCGCCGCCGTCGCCCTGATAGACGCTGCGGCGCGCCTGGGGGTTAAGGTCAGTTATGACGGCAACTTCCGCGGAAAGCTGTGGGAGCAATGGGACGGCGATCCCCCGAGGGTCTTGGGCGGCATGCTGAGCGGCGCGACCCTGGCCTTTGCTGACGATCGTGACTTCGGCCTGGTGCTGAGGACGCGGTTCGACGACGCCGACCCGGCCGTCCGGCGTCGCGAGGCCGCAAAGGCCGCCTTCAACGCCTTTCCTCGTCTTCAACGCATCGCCTGCACCCTGCGGGTGCAAGACAGCGTCGCCGACCAGGCGCTTTCAGCGGTGATGCTGACGCGAGACGGTGGACGAATCGTCGAAACGCGGGCGGACGCCTTGCACATGGCCGGTGTCGTGGACCGAGTGGGCGGTGGCGACGCCTTCGCTTCCGGCGTGCTGTTCGGGCTCTGGAGCGGCTGGTCGGATCAGCAGGCGCTGGATTTCGGCTTGGCGGCCGCCGGACTGAAACATTCGGTTCCGGGCGATTTCAACCTGTTCTCGGCCGATCAGGTTCGGGCGGCCATGGGTGACAACGGGTTCGACATTCGCCGTTAGATCCCAAGCCGGATCCCGTCGAGACTCCCCTAGGAAACCGGTGTCAATCGTGCTTGATTGAGTGTCCAACCGGCCGCGAAGAGCCGTTTCAGAGGTCCAGGAGTTTCAGCATGCATGCCCCTTCCATGAGCCGTCGCGCCGTCTTGGCCGCCGGCGCCGCCGCCACATTCGTCGCCGCCTCAGCACCCGCCCTCGCTGTCGCCGCCTCGGCGCCTCAGCGGGACGCCATCCTGGCGGGGATGAAGCGGGCCGCACGCTTTATGACCGATGAGGCTGCAGTCGAAGGCGGTTATGTCTGGCAGTATCTGCCCGACTTTTCTCGGCGTTGGGGCGAGCTGGAAGCCGGCCCGACCATGATCTGGGTGCAGCCGCCTGGAACCGCGACCATGGGGCACCTGTTCCTGGACGCCTACCATGCGACCGGCGACGAATTCTATTATGAGGCCGCCAAGTCCGCCGCCGACGCTCTAGTCCGGGGCCAACACCCGGCCGGCGGCTGGAACTATGTCATCGACACGGCCGGCGAGGCTTCGCTGAGGCGGTGGTACGACACGGTCGGCAAGAACGCCTGGCGGCTGGAGGAATTTCATCGCTACTACGGCAACGCCACCTTCGATGACGCGGGTACGGCTGAGGCCTCGCAACTGCTTCTTCGCCTGTACCTCGAAAAGCGAGACCGCAAATATCTGGCGCCTCTGAACAAGGCGATCGATTTTGTCCTCGACAGCCAGTATCCGAACGGCGGCTGGCCTCAACGTTACCCCTTCGTGCAGAATGGCGGCGTCCACGGGCACGCCGACTACACGCCCTACATCACCTTCAATGACGATGTCGCAGGCGAGAATCTGGAGTTTCTGATCTACGCCTGGCACGGGTTGGCGCGGAACGGACGCGGCGATCCGCGCATCCTGGATGCGATCAACCGCGGCATGGATATCTTCGTCAGAACCCAACAGCCTCAGCCCCAGCCCGCCTGGGGCCTGCAGCATTTCCCCGACACCCTAAAGCCGGCCGGCGCGCGGACGATCGAACCTCAGGCCCTCGTCACCCATGCGACGGGCACCAACATCAAGTCGATGCTCGGCTTCTACCGGTTGACCGGGGACCGGAAATTCCTTGACCGCCTGCCTGAGGCCCTGGACTGGCTGGATCAGGTCGCGACCAAGCCGCCGCTCAATACACCGGGGCGGACCCATCCCACCTTCATTCTCGAAGGCGCCAACACCCCGATCTACATCCATCGTCGGGGATCCAACGTCGCCAACGGCCAGTACTACGCCGACGACAATCCCGAGAATCTGATCGTCCACTACGGTTCGTTCCGGAACGTGGACACGCCCGCTCTTCGCGCGGAGTATGCCCGCCTCTCCGCCCTGCCGGTCGAGGCTGCGACGCAAGGGTCGCCGCTGAAGGCGCGACCGGGCTCTCTACGGCTTCCGACCTATTTCACCCTTCAGGACGTCGATGTCTGGGACATGTCCGGCGACGCCAAACGGCCGTCGCCGGTCAGCGAGAGCCGCGTAGCCGAGGTTCTGGCCGGACTGAATGCGCGGGGCTATTGGCCGACGCCGCTGACGACGACGTCGAACCCCTACAGGGGCGACTCCCCGACGGCCGTGACCGGCGGCGAATATCAGATGACACGCGTCGGCGACGTCTGGGACACGTCGCCCTATCGGACCGACTACCCGGTCGAGGGCGTTTCCACCTCGGTCTTCATTCGGAACATGGGCGATCTGATCCAGGCCCTGGTCGCCTGATTGGAGCGGGCGGCCCGAATGATCGGGCCGTCCGGCGTCCGGCCTTTAGAGGTAGGCGCCCACCTGCCAGGGGACGAACTCATTGTCGCCGATGCCCAGCGCCTCCGACTTTGACGGCTCGCCAGAGGCCACGGCCAGCATCTTTTGGAAGATCCGTTCGCCGACATCGGTAAGGCTGGCGCCCGTAAGCACCGGCGATGCGTCGATATCCATGTCCTCGTCCATCCAACGCGCCAATTTGGCGTTGGAGGCGATCTTGATCGAGGGCGCCGGCTTGGCCCCGAAGACTGAGCCACGGCCGGTGGTGAAGACGATCAGATTGGCGCCCGAGGCGATCTGGCCCGTCGCCGAACAGGGGTCGTAGCCTGGGCTGTCCATGAAGCTGAGCCCCCTGGCCGCCCGCGGTTCGGCATAGCCGATCACGTCGTTGAGCGGCGTCGAGCCCGACTTGGCGACGGCCCCCAGAGACTTCTCCAGGATGGTTGTCAATCCGCCCTTCAGATTGCCCGGAGAGGGGTTGTTGTTCAGCTCCATCTGATGTCGCGCCGCATAGTCGCGCCACCAGGCCAGGCGCGCCTGCAGCTTGTCGGCGACGGCCTGTGACGCAGCACGGCGCAGCAGCAGGTGTTCGGCTCCCCAGATTTCGGGTGTCTCCGACAACAGGGCCGACCCGCCGTGGCTGACCAGCCGATCGACCGCCTCGCCCAAGGCCGGGTTGGCCGTGACGCCGGACCAGCCGTCCGAACCGCCGCACTGAAGGCCGACCGTTAGATGCTCGACCGACACGGTCGTGCGTCGTGTCTTGGCGGCCTCCGTGATCAGATCGCGAACGATCGCGACGCCGGCCTCGATCGCGCGCGCCGTTCCTCCGGCCTCCTGTATGGTCAGGGCGTGAAGGGTGGGACCGGCGTTCAGCCCCTCATTGGCGAGCCAGGCGGGGATTTGATTGGCCTCGCACCCCAGCCCCACGATCAGCAGGGCGTGAAAGTTGGGGTGGCGGGCATAGCCTCCCAGGGTGCGCTGCAAGAGGGCCACATCGGAAGACAGGGATGAGCCGCCGCATCCCCCCTGGTGGGTGAAGGCGACCACTCCGTCGACACCGTCCGGCAGGCCGTCATCAGGAAAGGCGTCGGCGATGCGGCGCGCCACTGTGGCGGAACAGTTCACGCTGGTGAGCACGCCGATATAGTTTCGCGTCCCCACTCGCCCGTCCGGGCGAACGATCCCCTGAAAGGTCGCGTCAGACCGCAGCGGCGGCGAACGCAGATCCGCCCCCACCTCGGCCTCTCGTCCATCGTCGGTCATCATCAGATTATGGATGTGAACGTGGTCTCCCGGCGCGATCGCCATGCCGGCGCGGCCGATGACCTGACCATAGCGACGAACCACTCCTCCCGCTTCCACAGCATGACGCGCGATCTTATGACCCGTGGGGATGTGGGTGCGCGCGGGGACGTCCAAGCCTTCGGGAGTCTGGCCTTCGGAAATGTCATCCAGGGCGATGGCGACGTCGTCGAGTGAATTTAAGACCAGAATGCGAGACATGATCTAGACCGCCGCCTCCCGCGCCGCCTCGACCGCTCCTTTGCGACACAGCGACAGATAGGCGTCCGTAACCGCCAGGGCGAAGCGGTCGTCCGCCGCCAGGCGCTGCGGAAAAACGGCCGCAAGCCTCAGAAGACTCAGCACCTGGTCGGCTTCATTGTCAGCCTCAGCCAGACGCCGGGCCGTTTCGGCGGCCAGCGGATCATCGACCTCGAAGCGCTCTCCCCCTTCCGTCAAACCCGATTGCCACCTCATCCAGGCCGCTACGCCCAGCGCCGTCGCCTTGATCCCGAGCCCTGCCGCCAAACGATCTGCGGCCGTCGCCAACAGTCGCTGCGGCAGCTTCTGAGAACCGTCGATGGCGATCTGGCGTGTGCGATGCATCAGGGCGGCGTTGCAGAAGCGCGCCATCAGGGCGTTCCGATAGTCGGCGATCACCAAACCGGGCGGCGGCTCCAACGTCGTCTCGACCTCGTCCCACAGGGCTTCGACATAGGTGCGGAAAGACGGCACGCCCACCACCTCATGCACATGTTCGAAGCCGGCCAGGGCCCCCAGGTAGGACAAGGCGGAGTGAGCGCCGTTCAGAAGTCTCAGCTTGGCGTTCTCCCAAGGCTCGACGGACTCCGCCAACTGAACGCCCAGGCCTGGAAAGTCCGGTCGCTCGCCGGCGAAATGGTTTTCGATCACCCACTGGGTGAAGGGCTCCGTCTTGACCATGCCTTGATCCTCGACGCCGAGCCGGCCGGTCAGTCGCGCCACGTCGTCGGGGGTGGTCGCAGGAACGATCCGGTCGATCATGGTCTGCGGGAAGGCGCCATGACGCCTGATCCAGTCGGCCAAGTCAGGGTCGATACGGCCCGCCATCGCCAGCACGGCCGCCCTGATTCTTTGCCCGTTCTGCGGAAGATTGTCGCAGCTGATGACGGTGAAGGGTTTGAGGCCCGCAGCCTTGCGCGCCTTCAACGCCGCAACAAGGAATCCGGGGGCCGTGCGCGGCGCCTCCAGATCGGTCAAATCCGCGGCCACGTCCGGATCATTGAAAATCAGATCGCCGCTTGCGGGGTCGATACGGTAACCCTTTTCGGTGACGGTCAAGGTGACGATGTGAACCTCAGCCCTCGCCATGGCGGCCACCAGGGCGGCGGGGTCTTCTGGGCCGACCAGGACGCCGCAGCCCGCGCCAATGACGCGAAGATCCTCACGCGCCCCGTCACGCACCACCAGGGTGTACAGTCCCTCTTGGGGATTCAGTTGGTCTCTGACGCCCGGTGACCGCAGCGAGGCCCCGAGAACCCCCCAACGCAGGTCGCCGCCGGCCAGGGCGTCGTCGAAGACAACCGCCTGATGGGCGCGGTGGAAGGCTCCCACCCCCAGATGCACCACGCCGGTCTTCACCTCCGCTCGGTCATATCTGGGCTGAGCGACGTCCAAAGGCAGTCGCGACAAGGCCTCTGAGTTCAGCCGGGACGTCGGACCGCTCACAGCTTGTAGGCCGCCTTGACCAGACCATAGGTCAGGGCGTGGGCGACCTCGTGCGCCTCGTCCTCCTCGATCCTATGCTCCACCACAAGCCGGGCCAGGAAGCCGCAGTCCATGCGGCGCGCCACATCGTGACGGGCCGGGATCGACAGGAAGGCGCGGGTGTCGTCATTGAACCCGACCGTGTTGTAAAAGCCGGCGGTCTCGGTGACCTGTTCGCGGAAGCGGCGCATGCCCTCTGGGCTGTCGTGGAACCACCAACTGGGGCCCAGTTTCAACGCCGGATAATGACCGGCCAGCGGAGCCAGTTCGCGGCTGTAGCTGGTCTCGTCGAGGGTGAAGACGATCAAGGACAGGCGCCTGTCCGCTCCAAAGCGATCCAGCAGCGGCTTCAAGGCCCTGACGTAATCGGTCGGGGTGGGAATGTCGCATCCCTTGTCGCGTCCAAAGCGATCGAACACCGTCGCCGAATGATTGCGGAAACTGCCGGGATGCAGTTGCATCACCAGGCCGTCCTCGACCGACATGGCGGCCATTTCGGTCAGCATCTGGCCGCGAAACAGCTCGGCGTCCGCAGCTGTCGCAGGCGCCGTGGATACGCGACGGAACAGAGCCTCGGCCTCTCCTCTCGGCAAATCCGCCGTAAAGGCAGTCGGATGGCCGTGGTCGGTCGAGGTCGCGCCCCTTTCGATGAAGGAGGCGCGACGGTCGCGGAGGGCTTGAAGATAGCCGTCCCAGCTCATGACGTCGCGACCGGTAAGATCGGCCAGGCTGTGCAGATTGTCGCGGAAACCCTCATAGTCCGGATCCAGGACCGGGTCGGGTCGAAACGCGGTCAGCACCCTGCCTTTCCAGCCTGACGACGCGATGGTCTTGTGGTGATCCAGGGTGTCGAGCGGGCTCTCGGTGGTGGTCAGAACCTCGATATTGTAGCGTTCGAACAGCGCGCGTGGCCGGAAACCGTCGGTTTTGAGGGCGGCGTCGATGACATCGTAATAGTGGTCCGCCGTCTCGCCCGACAGACGCACATCTAGGCCGAACACCTCGGCATAGACCCAGTCATGCCAGAGGCGCGAAGGCGTGCCGCGAAACAGGTGATAGTTCTCGGCGAACCGGCGCCAGATTTTCCTGGGATCCGTCTCCACAGGCCCGCCGTCGACGCGCGGCACGCCCAGATCCTCCATCGCCATCCCCTGCGAATACAGCATTCGAAAGACGTAATGGTCGGGCGTAATCAGCAGCTCAGCCGGGTTGGCGAAGGCTTGGTTCAGGGCGAACCAGCTGGGGTCTGTATGCCCGTGCGGACTGATGATCGGCAGATCTTTGACAGCGTCGTACAGCCGCCGCGCGACTGCGCGGGTTCCCGCATCGGCCGGAAACAGGCGGTCGGGATGTAGTCGGAGCGGCTGGGTCATGAAATCCTTCCCTCAGTTCCCGCCGGTCGGACGCGACGAGTCGTTTCTGTTCCTCCTGTTACAGGGCTGAGGACAAAAAAGACACCGGTTACCTTAGTAGTCTAGTCTGCCTACGGCGCACGCTGAATCTGCGGCGCTGTAATCAAACGTGCGAGGTCTAGGCGGACGGCCTGCCGAGGCGCGCTTTTCAATCGGCCTCAGATCAGCCCATGGCCCTTCGGCAGTTCGGCGTATCGATGCACCCGCGTCGCCATGACGAGGCCGAAGCCGATCATGACGGTCAGCATCACGGTGCCGCCGTTGGACAACAGCGGCATGGGCACGCCCACGACCGGCGCAAGCCCCATAACCATGGCGCCGTTGATCAGCACATACATGGCGAAGGTGGCGATCACGCCGGACGCCGCCAAACGGCCGAAATGACTGTGGGACAGGGACGCTATTCGCAAAGAGATCAATATGATGGCCGCATAGGCGCCGAGCAGGAAGAAGGCGCCGACGAAGCCGAACTCCTCGGCGAAGGCGGCGAAGATGAAGTCGGTGTGCCGCTCGGGCAGAAACTCCAGCTGGCTCTGGCTGCCCAGGCCGTAGCCCTTGCCAAGAAGCCCGCCCGAGCCCATCGCGATCTTGGATTGGACGATCTGATACCCCTTGTCGGCCATGTCCGCCTCAGGGTTCAGGAAGGTCAGCACCCGGTGGCGCTGATAGTCGTGCATGCCGAACATCACATAGGGCGGGACGGCGACCGTGGCGACGGCGGCGACGGCGGCGATGATCTTCCAGTTCAGACCGGCCATGAACATGATGGCCGCGCCGGTCAGGCCGATCAGCATGGCCGAGCCCAGATCCGGCTGGTGCGCCACCAGCAGGAAGGGCATGCCGATGATGGCGACGGGAATGATCAGCTTCCAGTGAAAGCTCGCCTCCTTGGCCGAGGCCCCGTGGTACCAACGCGCCAGGGCCAGAACCACGCCGATCTTCATGATTTCCGAGGGCTGTATGCGGGTCACGCCCAGGTCAAGCCAGCGCGTGGCGCCGAGCGCGGTGTAGCCCAACGGCGTCTCGACGAGAGCCAGTAGGAACAGGGCCATGCCATAGATGGGATAGGCCAGCGCGAACCAGTAGCGAATGTTGATCATCGACAGCCCCAGCATCAGCACCAGGCAGACGCCGAACCGGATCAGGTGTTTAGCCGCCCAGGGTGACCATGAGCCGCCCCCCACCGAATAGAGCATCATTGCGCCCGCGCCGCCTACGGCGCAGATGAGCAGCAGAAGCCGCCAGTCGAGCTGGCTGATCTTGGTCGAAACGCGCTCGCGCTCGCCGGGACGGGACAGGGCGGAAGCGGTCATAAGCGCGGCTCCGTCGATGGGGGAAGCGGATCAACCGCCTCCGGCGTCGGGGTCGTCGGCTCGAGGGTCGAAGGCTGGGTCAGGTCCGTCGTCTCTGTCGGCTCGGGCGCCGGGGGGCGCTCCATTCGCGCGCGCATCTCCGGATCCTTCAGCAAGGCGACCTTCATCACCTCCCGCGCGCGCGGCGCGCCGGCTGTACCGCCGCCCATGCCGCCGTGTTGCACAATCACCGACACGGCGTAGCGGGGATTGTCCGCCGGCGCGAAGGCGATGAACAGGTTGTGGTCCTTCTGGGCCCAGGGCCGGCCCGCGCCCTTGCGGGAGCCGGCGCCGTAGTTCTGCGCCTGGGCCGTCCCGGTCTTGCCCGCCATGCGGATGTCGCCGAGGCCCAGTTGGCTGTTCCTGAAGCCGGTCCCGCCGACGTCGGTCACCGCCTCCATCCCTTCCCGCATCACCTGCACGAAGGCCGGATCATAGGGCAGGTCGGCGAAGCTGCGGTCGCCCCCCTGCTCCACTCCCCCGATCGACTTGATCAGCCGCGGCGTCACGGCCTTTCGGCCATTGGCCAGTCGCGAAGCATAGACGGCCAATTGCAGGGCGTTGACCGTCAAGGCGCCTTGGCCGATGCCGTAGCTCGGCGTTTCGCCAGGATACCATTTGCCGTCGCCCCGCACGGGATTTTTCCGCCGCCACTCTCGGTCCGGCACCAGGCCCGGCTTCTGGCCGGAGATGCCGATGTCGTAGGTCTGGCCGAAGCCCATTTCGCGCGCCGTCTCGGCGATGGCGTCCGGCCCGACCTCGACCGCCAGGGTCATGAAATAGACGTTGCAGGAGTTCTTGATCGCCGAACGCATGTCCTGCGAACCGTGCCGCCCCAGGCAGGCGAACCGCCGCCCCAGATAGTAGGCCCCGTTGCAGACGATCCTTCTGTTCGGATCGCCGCCCCGTTTCAACGCCGTCAGCCCCACGACCGGCTTGAAGGTCGAGCCGGGTGCGAACGTCCCCGTTAGAGCCTTGTCCAGCAGCGGGCGACGCTCATAGTCGGCCAAGGCGCGATAGATGCTGGAAGGCACGCCCCCCACAAACAGGTTGGGATCGAACGAAGGGGCGGAGGTCATCGCCAGGATGTCGCCGTTGCGGACGTCCATCACGACGCAGGCCCCGGACTCCTCGCCAAACACTTCCAGCGCCCGGTTCTGAATGTCGGCGTCCAGGGTCAGAACCACTTCCTGCCCGGGAACCGCCGGGCGGGAGCCGCCCACATCCTCGGCCACCACTCGACCCCGCGCGTCCACCTCGACGCGATTGCCGCCGGGCTCGCCGCGCAGGGCCTCGTCCAGCGCCTTCTCCACCCCTTGCCGGCCGATGCGGAAACTGGGGTTGAACAGCAGGGGCGGAACCTCCTCCCCCCTGTCGCGGATGGCCTTGACGTCCCGATCGGACACCTTGGCCACATAGCCGACCACATGGGCGAAAGAGCCGCCGAAAGGATAGTAGCGGGCGTCGTTCATGTCTGCCATGACGCCCGGCAGCTCGTTGGCGTACAGATTGACCTTGGCGAACTCCTCCCAGGTCAGGTCGCTCTTGACCGGAACCGGGTTGAACTTGGACGAGGCGTTGACGTCGCGGATGATGGCGCGGCGGCGTTCCAGGGTGTCGGGAAGCAGCCGACCCAGCAGGTCCAGGGTCTGGTCCAGGTCCTTGGTTTCGTCGCGCACCACCAGCACTCGGAAACTGGGGCGGTTGCCGGCGATGACGACGCCGTTGCGATCCTTGATCAGGCCCCGCGGCGGCGGAACCATGCGGAAGTTGAACTGGTTCTGCGACGAGAGGGTCGCATACTCCTGAGCCTGCACGACCTGGAGCTGGGCCAGCCGCCCTACAAGCGCCGCCACGCCGAGGGTCGCCAGGCCGCCGAACACGAAGGTGCGCCGCAGGAACGAGCCCTGTCGTTCATTGACGTCGGCGAAAAAAATGGAAGGTTCGCCGCTCATCGGAAGCGAATGTCTCCATCGTCGAACCGCTCAAGCATCCAGTCAGCGACCGGATAAAGCAGGAGGGTCGGGATGATCTGGCCGATCAGCGACAGAATGGCCGGCGGATTGCCCGCCCGCACCGTCACGATGACATAGGCGAACAGAAACGCCCCCAGGGTGCAGGCCACATACCAGGCGAACCGGATCAGCCCTTCGTGTCCGGCCAAAAGATTGCGCGACAGAAGCAGGACGCCATAGACCCCCATCAGACACAGGGCCCACATGCCGAGCGGGCCGTTCCAAAACAGGTCAAGGAACAGGCCCAGGGCGAACAGCACAGCCGGCGCCGTCATCGACGGACGGATCAAGGGCCAGGCGAAGGCCAGAACCATGGGCACGACCGGCTCCGGCAAGGTCAGGCCGAAAAGCTGGGCGGGGGTGGCCAGGACGATGGTCGCCGCGACCGCCACAAGGGCCGGATAGAGGATCCATTGCAAAGGCCCGACGACGCGGACCGCAACCGGCCGTCTCACGCGGCACCCCCCGGCGCAGGCGAGGGTCCGCCCGGCGGAGTCTCAGGCGTGGACTGATCCGGAGCGGCGCGCGGAGCCGGACCGCGCT
>OBMK010002764.1_pt1 | contig 12866 bp, 15 predicted proteins | sample 1539081 | NCBI WGS metagenome assembly OBMK01 (sample SAMEA3355528, study PRJEB22509) | marine metagenome | biome: marine; feature: river plume; material: water | place: USA | collected 2010-08-07 | depth 0.5 m | reverse complement strand
ACATACCCGAAAGTGATGTTGCGGCGACGCTGCTAACCCTCACCCCCTTTCCAATCAAACAAAATCAGCGCGACAATCCTCACCCCCGTCGGCAAAAACAACAGCGAAACATAAGGAGACGCGCCGGGTATCAACATATCCTGAGCCGCGCCAATAACATCGGACACCAGCCAATAAGACAGGCAGAAAAACACGAACACACCGAGATTTATGATCAAGAATGTCTTCGTGTCGCCATACCGCATCTCGAAAATCTCCGCCCGTTCTTGCGTGGTCTCACGCTTAGAGGGCGCGGCGGCGACTGCAAACACACCCTATCCTGATGCCCTCCCATGTGCCAGTTTACCCCGCCTCAAAAGGCGCGTGCCCACAAACACCGCCCCATAGAAAAGGGCCGGACAGGAGCACCCTCCCACCCGGCCCGTAGACTATCAGTGCCGATCGCCGCTTCAGCCAAACATGTCGGCCGTGATGCCCGCATACCAGCCAATCGACTCCTCATACGTCTGCTTGCGAAGCGCCGCATCTTCGCCGTTCTGACTGATGAACGTGTCCGTCGATCCGATCTTTTCCGGCGTCGGCTCATAAGACGCCCCCACCTTCACCCCGTCATCTGCCGCCAACAAAGACCAGCACGTGTTGGAGTATTTTGCCGGGAACACCTTCGATCCGGTCAACTCCCCGCGAATGGCCATTGCGGCCACCTTGGCTTGGCTATTGGCCGAAAAGCCCGACTTCGGCATATCGCCCTGTGCCGAGCTATCCCCCAACACATAGACATTCTCGTCCATCTTGGACTTCATCGTATCAGGCAGGACAGGCGCCCAGCCCTTATCGTCCGTCACCCCGGCAATCGCGGCAATCTTACCCGCCATCTGGCCGGGAATGACGTTGCAGACGTCAACTTTCTGCACCGCCCCATCAATCACCACTTCCATCGCATCAGGGCGCACTTCCACGTTGTTGCCACCGAAATCAGGGCCGATCCGCTCGATCATGCCGGGATAATGGCGCATCCAGCCATCTTCAAACAAACCCTGCTTCGAGTATTTTTCCTTAGGGTCCACAAGCAGAATCTTTGCTGTCGGGTTCATTTTGCTCAGCGTCCACGCCACCATGCTGATCCGCTCATACGGGCCGGGCGGGCAACGATAGGGGTTCGGCGGAGCAATCATCGCAAAGGTGCCGCCCTGTGGCATCGCTTCGATTTGAGCTTTCAACAGCTGGGTTTGCGGCCCGGCCTTATAGGCATGCGGCATGATCTCGGCATGGGTATCCACCGACCAACCCGGCACCGAGCCTTCGACAAAATCAATTCCCGGCGACAGCACCAAACGGTCATAAGCCAACACCTGACCACCCGCCAGCGTCACAGTCTTGGCCGCGCGATCCACACCTGTCGCCAGATCGTTGATCACTGTCACACCGCCGGCTGCAAGCTTGTCATACCCGTGCTGAAGGCTTTCAAACTCGCGAAACCCACCCAGATAGAGGTTGGAGAAGAAACACGTGGTATAGATCGGATTGGCTTCCACCAAGGTCACATCCAGCGCGCCCTTGCTGTCATTGGCCAGATAGCGTGCCGCTGTCGCGCCGCCTGCCCCGCCGCCAATCACAACCACACGCGGCTTGGTCTGTGCACGCAGCATCGGCGCATTCAATACCGCCGCAGTCGCGATTCCGGTTCCGATAAATGTCCGTCTATTCAGTGTCATAATCGTCCTCCCTGTGTTCGGCTTCTCTATTGAAGCCCTTTAAAATAAGCAGCCAACGCGGCGATCTCCTCCTCCGTCAATCGCCCGGCCATCATTTGCATCACCGGATGGGGCCTAATCTTGCGCTTATAGGCATGCATCGCGATCACGAAATCCTCTTCAGGCCAGCCAACAATCGACGGGATCCCCGCGTTGTCGCCATTCACTTGATGGCACGTCTGGCACTCACTCCCCAAATATTCGCCATATTCCGGGTCCCCCACCAACGCGAAAACCTCCGGCGACAACTCTACCTCAGGCGCGCGCGCCGTGGGGGAACTCTCTGGAATGTTTTGTGGCATGTCGGAAAACTGGCGCAAATACGCCAAGACATCCGCCCGATCTTGCGGTTTTTTCATCCCGCGAAAATTCATGCGCGTTCCAGTGACCAAGGCCTTGGGGTTCTCCAAATAGGCGTCGAGCGTCTCAAACTCCCAGACCAGCCCGTCTGCCCCCATGCGTTGCAGCCCTTTCGAGTAATAAAACCCGTCTTTCTCCGCTGCGGCGCGCCGTCCAAAAATACGGTTCAACTCCGGGCCAATCCGGTTTTGCGCGCCACGCCCAACCTCATGGCAACCAGAGCACTGCCGAAAAATAATTTCGCCCTTCTCCGCATCACCGATCAATTCAGCCGAAGACGCAGGCAAGGACAACGCCATAAGCGCACCCGCCAGAACACCTAAAAATTTGAGATTTTGCGTTCTCATCAGTCGTAGACCTCTTGCTCACAGGGCAGCCCTGTTCTCGTCAGCAAGCCAGCAACACAATAGAGAAACGCCAAGGCGTCATGCGCCCGAAACCGGGCCCGAAGCACTACAAAAGCATTCCTCCCAGACGCTTCTGCATTGTCCCAATCTATGCCCCTCAACACATCTTGGGAAGAGGCGGGCCGAGTGTCCCCGGCCCGCTTTAGATCAATTCGCGAAAGTCTTGAGATAAGCCGTCACAGCGGCGATATCCTCGTCTTTCTTGAAGCCCGCAAAGGACATTTTCGTGCCCTTGATATAGTCTTTCGGCTTTCTGAGGAACTCCGCCAAAGTGGCGTCATCCCAAACGATGCCCTCCTCGCCCATCGCAACGATGGTCTTGGAATACTTGAAGCCGTCCAAAGATCCGAGCGTCCGACCAAAGAGCGCATTCAGCTGCGGACCAACCTTGTTGGCGGCACCTTCGCCCACTTGGTGGCAGGCTTTGCACTTCTTGAATGCAGTCTCGCCAGCTTCCACCAGCGCCGGATCAACAGCCGCAACAGCCGCTACCACTGCCTCGGCCGCCGCAGGGGCCGCCTCTTCTGCCTTCTGCTCGGGTTCTGCCGCAGCAGGCTCTGCAACGGGGCCATCATCGGTGGTGTCATTTGGCGTCACATCAAGAACAGTCGCGCGCATGGTAATTTCCACCGTGTCCTTGCAATTGGTCATGCAGGGTTCGGCGTTCCAGAAATGCTTCTCTGAAGTCTCGCGATCATCAATGATGAACCCATCCTTGTTGGGCATTTCAACCTCAAGGAAGTTCTCGTTCGACAAAACGAAATCGTCTTCGACCAAATCGTTCGAATAAAGGATGTAGGCTACGATGGCGTAGGTATCATCCACACTCATCGTCTGCGCGTCGCCAAAGGGCATTGAGCGATGCACATAATCCCATGCCGTCGACAGATGCGGCCAATAAGACCCCACCGTCTTGAGCGGATCATCGCGATCAAGCGTGTCCATGCCGCCTGCCAGTTTTGGCCAATTGTCTACGCCCTCGGCGAATTCACCGTGACAGATTGCACAGTTCTCCGAAAAGACTTGTTCACCAACCTCGACCGACCCAGAGCCCACAGGCAGCCCGTCACCATTTGGCGAGACGTCAATGTTCCATGCCGCCACTTCTTCGGGCAAAGCCGCACGGCCCAACCCCAGCTTTTCCGCCATGACAGGCGAGGCAAGAAGCGCCGTCGCGACGCTTGTCAGCAGGAAATTACGAGACTTCGACATTTTCGGCCTCCCCGGTCGGATACACATGCCAGGTCTGGATGCAGTTGTTGTGATAGACCGAGTTCAGCCCGCGCACTTCACGCAGCTGCGCCTTGGTCGGCTGGACATAGCCCGAGGAATCCATCGCGCGCGACTGCAGCAGCATCTCTTCGCCCTGCCAATCGATGTCGAGATAGAACCGCGACAGCGCCTTGTCTTGACCCTCAGACGACAAACGCGCCTCTTGCCAATTCTTGCCACCGTCGATCGACACATCCACACGCGTGATCGCTCCTCGGCCCGACCATGCGAGGCCCGTGATCACCAGAGGGCCATGGCCATGTTTGATCGGCGATTGCGGCGATGGCGAGGTGACAACGGATTTCGCATCCATCACCCATGTCCACTTCCGGCTGGTGCCGTCTTCCAAAGTATCCGTATACTTCGAAGTTTCTTCACGGCTTTCAATGGCTTGACCGGTCACTTCAATCCGGCGCAGCCATTTCACCCACATATTGCCTTCCCAACCGGGAACGATCAGACGCACGGGGTAGCCATGCTCTTTCCGCAGCGCTTCGCCATTGGCCTTGAAGGCGATCATGCAGTCGTCGAGCGCCTTTTCCATTGGAATGGAGCGGCCATTCGAGGAGGCATCCGCGCCCTCTACATATACCCACTTATCCTTGAAATCGCCCGCTGCCGCGAGGCCCGCTTCTTCCAGAAGCGTCCGCAACGTCACACCGGTGTATTCCATGTTATGGATCATGCCGTGCGTGAACTGCGCGCCATTCAATTGCGCGCCCGCCCATTCCATCCCGGTATTCGCCGCGCATTCAAGGAAGAACGTGCGCGTCACCCGCGGGAAACGCTCCAGATCGGCATAGGTAAAGACCAAGGGCTGATCTACCAAACCATTGATCATCAACCGATAATCATCTTTCGACAGCTCAATCGCGCCCGAATGGTGCCGCTCAAAGGCACAGCCCTGCGGCGTGATCGTTCCATCCAGCGCGTGAATGGGGGTAAAGTTGATCGACGAAATCGTATCTGCCGTGAGCCACCCGACATTGCGGCGCACCACATCGCCTTCAAAGCGGATCGGCATGCCATAAGGTGTCGCATCCACCCCGTCGCCTGTGCCCATGGCCCAAGACTGCTTTTCGGTGATCAATGGATCGGGCCCTTCCGCACGCGCCATTGTCGCGCCTGCCAGTGCCCCGCCCGCCGCCAGCGACCCCTTCAGGAACGCACGGCGCGAGGGCGAATTGTCTTCAGAACGGTCGGTCATATCGTTCGTCGCCTCCTCTTTCGTTAACAAATTCGCTTAAATGAATTTGTTTATGGATTCATATGCCAATTCGTCGCAAGGCGGGGCGCTTATGCACCCAACACCTTCACACTCGTATTCGGGGTTACAGAAACTGTGCCCTGCTTCTTGATATGGCTTTCCACCACATCCCAGATCTGCGGGCCCTCTGTGCCTTCGTTTACCGATGCCCAGCCAGCCACCACATAAGACTTCGCCGGATCGATTTTCTCGCCTGTTTTCAGCAAGATCATATCCGTGATCCGGCTTCCCATCGGCTTTGTGACGTCAATCGTGTAGCCCATGCCACCCACGCGCACCATGTCGCCGCCCTGCTGATAATAGGGGTCAGGATTGAACAGGTTATCCGCCACATCTTCCATGATCGTATGAATGAACTCACCCGTCATTTCCGAGCGATAGGCATTTGGATAGGTCATCGACGTGACCGTCCACAGGTCCTCACGGGTGATCTCGCTGTCAGGCAGCACCGAAGTGCCCCAACGCACGCCCGGCGACATAGCAATATCCGCCTCCCGCTCCGACAACAGCGCATCGCAAATCAGATCATCCCACGAGCCGTTGAAATTGCCGCGACGATAAAGCAGCGATGACGCATCGGTCCGCCCGATCACCTCTTCCAACTGCGCCTTGTAAGGCGCGCGCTCGGCTTCAATCGCGGCCGCGACCTCTTGGTCCGGCGCGATCACATCGGCAAAAAGCGGGATCAGCTTCGTGCGGAACCCCATCATCCGTCCATCGCGCACATCCAAGTCAACCCGCGTGACGAATTTCCCGTGGCTCCCCGAGGCGATCAAGATCGTCTCCCCCACCAAGACAGGCTCTGGCAAGGCGTCATGGGTGTGCCCCGTCAAGATCACGTCAATGCCTTTGACGCGGGCCGCCATTTGCTTGTCCACGTCAAAGCCATTGTGCGACAGACACACCACCAGCTCCGCGCCTTCGGCACGCACCTCGTCCACCATCTCCTGCATCCGCTGATCGCGAATACCAAACGAGAAATCCGGGAACATCCAGCCGGGGTTGGCAATCGGCATATAAGGAAAGGCCTGACCAATCACCGCGATTTTGACACCGCCCCGCTCAAAGAATTCATACGCCTTGAACTCTTCTGCCGGCTCATCCCACTCGGCATTGAAAATATTCTGACCCAGCATCGAGAACGGCGACGCCGCCACCAATTCCCGCACCCGGTCTTGCCCCAGCGTAAACTCCCAATGGAAGGTCATCGCATCCGGCTTGAGCTTGTTCATGACATTGACCACATCTTGGCCATTCGTCTGATAGCAGGTGTAAGACCCGTGCCACGTATCGCCCCCATCAAGCAAAAGCGCATCCGGGCGCTCGGCGCGAATGGAATTGATCACGGTGGCCGCACGATCCATACCGCCAATCTTGCCATAGCCCTTGGCCAGCGCGGCAAAATCGTCATAGGTCAGCGCATAGGCATTCGGGCTGGCATCCGCGATGCCATAGAGCTTGCGGTAATCCGCGCCCGTGACATGCGGCACGTTGCCTTTGGCCGATCCAACCCCAAGGTTGATCTCCGGCTCGCGGAAATAATGCGGCACCAACTGCGCGTGAATATCGGTGATATGCATCAGCGTCACGTTTCCAAACGTGTCAAACTTCAGCAAATCTTCTTGCGTCAAGGCTTGTTGCGCCGCCAGCGTGGCCCAATTGCCAAAGCCCGAGGCGCCGTAAAGTGCAGATGTGGCCATCGCCACCTGTAGGAAATCGCGGCGAGAGATCATGCGCCCCATACTCCGAGTTTATGTCCATAACTCCCCGGTGCCCGCTCACGCGCACGCCGGTCGCCCCCTCATGGGGCCGCTTATCCCTGTTCGTTTGAATTTTTGGTCCGGGGGCAAGCGCATGGCCCGCCCCCGGAAAGTCTCATCAGTTCCGCAGCGAAACGCCTTCAACCGAAAGCCCGTTGCCGCGCGACGCGACGTAGAGCTCAAGCGCGATGAACTCCGAGCTGCCGGGGTTATAGGTTTCGGCGCGTGTATCACGGACGCAGCCTTTGAAACGATCATGCACTTGGTTGATCTTGGCATTGTTCAAACGGTACACAGGGAAACCGTTGATCTGACCTTGGCTGAGGTGGTCAGCACGGATCATGTTGCCATAGTTTTCCTCGTGGCAGGACGCACAAGAGAGATCCAGAATACCAGTCCGGGTATAATATAGCTCTTTGCCCTGCGCCCAAGTTGCCGCAACCGGGCCATCAATGGCCACGTTCACCGGCTCACCACGCGACTGCAGCGACACCGCCGAAACGATCTGGCCCATCTCTCTGGAGATATACTTGTAAGGCTCCGCGCCCATACGAGTCTCGCGGCAGTCGTTAACCTGCATCTCCATCGTGCGAACTTCGCCAGCGGCTTCGTTCCACTTCGGATAAACCGCGCGCAATCCCTTCATACCTTCGGCGATATCGCCATGGCACGACGCGCAGGATTTGCCCTCGGTCCCGTCAACCGCATTGTAAAGCTCGATGCCTGCCTCTGCGTCCAACATGCCGGGATTGACAAAATCGTCCATCTGCATGGCCTGCGTGCCGGTCTCACGAAACAGCCAGCCGGAATAGATGGTGTCCACCGCATCCTTCAAATGGTCCGGTGCCGCAGTCTTGGTCACCAGTTTGATTTCGCCATTTACGATCAGCTCCGCATTCTCGTCAGCCTGCGCCGCACCACCAAAGGCAACGCCGCCAGCAACTGCGAGAACAGCAAATGCGCGGATGCTTTTCAGCTTGGTCATTATTTTTCCCTCCCTTGAATTATTGCGAAAGTGACGGTCAGCCGACCGTCACCTGCTTCGCATCCTCATAGACCGAGCCGTCATCATCGTACCAAGTGAACTTCAGCTCACCAGTTTCCGGAATCACTGCTTCGAATTCAAAATAGGGGTTCGTCGAAATCGCGGGATGCATCTCTACATCGATCACCGACTTGCCGTTGAAGTCGCAGGTAAAGCGATTGATGATCGAACGCGGAATGAGCGAGCCATCCTTGTTCTTGCGCTGGCCCGATTCCATCGTGTGCGAAATCAGGGTCTTCAGAACAACAGCCTCGCCAGCAGCCGCCTTCGAGGGGGCCTTCACGCGGGGTTTAACACCATCTGCCATGGTAAATTCTCCTCAGATAAGTGGATCAGCCGCCGCAGCCGCCGATGGTGACTTTGACGGTCGAGGACGCGCGAGCGAAGGAGCCATCTGCCATCTTGGCGATTGCCACCACGTCTTGCGTGCCTGCCAAACGGATACGGGTCGAGGCCGTGTGCGCCCCTGCTGCTTCCCCGAAATTGAAGGTCGCAATACCCGGTGTCGGGTTGCCCATGGCCAAGATCATGACCGAGCTCGCACCCTCTGCCGATACGGCTACGGGAACCGTGTTACCGTTTTCTGCGATTTCGGGCGCAGTAAGGGTGATCCCCCCGTCTGCAACGGCAGCGCCGCCAGTGAAGGCTGCGATCATCTCATCGCCCGTCGCAGCGGCAGCAAAGCGCACTGGGAGAGCCACAAACGCAGCGGCACCAAGGCCGAGCGCAAGCGTTTCGCGTCTGTTAAATTCCATGTTTTTCTCCTTGATCGTGAAGCCGCGCCCCGCGTCAGTCCTTAAGAGTGACGAGGAAAGCGACGACGTCTTCAACTTGTTGAGCCGTCAAAACCGGTGGGAAATTCTCTGGTGCAGCCTTACCCGTGTATCCGTCGCCGGCCCGGTTAAACCCATCCACCTTGTAGAAGGCCGGCATGACCGTGCCTTCAAAAGTCATCTTCGCATTAACGACGATCCCACGCAGTTCCGCTTCGGTCCACCGCGACCCGGTGCCATCAAGGCTCGGACCAACTTCCCCGTGGAACGGCGAATCCTTCAACGCAGTGACTTCATGGCACGCAATGCAATTGCCCAGCGAACGCGTCGTCATGGTCTTGGCACCCGCTGCCGCATCGCCGGGCGCACCCGACAACGAAGCCTCAATAGCGCCCTCTGCATAGACGACATCCTTCGGCCCGACTTCTCCCGCAAGCGCCGCGCCTGCAGTAAAAAGCACGGCCGCCGTGATTGTTGTAATTTTCATAAGACCTCCCTTGGCTACCGGTTCCGGCTTTGGATAGCTTTGTGCACCGTAGTGCACAGGCAGGGTCTCACGCAACAACAAATTCACGAAAATGAATTTACAAATATGTTGCACCGCAGCATTTCCAGTCGCTTTTCCCGAAAGCCGACCTCAGCGGAGCGGCTTCGCCGCAAGTTCTTTCCTCGGCGCCGCGAATGCGTCGCCTCAAAATGCCTCCGGCGGGGATATTTGGCGCAAAAAGACAGGTTGATGGTGTCTCTTTGCAAAAAATATCCCGGGGGAGCGCGAAGCGCGGGAGCAGAGCCCCCATTGCTTATTGACCCGCATTGATTCGCGAGGCGACGTATTTTTGGAATGGCTCATCGGTGAGGTAAACTTTGTCCCGCACCCACGAAAGAATCGCCATCGTCGTGCCTTTGCCGAAGGCGCCGGGCATTGCCGCAACCGCCGCTTGTGGCGCAGTCAGCCCCTCGGCGACGTCTTCGGGGAAAAACATCATCGTCGGGGTAAACATCAGACCCCATTTACGGATCATATCCTTTTCCGCGAGCACCTCACCGTCGAAATCTGTGACTTCGACATCTCCGAACATATTGATTTGAATAAAAAAGAAGTTGTCGGAGATATAGGCATCTACTTCGGGGACGGGGAAGACTTCCTCATGCATCTTCTTGCAATAGATGCAGCCGCGCTGTTCGACGATAATCGCAAGTCGCTTTCCTTCGGCATTGGCTTCGCTCAGGTCCTCGCGCAAGTCTTTGAACGTGTCGCGCATCCAATCCGCCTTGTGCAGACCATCATCGCCGATGTCTGCCGCCATCGCCGGAAACAGGCCGCCGAAAGCGAGCCCGATCGCCAGTGCTGCACTCAAAAGAATTCGCATGTCCTGCTCCTTTAACCGAGGCTTCCGAAAGACGGAAATGTTTCAATCATCCATTGCGCGATCAGACTCACGCCGTTTGTCGCGATCAGAATGGCAAAGAGGATGAGCATCGCGCCCATTATTTTTTCGACATGGCCGAGATATTTGCGGTTGCGTGCCGCCCAGCCGAGAAAGGCCTTGGCGAACAAGGCTGCAACGACAAAAGGCGCGGTCATGCCCGCGCCATAGACGAACAGCAGCAGCCCCCCATGCCAGATGTTCCCCATGCCGCTTGCGACCATCAAGATCGAGGCCAGCGCCGGGCCCACACAGGGTGTCCAGCCAAAGCCAAAGGCCAGCCCCATGACATAGGCGCCAATAAATGTCGTCGGTTCCGCTTTTGATTCGAGGCGCGCCTCGCGATAGAGCAAGCCGATCCGGATCACCCCCAGAAAATGTAGGCCGAAGACCAGCAAGATCGCAGCTGCAACATAGCTTAGCTGCTCTTTCCACTGGGTAAAGGCCGCGCCCAGCGCCGTGGCCCCCATGCCAAGCATCACGAAAATCGAGGTGACCCCGGCCGCGAAAGCCACAGCTGAATAAAGCAGGCGCCGTTGTGCGCCGGGCTGGATATCGCCAGCGCCTTTCAGCTCGGCCATAGAAATGCCCGCCATATAGCTTAGGTAGAACGGCACCATTGGCAGGATGCATGGGGTGAAGAAAGAGAGAAGCCCCGCCAGCAGCGCACCCGCATAAGTAATGTCCAGCATGGGCCACACCTTGATCTATTCACATATTCAGATTACGTTGAGTGATGCGTTTTCGTCAATCGGGTGCCAAATGGCCAGACGTTTTTTCCTTGCACTTGCACTCGCGCTCTTTGCCCCCATGGTTCAGGCTGCCGAGCTGTTCATGATCGAGCGACAGGGCTGCGCCTATTGCGTGCAATGGAAAAAGGACATCGGGGCAGAAGAATACGGCAACACCCGGGAGGGCGCGCATGCCCCTTTGAGCATCATTGATCTCTCGGACGCCCCCCCTGATGGGGTGCAGTTTGCCCGGCCAGTGGTGTTCACCCCGACGTTCATCCTTGTCGAAGACGGTCGAGAACTTGCCCGTATCGAAGGATATCCTGGGGAGGATTTCTTTTGGGGCCTGCTGGGCATGATGCTCAAAGCCCAAACCGGGTTTGACGTCGCTGGCTGAGCGGGTCCGATTTCAAACTGCACCTGCACCTCTTTGAAACGGAGGGGGAGCATGGTATGGCGTAGGGCGCCGTCCGTCCGGATTGGCAATATCTGGCGACGAGGGAGAAGGGCCTGTGGCCTTACCGCAATTTCAAATCGGGATCTCTGATGAAGAGATGGACCTGATCGTCGATAAAGCGACGATCGCGTCGAACTTCCTGAAAGCCGTCAGCCATGAGGGGCGACTGCTGATTTTGTGCCATCTTGTGTCTGGAGAGAAATCCGTAACCGAGCTGGAAGAGTTGCTCGCCGCGCGTCAAGCGGCTGTGAGCCAACAGCTATCGCGCCTGCGGCTGGAAGGTCTGGTTGTGCCTCGCCGGGATGGCAAGGCGATTTACTATCGCTTGGCGGACGAGCGCCCGAAGCGTATTTTGGAATTGGTGTATGAGCTGTTTTGCGAAGATCCTCCTGAAGGCGGCGCGCCCTCGGGACCGCGGGCATTTTCAGACTGAAATCCCGGCCCGCGCCCAAGAACGCCGGAACACAAGCGAGGCCGACCCGCAAAGAACCGCCGAATAAAATAACCCGGAGAGAGTAACATGCAGAGCCTGCTCGAGACTTTAGGCGAAGATGTAACGGTGATGTTGGTCGGCCTCTTTGGCGGCCTGCTTTTGGGGCTCGCCTCTCGCTTGGGTCGTTTTTGCACAATGGGCGCCATCGAAGATCTGCTCTACGGCGGATCCGATCTGAGGATGCGAATGTGGTGGTTGGCAATCGGCGTGGCGATCATTGGCACCTTTGGTTTGGCGGCGACGGGTGTGGTGGACTTGGACCGCTCTTATTACCTCTCCATCCGCTGGATGCCCGTGGCCTCGATCTTGGGCGGGCTGATATTTGGCTATGGCATGGCCTTGGCCGGAAACTGCGGATTTGGATCAATCGCCCGCTTGGGCGGGGGCGATATGCGCGCTTTTGTGATCGTTTTGGTGATGGGCGTTTCGGCCTATATCGTGCTTTCGGGGCCTTTGGCGTTTTTGCGGGTCTGGATCTTTCCGCAAGCTGATGTGGTCAATGATATGCCCCCCGGTATCGCTCATCTTCTGGCGCGCTGGACCGCCCTTCCGGTGACAGCCATCGGGATTGCCATCGGCCTCCTGATCACAGGAGCGGCGCTTGGTTCACGGAAATTCCTGGCCAAGCCGAATATGCTGGTGTGGTCGACTGTGGTCGGGGCCGCGATTGTCTCGGGTTGGGCAGGCAGCACATGGGTGGCCTCTCAGGCGTTCAATCCGATGCCTATTGTCTCGCACAGTTTCTCTGCGCCTGTGGGCGAAACCCTGCTCTATTGGATGACGGGTTCAGCCCGGGCACCATCCTTTGCCGTAGGCTCTGTGACGGGTGTCATCTTGGGGGCGTTTGCCGGCTCGTTGCTCAAAGGCCATTTCCGATGGGAAGCCTGCGAAGACCCACGCGAACTGCGCCGTCAGATCATTGGTGCCGCCTTGATGGGCGGGGGTGCGGTGATTGCCTTGGGCTGCACAGTCGGACAAGGGCTATCGGCCATGTCCATGCTGGCGTTCTCCGCTCCGATTACATTCGCGGCGATTTTTGCCGGGGCGGCGCTTGGACTCCGCCAACTCATCGCGGGGTTTGAACCCGCAGAATAGGGGGACGCTGTCCCCCCGCCTTCGG
>OBMK010002759.1_pt1 | contig 12878 bp, 10 predicted proteins | sample 1539081 | NCBI WGS metagenome assembly OBMK01 (sample SAMEA3355528, study PRJEB22509) | marine metagenome | biome: marine; feature: river plume; material: water | place: USA | collected 2010-08-07 | depth 0.5 m | reverse complement strand
GACTGTAAATCCCCCGGCTCTGCCTTCGAAGGTTCAAATCCTTCACCCGCCACCAGTAAGAGTTCACGAGATTGTCCAGATTATCTTCGGCCCCGTAACGCAATAGTGTTGAAGAACCTTTAACTGCGATTCAAGAAGCGAATGTGCTTTGGCGTTAACTCATCAAGTGAATTAACTCCAAGTAACTTCATATTGCGAACCATTTGAGTGCGCATAATTTCCAAGGCTCGTTCCACACCATCTTGCCCGCCGGCCATGAGGCCATACAAATAGGCCCTTCCAACGTATGTGAATTGAGCACCTAGAGCCACGGCAGCCAAAACATCTGCGCCATGCATGATTCCAGTATCGATATGGATTTCGTAATCTTTCTTAAACTCCTTCTTAATATCTGCAAGTAGGTGCAACATAACTGGCGCCCGATCAAGCTGACGTCCACCGTGATTAGATAGAAGAATTGCATCTGCACCTAGCTTTGCAGCCATTTTTGCATCATCAAGATTTTGAATTCCTTTAACCGTCAAAGTGCCATCCCATTGCTGACGAATCCATTTGAGGTCTTCCCAAGTCATTGTTGGATCGAACATAAAATCAAGTAGTTCGCCAACAGTGCCTTCCCAATTCTTCATTGAAGCAAATTCAATAGAAGGAGTCGTAAGAAAGTTGATCCACCAAGCTGGTCTTGGGATTGCATTGATTACTGTCCCAGCAGTTAAGCGTGGAGGAACAGTGAGGCCGTTGCGAGAGTCGCGAATTCTTTGACCCGCTGCAGGAACATCAACTGTGAGCATGAGATTCTTAACTCCTGCACGCTTTGCGCGTTCAACAAGAGCCATACTTGCTTCGCGGTCTTTCCACATATAGAGCTGAAACCAATTGCGGCCATCAGGTGCTGCAGCAACGACATCTTCAATGGTGCTCGTTCCAAGAGTTGAGAGAGTAAAAGGAATTCCAAATTTTTCTGCAGCCCGAGCTCCAGCAATTTCACCCTCGGTCTGCATCATGCGGGTAAAGCCAGTTGGAGAAATTCCAAGTGGCATTGAGAAAGTTTCACCGAGTGCGCTGCGAGTTAAATCTGCAGTTGATACATCTTTGAGAATGCTTGGGATAAATTCGAGATCGCGATATGCCTGACGTGCACGCTCAAGACTGATTTCACTTTCGGCAGATCCATCGGTGTAATCAAAAGGACCTTGAGGTGTGCGCTTCTTGGCAATATCGCGCAGATCCCAAATTGTGTAAGCCTTTTCAAGACGACGCTTTTTTCGACGAAGAGTGGGCAGAGAAAATTGAAGAAGGGGGGCAAGTTCAGAGGGCTTTGGAAATTGACGTTTTACGTTCTTACTCATTAGCCACCACCCTTGATTCTCTGGTTATAAAATTATTATGAGTCTACTAGACCTAATGAGATTCGCGCGTTACGTCTGAACCGCTCGATCCAATTAAGAAATCTAGGTCAGCACCTGTATCCGCCTGCATTACATGGTCGATGTAGATTTTTTGCCATCCACGATCTGGACTTGCATAGGCGTTCTCAGTTGATGGTGAGACTAATCGAGCGGCGAGTTCAGATTCAGACAATTTCACATTTAACGTGCGTGCCGAAACATCTAATTCAATAATGTCACCAGATTGAATTTTAGATAACGGCCCCCCAGCAGCAGATTCCGGTGCAACGTGCAAAATAACAGTGCCATAAGCTGTTCCACTCATACGCCCATCACAAATTCGAACCATATCGGTAACACCCTGGGCAATTAATTTTCCTGGAATTTTCATATTCGCTACTTCTGGCATTCCTGGATAACCCTTTGGGCCACACCCACGCAAGACCAATACTGAATCTGCGGTGACATCTAAATCTTCAGAATCGATACGAGCATGAAAATCTTCAATATTTTCAAAAACAAGTGCTGGGCCAGAGTGTTTTAATAGTTTTGGACTTGCTGCTGAGGGCTTAATCACTGCCCCGAGAGGTGCAATATTTCCTCGCAGGACCGCTATGCCAGCTTCTTTTTGTAGCGGTTTATCAATAGTTTTGATCACTTCAGGGTCAAAAATCTCACCATCACCAATGGTAGATGTTAAGGATTTGCCTGTGACCGTTATGGCTTTTGGATTTAGCAGATTTATGAGTTGATTAAATACAGCACTTAACCCACCTGCTCGATAGAAATCTTCCATAAGATACTTTCCAGAGGGTTGAAGATTTACAAGCAGCGGAGTGCGCGATCCAATTCGATCAAAATCATCAAGAGTAAGGGTAACTCCAAGCCGACCTGCAATAGCAAGTAAGTGCACAACGGCATTTGTGGACCCACCAATTGAGGCAAGTGTCAAGATTGCATTTTCAAAGGAAGCTTTAGTCATAACATCACTTGGTGTGAGATTCTTCGTAACCATTTCAACAATATGACGCCCAGAGTTGTGTGCTGCCTGAAGAAGTCTGCTATCTGCAGCGGGTATTCCGGCAACTCCAGGAAGTGTCATACCAAGTGCTTCAGCCATAATTCCCATAGTTGATGCAGTTCCCATTGTGTTGCAATGTCCACGGGATCGAATCATGGCTGACTCAGAATCTAAGAATTTAGCTTTGCTCAACAAGCCCGCGCGCACTTCCTCACTCATTCTCCACACATCTGTTCCACAACCAAGTGGGGATCCTCTAAAAGTTCCTGTGAGCATTGGGCCACCGGGAACTACTATCGATGGAAGATTCACCGAGGAGGCACCCATTAATAATGCAGGAATAGTTTTATCGCACCCACCTAAAAGAACTGCTCCATCGATTGGATTGGCTCGCATCATTTCTTCGGTGGCCATAGCAGCCATGTTGCGCCACAACATCGCAGTTGGCCGCACCTGAGTTTCGCCAAGGGAAATCATTGGAAGATTTAGCGGCACACCGCCAGCTTCCCAAATTCCATTTTTTACACTTTGTGCTATTTCATCAAGATGTGAATTACATGGCGCAAGATCTGATGCTGTATTAACGATGGCTATCTGTGGTCGCCCGTCAAATACTGAATCTGGATTTCCTCGACGCATCCATGCGCGATGAATATAGGCATCTCTACCGTCTCCGGCATACCAATGCGAACTTCTCACGCAAGATGCTCCCCACTATTTAAGTGCCATGAGCATAGCCGTGCTGCAAAACTTCGTCTAGGCTTCGGATTCTTATGAAGGCATTCGTTGTTCATGCACCCGGTCAATCAACCATAGAAGAAGTTGAATCACCTGTCGCAAAGCCAGGACATGTTGTCATCGATATTGCCCGAGCTGGTGTTTGCGGCACTGACGTTGAATTTTTTAATGGCGATATGGCTTATTTTCAAACCGGTGAAGCTAAATATCCAATGCGACTCGGTCATGAATGGTGTGGCACTGTATCAAGTGCTGGTGAAGGTGTAGATAAGAATTGGATCGGTAAACGTGTTACAGGTGACACAATGCTTGGTTGCCAAGAATGTAAGCGCTGTAAATCTGGTTTGCAACATGTGTGTAGCGAAAGGTTTGAAATAGGAATTAGAAATGGATGGCCTGGTGCTCTTGCAGAACAATTATTAGTTCCAGAGTTTGCTCTTTATGAGTTACCAGATTCAGTTGATGACACGGTAGGGGCACTTATCGAACCTGGCGGAAACTCTTTACGTGCTGCGCAAGCTGCTCATGCAGCACCTGGAAAAAAAGTGTTGATTTGGGGTAGTGGCACCATTGGCCTATTGAGCGCACAATTTGCCATTGCTATGGGGGCAGAAGTGCATATGGTTGGCCGTAATCCCGCAACACTCTCTCTTGCAAGAGATTTAGGCGTGCATTTTTCTACACAAATATTTGAAGATGTAGATGGAGGCTATGACGCAATTATTGATGCCACAAATGACTCATCTATTCCCGCCGAAGCACTTGCTTGTGTAGAACCAGGGGGCCGCCTCGTTTATATTGGTGTTTCAGTTGAGCCCAGCATGCTAGACAGCCGCTCATTAGTACTCAAAGACGTTACTGCAGTGGGAATTCTCTCGGCTTCTCCAGGTTTAAAAGGTGCCATTGATTTCTATTCCCGTGGGGAGATCGATCCACGGCCAATTGTTGCTGCAACTGTCGGATTATCAAAGTGTTCTGATGTTCTCTCAGGCAAGAAGATTGATGGAGCAGGCATTGGTCCAAAGATTCAGATAGATCCAAGAATTTTATAGCTATGAATATTCGGGCAATCTCAGAAGTAATCTCTGATTTGGGTGAAGGCCCGATTTGGAGCGCCAATACTAATTCTGTGACATGGACCGACATAACACAAAATACTTTTCATACTGCTGATATTGATACAGGCAAGACTATGAGTTTTGGCGTACCGTCTATGGTTGGAGCAATTGCACACAGTAAAGATGGTGGTTACATAGCTGCCACCCAAAAAGGATTTGCACGTATCGGTGTTGACGGAAAGTACTCTCCCTTACATTCCTTTCTTCCAGATGACATGCGAATGAATGATGGGAAAGTGGATCCATCTGGTCGTTTCTGGGCAGGGAGTATGGCATTATCTTTTGAAAAGGGACGTGGTTCTCTTTATGTTTTAGAAAAAGATAATTCATATCGCAGTATTTTGGATGACATAACGCTTTCAAATGGAATGGGCTGGAGCCCTGATGCACAGTATTTTTATTATATTGATAGCGTCCCTGGAGTTCTGAAAAGATTTGATTACGATTTATACACGGGGCATATAAGTAATCCTAAGGACTTAATTACCTTCGATTCTTCCTCGGGTATTCCTGATGGAATGTCAATGAGTTCGGATGGAAAAATAGTTATCGCTCTGTGGGATGGAGGACGAATTGAAATTTATGAACCATCAGGGGAAAAAGTTTCTGAAATCACATTAGGAGTAAGCAGGCCAACTTCTTGCACTTTTGCCGGACCCAACAGAGATATTCTTATAGTTTCAACTGCAAGCCAAGGAATTGATCGAGCTGATGAACCACTGGCGGGAAAAATTCTTGCCGTCACTGGTACAGGTTTAAGTGGACTACCAACACAGCAGTATGGTTAGGATAATCAGGTATTTAAATAGGGGGTTGGAAAGGTGAGAATCGCACGAATTGGGCCAGTCGGAAGAGAACGTGCTGCTGTAATTTTGCAGCAAAGTGTGATTTACGTTGATTCCATCATCTCTGATTGGTCCCGAATTGAGTTAGAAAATGGAGCATTTAAAAAAGTTGCTCAGGCTGATTTATCCGCGCTTCCAACAGAACCACTTGGCAATAATCGTATTGGCGCGCCAATACATAATCCAACAAAGGTAATTTGTGTTGGTCTTAACTATTTGGGGCATATAAAGGAAGCAAATGCTGAGACTCCCAGCGAACCAATAATTTTTATGAAAGCACCCGATACTGTGATCGGCCCTAATGATGACATTGTGATACCACCGAATAGTGATGCAACAGATTATGAAGTTGAACTTGCGATAGTTATTGGTAAAAACGCTCTATATCTTGACTCGCCTGATCAGGCTGCGGAATATATTTTGGGCTATACCATTAGCCAAGATATAAGTGAGCGTCACTGGCAACTTGAACGCTCGGGGCAGTGGGTAAAGGGAAAGTCCTTCCCAACATTTAATCCCATAGGACCTAGTGTTGTAACACCAGATGAAATTGATGGTTCTAATCTTCGATTGTGGTGCAGCCTTGATGGTGAGATGCGCCAAGATTCAAATACAAACGATTTGTTGTTTGGCATCAATCACATTATTTGGTATGTGAGTCAATTTATGGAGCTACACCCCGGTGACATAATCAACACGGGGACTCCATTTGGTGTTGGACTTGGATTTAAGCCGCCAAAATATATGCGTGCAGGCAATGTGCTGCGAACAGGCATTGAGGGAATTGGTGAAATCGAATCGGCAATCGTTGCTTATTCTGGAGGTAAGAATAAATGAACTCTGATTTTAAGGGTCTTATAGCCGTAATCTCCGGGGCCGGCTCAGGAATTGGATTGGCTGTTGCAAAAAAATTGAAGGCTCAAGGAGCTGAAGTCTTTGGCCTGGATCTTAGTGCTGGTGAATTAGAAAACAGTGGCGCCGGTATCTGGATTCAATGCGATATTGCTAGTGATGAGTCTGTAAATCAGGCTTTCAAAAACATAGCAAGCAAAGTTTCCAAAATTGATATTCTCATTAATAATGCAGGTATTGGTGCACAAGGGGGAGTAGAGGCAACAACAACTGAAGAGTGGTCTAAGGTCTTAAATATAAATGTTATTGGAACTTCAAGAGTGAGTTCTGCCGCGCTGCCACTTATGCGTAAAAGTTCGGATGGAGCAATTGTTAATACATGTTCGGTTGTAGCCACAGTTGGTATACCTAATCGTGCAATCTATAGTGCGAGTAAAGGGGCAATTTTGTCTCTCACTCTTGCGATGGCAGCTGACTTACTTCCAGAAAGAATCAGAGTTAACTGTGTGAATCCTGGAACCGCTGACACTCCTTGGGTCGGACGCTTACTTTCCCAATCTGCTGACCCTGCAAAAGAGCGCGCTTCACTTGAGGCGCGCCAACCGATTGGCAGACTTATCAGCTCAGATGAAGTAGCAAACGCAATTATTTATCTCGCTCATCCAGAACAGAAGTCAACAACTGGAACAGTTTTAGCAGTTGATGGTGGACTTCATAGTTTGAATTTGCCTAAGAAATAGCATGCGCACACGTAGAGAACTTACTGCGACTCAGCTTTCAGATCTTGGAGCACTAGTTGATGGTCGTATTACAACTAATGACTCTATTTTAGATTTGCATGGCAGAGATGAATCTGCCTTTCCGCCAGTAAAACCATCGGCTGTAATTACTGTGCATACAACTGAAGAAGTCTCGCAAGTTCTTAAATACTGCAATAACCACGATATTCCGGTAGTGGCATTTGGGGCGGGGACTTCTCTTGAAGGCCATGTATTGCCTATATACGGGGGTATTTCATTAGATTTAAGCGAAATGGACAAGATTCTTGAAATTGCTCCCGATGACCTGACTGTGCGTGTGCAAGCGGGAGTAAAGCGAATGGCATTAAATAAGAAAATTTCATCTGAAGGTCTGTTCTTTTCTGTAGACCCAGGTGCAGATGCAACTATAGGTGGAATGACCTCTACTGGGGCCGCTGGAACAACAACGGTGCGGTACGGATCAATGCGTGAGAATGTTCTCAAGCTTACGGCTGTATTGGCAGATGGAACAATTATTCATACGGGACGTGAGACACGTAAATTATCTGCAGGATATGACTTAACTCGTTTAATTGTTGGCTCCGAAGGGACGCTTGCAATTGTTACTGAAATATCCTTACGAGTTTTTGGCATCCCTGAAAAAATGGCTGCTGCGGTCTCACGTTTTCCAACTCTTGCAGATGGTGTGCAGGCAGCAATTGCAGTTGTACGTTCAGGAGTGGCAATCGCACGATGTGAGTTTTTAGATGCCCAATGTATTAAAAATGTAAATGCCCATGATGGTCTTAATTTAGAGGAAGCTCCAACCTTGCTTTTTGAATTTCACGGAAGCCCGCGAAGTGTTGAAGAAGATGCGCAACTCGTGCAAGAGATTGCTGCAGATTTTGGTGGTACAAATTTTGAATGGACTTCTGAAGAAGGCGCACGGCGTAAATTGTGGCAGGCTCGCCACAATGCTTATTGGGCAGGGATGGCTGCATATCCCGGAAAACGGGCAATCAGTACAGATGCTGCCGTTCCTTTATCTAAGTTAGCAGCTGCCGTTGAGCTCACTGAAAAAATCCTTACCCAAAGTCCATTTCCATTTTCAATTTTGGGTCATGTTGCCGATGGAAACTTTCATGCCTTCATCATTACCGATCCAAATAAGCCTGAAGAACTGCCAGCAGTGCGTGAGCTGACCCACCTCATGACAGATGCAATTATTGGCATGGGTGGAACGTGCACAGGCGAACATGGAATTGGTGCCGGCAAGATTTCATCCCTTGAAAAAGAGGCAGGTCCAGGCGCAATGGCAGTCATGCTTTCCATCAAAAACGCTCTAGATCCCAAAGGCATCTTAAATCCAGGCAAGGTCCTGGCTTTGCCCACCCTGAAATAGGCTCAGAAAAACCCTTGACGAGGTAGAAATCAGCGCATAAGGTCCTTACTTGTATACAAGTTGGAATACGAAGTCTAGGTATGTGAGCCACAAGGGAGACCCTGGTGTACGAAAAGCAGGAAACAGACCAACGCATTATTCGCGATGAGTATTTGATTGACCAAGTTCAGCGAGAGATTGCCACTGTTGTTGGACCAAGCAATGTGAATAGAGATGCAACTTTGTTGCACGAACAATCTGCAGATTGGTCATGGATTTCGCAATACCTTAAATACAAGTCTTTGCCCGTACCAACAGCTGATCTTTATGTTTGTCCTGGAACTGCAGAAGAGGTTGCAGAAGTTTTGCGCATTGCATGCGAATATAAAATTCCAGTTGTGCCTCGTGGTGGTGGCTCAGGCACACAAGGAGGAACCTTTGCAATCTATGGTGGAATCGCATTAGATCTTCGCCGACTCAACCGCGTGTTACACATCGATGAAATCTCTATGGTCGTTACGGCTGAAGCAGGAATTGAAGGACCGGAGCTTGAAAAGATTCTCAATCAAAAAGGTTTAACAATGCCGCACTATCCGGGCTCTTTTCACTTCGGTGCAACTCTTGGTGGTTATTTGGCAGCACGTGGTTCTGGTGTTGTATCAACAAAGTATGGAAAAGCTGAAGATCTTGTTTTGCAATTAGAAGCAGCTGTTCCACCTGGGAAACTTGTCGAAACTATGAAAGTGCCAAGCCACGCATCTGGTCCAGGAATTATTCAAGCAATAGTGGGATCAGAAGGAACTCTTGGAATCATTACTAAAGCAACAATGCGTATTGAACGTATTCCAGAATCAATGGAGTTTCTCTCATACGGATTTAAGAATATTTCAGAGGGAATTGAAGCAGCAAGACTCATTATGACTAATCGCTGGCGTCCGGCCGTTATTCGTTTGTATGACGAAGCAGATAGCGCAAAACTATCTTCATGGCTTAACTTAGGCGTGGAAGGTGTATTACTTGTCATTATGTGTGACGGAGTCAAAGCACTCACTGCTTTAGAAAGTGGTGAAATTGCAAAACTTTGCGAAAGTGTTGGTGGAAAATCATATGGTCCCGAGATTGGCAAAATGTGGTGGGACGGAAAATATGAACCCTTTAAACACGGCAATATCCCTGCGCCACCACAGATTTTTGGCACAACAGATACGTGTGCACGCTTTGAAGATTTAGAAAAGATTTATTGGGCAAAGAAAAAAGTTATTGAAGAGGGATTTGCCGAGTACAAAGCTCGCTACACAGCACATTTTTCTCACTGGTTTCCTTGGGGCGGAATGATTTATGACCGTTTCTATATAGACAATGCGCCAGAAGATCCAAAAGAGGCTATTGCCCTTCATGATCGAGTTTGGGATGCTGCGATTAAGGCAAGCCTAGACAACGGGGGTTCACTTAATGAACACCATGGTGTCGGCTTAAAACTCGGACGCTTCATGCGAGTACAGCATGGCGCCGCATTTGATTTACTCCTTGGAGTAAAAGACGCATGGGATCCGGATGGAATCCTAAATCCAGGAAAACTTGGATTCGGTCCTCCGAAGAACAGGCGTTACTAGCAACCCTACCGATTCTTTATGAAAGGAGAATCATGCATCTATCAATGCACAACTGGATGCGCGCAGAACCTATTAAGGTGACGATTGCGCGTCTAGCTAAGTATGGCTATAAAAGCATCGAGATCAGCGGTGAACCAGAGCAATTCGGACAGAACGGTAGTAAGGACACCAAGAAACTTCTTGATGACCATGGTCTTAAGTGCTGGGGTTCTGTAACACTCATGCTCGGCGAGAGAAATCTTGTGGCAGCAGATCGTGGACAGCGTGCTAAGTCAGTTCAATACACAAAGGACTGCATCACGATGGTGAAAGAACTTGATGGATATGAAATGACAATCGTCCCCGCAACAGTTGGCAAAATTGTTGCAGATGCCACACCTGAAGAGGAGTGGAAGTGGGCTGTTGAGTCAATGAAAGAAATTTATGAGCACTCAGAAAAGGCTGGTGTTCGTTTAGCGATTGAGCCACTTAATCGTTTTGAAACATACTTTATTAATCGTGCAGAGCAAGCTATGGCTCTTGCTGAGGCAACTGGTCCTAACTGCGGTGTATGTCTTGATGCATTCCATATCAACATTGAAGAAGCAGATCTATACGAAGCAATTCGCAGCACAAAGGGTCGCCTGACCGACTTCCACGTTGCTGATAATAATCGTATGCCTGCAGGTCACGGTGATTATGATTGGAAGAAAGTGATTTCTACACTCAAGAGCATTGGTTATGACGGCGCTCTCACAGCAGAGTTTGTTGCCCCAATCGATCGCACTCCTGCTAACCACTATAAGAATGCTTTGGAAACAAACTTCGAAAATGTGGATATCAGTCCAGAACAACTTAAGTTCATCATCGACCACGGTTCGAACGTTCTCACAGAATCGTTCTATGACTGGTTGGTTGAAGAGAACGCTAAACACTTACTTCCTTTAATCTAAATATCGTGAGCAAATCAGTTCTCATCATTGCCACTTTAGATACTAAAGGTCCTGAAGCGGCTTATATCCGAGATGGTTTAAACCGTCTGGGAATTAAGACGACTGTGATTGATACGGGAATTCTGGGTGAACCACTTGGAATAACCCCGGATATTTCGCATGAGGATCTTGCAATCTTTGGTGGCATCACCCTGCACGAGTTACAGAATTCTGGAACTCGCGGGCGCGCTGTTGAGCGTATGAGAACTTTTGTTATCGAAAAAGTAAAGGAGCTCTTCTCTAAGGGGGAAGTCCTTGGCGCCATCGGTATCGGTGGCGCTGAGGGCTCCGTTATGGGTGCCGGCGCACTTATGACTTTGCCAATTGGAGTACCAAAATTAGTTTTATCACCTATTGCATCTGGGCGTCATGAATTTGGTCCACTCGTTGGAACAAGTGACATGTTAGTGATGCATACAGTTATCGATATTTTAGGTTTGAATCACATTTCAAAAACTATCTACGACAATGCTGTTGCTGTAATGGCTGGATTAGTAAACCACGGTCATGAATTAAGTAAGCCACCGGCTGGTAGCAAATACGTTGCAGTGACAATGCTAGGAAACACAACTACTGCGGTAATGGCTTTGCAAAAAGAATTAGAAGAAGCTGGGTTTGAAGTAGTTACATTCCACGCTAATGGTGTGGGTGGGCCTGCAATGGAAGAACTTGCAGAAGCAGGTCAATTTGTTGGCATTATTGATTTCACACCTTCAGAAATCGTTGGAACGCTAGTAGGTGGAATTCATTACGGTGGGCCTAGACGCATGAAGCGCGCAGGAGTGCTGGTCACACCTTCAGAAATCGTTGGAACGCTAGTAGGTGGAATTCATTACGGTGGACCTAGACGGATGAAGCGCGCAGGAGTGCTGGGTATTCCACAAATTCTTGTTCCTGCTTGTGTTGATTTTTCTGTACACCATACGACTTCAATTCCTGATGAATTCAAAAACCGCCCAATCTATGACCACAATCCAGAGTTTGCACTAGCACGTTGCACAAAAGAAGAGATGGGCAAATTAGGTGCTTACTTTGCCGAATGCGCCAACACATCGGTGGGTCCAACAGAAATTGTTATTCCTGGTGAAGGTTATTCAATTCCTAATGTTCCAGGTGGAGTTTTTTGGGATCGAGATGCAGACGCAGCATTTGAAACTGAGCTTATGAAAAATTTAAAGCCAGAAATCGCTGTTGAGAAGTTACCTCTACATGCCAACTCTAAAGAGTTTGGAATCGCAGTTGCACAACGTTTTCTATCACTTATCAGCGCAAGAATAAAATAGGCAAAGGAGCAGATATGACAAGCTATATAACACCTCCCAGAAAAGTTCCACATATTACAAAAGGGGATGATGCCTTCCGTAATAAGTTCCGTTCCTGGAACATAGCTGATCTGACCTATGTGGACATTAATGAGTATCTGGCAGAGAAAGACATTGTTCTTGTTCCAATGGCTAGTACTGAACAGCATGGTCCACACTTACCGTTGTACACAGACACAATCACTGCCGTCGAGGTATCTGCTCGCGTTTCAGAGCAAATAGGAATTTTGCACACTCCGCCTATTTGGACCGGCTATTCACCTCAACATATGTATGGACCTGGTCAAGGGCGTGGAACTATTACTGTTCGGGCCGAGACTCTAAACAACTTGATGTATGACATTGCACGCTCTTTGATTCACCATGGATTTAATCGAATCATTTTCGTCAATGGTCATGGTTCAAATATCAAAGTTGTAGATCCAGTTCTACGTAAATTACGTTATGAAACAAATGCACTAATCGGCTTCGTGAAGCCATATATGGAGCGTTACACCGGAATCCTTGCAGGCTTGATGGAAAACCCTCCTGAGGAAACTCCGGGATGGCACTCGAGTGAGCTCGAAACATCGCAAGATATGGCATGGAATGATGGATTAGTTCGCATGGAGCGCGCTGTAGACACCCGCGCACATACTCCCGCTTTCTTGCCAAAGACATTTTCCAAGGATGACGGTATGCCAGATGTTGAGTTCGAGGGTTATCAATACTTTCAATTCCCGATGGATCATCATGAGTTCGTCGATAACGGAATCATCGGAAACCCTATGCGCGCTACTAAGGCAAAGGGTGAAGAGGCCTTTCATCGCTTCAGTACACATGTCTCTAAAGGTGTTCTTGAATTGATGAAAGTTCCTGTGAACGTAAAGAACAGAGAGTTTCTTAATCG
>OBMK010002757.1_pt1 | contig 12879 bp, 11 predicted proteins | sample 1539081 | NCBI WGS metagenome assembly OBMK01 (sample SAMEA3355528, study PRJEB22509) | marine metagenome | biome: marine; feature: river plume; material: water | place: USA | collected 2010-08-07 | depth 0.5 m | reverse complement strand
TTTTTGAAATCTTAAAAACTGAAGTTCAAAAAAGAAATAACAATTTATGTTAAAAAAAAGATTTATAAAATACGAAGATTTAATTCCGTGTAAAGCGGCATTTATAGATGCCAAAACACCTGGAAGTGACTTAAAAGATAACTATAGTATTATTGGTGGTGGTGTTTCAGAAAGCACACATCAAAAGGTTAATCTATCAGAAAAACACGGCTTTTGCATTGGTGCAGCAGGTCAACCACCTCGCGTAAAAAATTCGCCACATTCTCATTATACTGCTGAAGTGTTTATGATATATAGTAGTCATTGGCGATTTTATTGGAATAATGATGAAAAAAGCGAAATCATTCTGCATCCTGGGGATATTATTTCATTACCAACCAATATGTTTCGAGGTTTTGAAAACGTTGGAGATGAATACGGAATGATATTTTCAATATTAGGACATGATGATGCTGGTGGTGGTGTAGAATGGTTGCCTAGAGTTATAGAAGAAGCTCAAGGACATGGTTTAGTATTATTAGAAAACGGGAAATTAGTAGATGCTTCAATAGGCGAAACGGTACCAGAGGGTAGTAGGTCAATGCCAGTTTTAACCAATGAACAACTGTCTATGTTTGACCAATATACTATTGAAGAAATGGCTGAACATGTTGGTTTTGTTGGACAATATAAAGCCTCAATCTCTAAAAATTTACCAAATTTATCCTCAGATGGTATAAGATGGATAGCTATTTTAGGTCCTCAAGACAGTAAAGAATACAATTTTGCAGTAAAACCAGGAGACCCAAATGGAGACGGATTTAATGTTTTTGCTTTACAAAGTGACAGCCAAGGAGCAACAGGTGAATACAGTCGTGATGAAGTTGAAGTGATGTTAGTGCATCGTGGTGAATTTGAAATACTTTGTTTTCATGAAGGAGAAGAAATAAAAGCTACTCTAAAAAATGGTGATATTTTCACTTTTCCAAAAGGAGCAAGAAGGAGCATAAAGGCTAAAACCTATGGCTTAGCATATTTTGTTGTAGGTACAGATTATCCTAAAGCAACAAAAAAATATAGAATGTATAAATAATATCTTTAAAGGTTGAAAAATAATCAAAAAATATGTTTGAGCTGAAATTATTGAAAATTGTAAAACTGATCATAATGTTCATGATTATAATTCCTTTCGGTTGTAGTAAGGTATCACACCAACAATCTGTGTCGCCAAGCATTATCTTTCCATATAAATGGGTAGGAAGCATAGATAAAATTAAATTCAAGGAACCTTCTGGAATTTGTTGGCATTCTCAACGTAAAACCTTGTTTGTTGTTGGAGACCAAGGAGATATATGCGAAATCAAACCTGATGGAACATTAATCAGTCAAAAGAGGATCCGTAGTGCAGATTTTGAAGGAATCACTCACGACCCGTCGACAGGACTCTTGTACATTGCCGTTGAGGGAGAGGAATCCATCATAGAGCTCAATCCAGAAACACTTGAAGTCTTACGTGAGTTCTCATTGCCGAGAAAATTCGATGACAAGGTTGTCATGAAGTCAGGCGGTCAGGGAATTGAAGCACTCGCCTTTGTGCCCAACATGGCTCATCCAGAGGGTGGTACATTTTGTGTTGCAAACCAATCATTCAGTACTAATGACAAAGATGATATCTCTGCAATATTTGTGGTTGAGCTCCCATTAAGAAGCAAAATAGTAGAACCGAAACTTCTTAACTACTTTAACCCAGGGATAATTGATGTGTCTGGGCTTCACTACTCCCCTGTAGATGGGCACCTATTCGTAATAAGTGATGCCTGCAATATCATTCTAGAGTACTCGTCCGAATACAAACTACTAAAAGAGTTTGCCTTTCCAGGAAACGACCAAGAAGGGATTGCTGTAGATGATGCTAATTTTGTTTATATAGCCCAGGACTCTGGAGGTATTATCAAGTTGAAATGGCTCAGAAACGAATGATCATACTGAAACAAAAAAATAATGACAATGTCATGAACAAAGATGTAATAATGCAATACTATTCTAAAATACTATGTATTTGTGGCATACTTCTACTACTTACCTCTTGTAAGCAGGAACCTGATATCGAACGAGTCGAAAAAATTAGTTCACCGATATCTATTAGAGGCATACAAAATCGTATTTATGATGCAAAATTATCTCATGAGAAAGAGTTGCAAGGTACAGATGATTACACCGCTGATCTAATGTCTTACTACTCTGACAACTTGAAAATTTATACCTTAATTAATACGCCAACGACTGAAAAACCAAAAAACGGATTTCCAATACTAATATTTGGTCATGGTTTTCACCCTGATCCCAAAAAGTATGGAGTAAGCGCAGAAACGGGTGAAAATTGGAGACCAGGAGATTATTATCGAGGCATACCAGAAACTTATGCAAAAAATGGATATTTAGTAATTACGCCAGATTATAGAGGACATAATATTTCCGAAGGATTTGAGTATACCAAAACAAGTTATTTGGCAAGTACTTATTATGCAATTGATATGTTAAATCTTATTTCCGCAGTAAAAGAAATTGAAAATACAGACATAAATAATCTATTCTATTTAGGACACTCAATGGGTGGTGATGTTGGTTTAAAAACATTGTTAGCGACCAATCTAATTAAGGCAGCAAGTATTTGGTCTGGTGTTGCTGCATCAACATTGGAGCAGGCACTTTATTATGGTAAGTTTTATGATAAAGATAATAATGAAACAACACCTATTTCTATGAATAGATATATGGCAAAATTAAAGAAAACTATTAATAAATTGGATTTTAAATATGATATAAACTCTAGTGATGCTGTTAATTTTATAAACGAAATTAATACACCTATAATTTTACATCACGCAAGATGGGATACTTCTGTTCCTTATCAATGGTCAGAAAGTTTAGCGGCTAAATTATTTAAGCATAATAAAGCCTTTGAATTACATTCCTATGACAGTAAGAATCATCTTTTTAAAAATGAAAATAGATTAAATGCAGTACAAAAAGATTTAGATTTTTTTAAAAAACATCAAATAAATTAATAAAAGTAAATATAAATTAAAATGGCAATTAAGTATATTAAAAAAGGGATGGCAGTAGAAGAATCTGCGGCCAACCAAGAAAAAACAAGAAACATAGTTGAAGGTATCTTAAAAGATGTTGAAACAAGAGGAGATGATGCAGTCCGCGAATTATCAGAAAAATTTGATAAATGGAGCCCAGAGTCATTTCGTCTTTCTGACAAACAAATTGAAGAAATTGTTTCTAGTGTTTCAGAAAAAACATTAGAAGACATTAAATGGGCACAAGCACAAGTAAGACGTTTTGCTCAAATTCAGAAATCTGCATTAAGGGATGTTGAAATTGAAACAATTCCTGGAGTAATTTTAGGGCATAAAAATGTGCCTGTAAACAGCGTAGGTTGTTATGTTCCTGGTGGTCGTTATCCAATGGTAGCTTCTGCACACATGAGTGTTTTAACAGCAAAAGTTGCAGGTGTAAAAAAAGTAATTGCATGTACTCCACCAGACCCAAAAACAGGAGTTCCTCCAGCAGAAACTGTAGCAGCAATGCATTTTGGGGGTGCTGATGAAATTTATATATTAGGAGGTGTTCAAGCAATGGCTGCAATGGCTTATGGTAGCGTAGGTATGCAACAAGTTGACATGATTGTTGGTCCAGGAAACCAATATGTAGCTGAAGCAAAAAGACAATTATTTGGTAGGGTTGGTATAGATTTATTAGCAGGTCCAACAGAAACTTTAGTTATAGCAGATGATACAACAGATGTAGAAATGGTTGTAACTGATCTTTTAGGGCAAGCAGAACATGGACCAAATTCTCCAGCAGTTTTGTTAACTAATAGCGAAAAGTTAGCATTAGAAATTGAAGATGAAGTTATTAAACAATTAAAAGTTTTACCAACTGCAGATTTAGCAAGTAAATCTTGGGAAGATTACGGAGAGATAATTTTAGTTAATAGTTACGAAGAAATGGTAGAAGTTGCAGACGATATTGCAAGTGAGCATGTACAAGTAAACACAAAAGATCCTCAGTATTTTAAAGATAACATGACAAATTATGGAGCATTATTTTTAGGTAATAGGACGAATGTTGCTTATGGCGATAAAGCTATAGGTACCAATCATACATTACCTACTAAAAAAGCGGCTCGTTTTACAGGTGGATTATGGGTAGGTAAGTTTATTAAAACGTGTACCTATCAAAATATAACAACAGATGAGGCTAGTGTATTAGTCGGAAGTTATTGTTCTCGCTTATGTGAAATTGAAGGTTTTTCAGGACATAAAAAACAGGCCGATATTCGCGTTGAGAGGTATAGCAAGTAGGTTTAACTTTAAATGGTATATTAGTGTGTCACATCAATAAATATAAAGAATATTATGGACAAGTTTGGAGGGCTTAATTGGTCAATTATAAGTATTTACCTTTTGGCGAACTTATTACTAGGTTTTGTTTTATCAAAAAAAGTAACAACAGCCGAAGATTTTTATATAGGTAAAAAGTCAACCCCCTGGTGGGCAATTGGTATTTCTGTACTTGCAACCTATGTAAGCGCAATGACTTTCTTGGGTGCTCCTGCATGGTCCTATGGTTCTGGACTATCGGTAATTGCGATTCATTTAAATTATCCTTTGGTAATTATATTGGTAATGGCACTTTTTCTTCCATTTTTTATGGAAACTGGTGTAATATCAATTTATGAATATCAAGAAAAACGATTTGGGAAAGCATCAAGAACAACCATTTCAATTATTTTTCTATTAACGCAACTGCTATCTTCTGCAGCTGTATTAGTAGCTTCATCCTTTGTAATTGCATACATAACAGGGATTAGTATTTTCACGAGTATTATTGTTGTTACTATTATAACATTAATTTATACATCTCTTGGAGGAATTACTGCTGTAATTTGGACAGATGTTTTACAGTCTGCTATTTTCTTAATTGGAGGGATTATTGTTTTGGTAGCCTTAATTACAGAAATACCAGAACCTATAAATGAAGTCCTTGCATCTTTAAAAGATAAAGGAAAAATAAATCCGATTGATAGTAGTTTCAGTTTAACTAAAGACACTACGGTTTGGGCTGGAGTCATTGCAATGACTATTTATCACGTTACTGTTTATGGTGCTAATCAAATGATGATGCAGCGAACATTAGGCTCAAAAAACATGGGAGATGCTAAAAAATCACTAGCTTTAATGGGCTTTGGTGCATTCTTCATCTATTTCTTATTTATATTTATTGGTATTTTATTTTACCATTATTATGGAGGTAAAACATTTGAAAACAATAACAATATTATGTTAGAATTTGCTCAAGAAAAGGCGTTTCCTGGATTTATAGGATTAATAGCAGCAGCTGTTTTAGCGGCAAGTATGTCTAGTCTTTCTTCTGCATTGAATTCATTTTCAACAATTTCTACAGAAGGGTTTTATCAAAAATATTTTAGACCTAATGAAACACCAGAACACTATTTAAAAGTAGCAAGAATTTCTACTATATTTTGGGCATTATTAATCATTATACCAGCATTTATATTTTCTGATGATACAGAAAGTGTATTAAAATTATTAACTAAAATTGGTTCTTATTTTGTGGGTGCAAAACTTGCTATGTATGGTCTTGGTTTTTATTCAAAACATACAAGCGAGAGGGGTTTGTTAGTAGGTGTTCTTCTAGGTTTTGTAGCTTTAGCCTTGGTTTCTCAATTAACAGATATCTCCTGGCCTTGGTATGCGGTTATTGGTTCTGTTGTTAATGTAATAGTTTCAATTATTGCAAGTTTACTATTAGACGGAAAGAAAAAAGAATGGTCGCCTTACTCTATTCCTGGTCAAAAAGCCAAGTTTAAAACAGAAGGAAAACCAGAAAAAGAAAACGGATGGTATATCATTCCTGGAAAATTAGATAGGGTAAGTTATTATTTACTAATATTCTTTTTTATTAGTATTGGTTTTTTACTATTTGTTCAATATTATCTTTAAGCACAATGAGCGAAAAAAAAGTAGCATTAGTAACAGGGGGAAGTGGTGGAATTGGTTCTGCTATATGTAAAAGTTTAGCATCAAAAGGATATCAAGTTGTAATCAATTATAACTCAAATAAAGAGAAAGCACTACAAACTTTATATAGTTTAGAATCTAATAATCATACTATATTTAAAGCATCAATATTACATTATGAAGACCTAAAAAACATGGCTTCTTTTGTAAAAGAAAACTATGGACGTTTAGATGTATTGGTGAATAATTCAGGTATCACCAAACCTGTACCGCATCATAATTTAGAAGCATTAAATGATGAATTAATTGATTCTATAATGCAAGTGAATTTTAGAGGTACATTTGCCTGTATTAGAGCATTTGAGCCATTATTAAGAAAAGGTAAAAATTCGATAGTTGTAAACATATCTTCAATTGCCGCAAGAACAGGCATTGGTAGTAATGTAGCCTATTGTGCATCTAAAGCAGCGGTAGATTCAATGACACGTTCTTTAGGAAGAGTTCTTGCACCCGATATAAGAGTTGTGTCTTTATCTCCAGGTTGGGTAAATGGTGATTATGCTAAAAAATCGCCTAAAGAATATATGGATGAGCAGATTAATAAAACACCTTTAAATAGAATTGCTGAAGCTGAAGATATTGGTAAAGCATTAATAGCTATTGTAGAAAACTTTACATTTTCAACAGGCTGTATTTTTCCAGTAGATGGAGGCAGACCTTTAACTTAATTTATATGAAACAAAATTTTAAACAGATAAAAACTGTTGTGCGTAATTACATAAATGCATTTGATACCGCTTCAGAAGATCAAATGATTGCAGTTTTAAAACAACATACAACTAAGGATTATCATTGGAGAGGAATGCATCCTTTTTATGAACAATATGGTGCCGAAGATGTTGTAAACACATTTTGGAAACCCTTAAAAAAAGCGTTTTCACCAATTCAACGAAGAGAAGATATATTTTTTGCAGGTGCAAATGATTGTGATGATGGCAAAACGCAATGGGTTGTTAATGTTGGAAACTTGTTAGGATTGTTTGATAATGATTGGTTAGGAATTAAGCCAACCAATAAAATGATCTTTTTACGTTATGCAGAATTTCACCGAGTAGAGGGAGATAAGATTGCAGAAACTGCATTTTTCTGTGATATTTTAAGTGTTATGGACCAAGCAGGTTGTTATCCACTTCCACCAATGACAGGTGCTTCATTTATTTATCCAGGACCACGTACTCACGATGGTTTACTTTTTGACGAAAAAGATCCAGAAGAAGCTGTCAAAACAATGAAAGTTCTTAATAAAATGATAGCCGATTTAGATGAACTCAACAAATCTGGAAGCTTTGGTTGTCCACCAGAAGTTTTAGAAAAAACTTGGAACAAAGATATGATTTGGTATGGGCCAACAGGTATTGGAGCATCATACACAATTGAACGTTATCAAAAGCAACACCAACTTCCTTTTAGAGAAAACCTTAAAGACAAAGTTTTTAATGGACACATTGCTCGATTTGCCGAAGGCAATTATTGTGGGTTTTTTGGCTGGCCAAATTTGACTAATAAAAATAAAGGTGGATTTTTAGGGCTTCCAAAAAGCGATGAAGAAGCTGAAATGCGAATAGTAGACATATACAGAAGAGAAGGTGATAGGCTTGCCGAAAATTGGGTATACATAGATATTTTGTATTACCTATATCAACAAGGGTTAGATGTTATAGGTAGAATGAGAGAAATGAAAAATAAATAACACTAAATTAAACAAAAAAATGAAAACTAATTCATTGCTTTATTCTCTTATTTTTACTCTGCTTAGTCAAATAAGTTATAGTCAGCAGCAAGATAAACCCAAACTAATAGTAGGTGTCGTAATAGATCAAATGCGTGCTGAGTATTTATACCGTTTTCAAGATAATTACACAGAAAATGGATTTAAGAGGTTGTTGAGAGAAGGGTTTAACGTAAAGAATACACATTATAATTATATTCCAACTACAACAGGGGCAGGACATACGTCTATTTACACAGGAACAACCCCTGTGAATCATGGTGTAGTTTCAAACGATTGGTATAATAGACAACTAGGGAGGTCTATATATTGTGCTGAAGATTCTACCGTTTTTTTGGTAGACCATTTGGGAGTTCAAAAAGATGAAAAATTTAAAAACTTCTCCAGATCTCCAAAGAATAATATGACTACTACCATTACTGACGAGCTGAAGTTGTTTACAAACCAACGTTCAAAAATAATAGGGGTTTCATTAAAAGATAGAGGAGCCATATTTCCATCGGGACATTTAGCTGATGCGGCATATTGGTATAATCCTGATAATGGACATTTTGTAACTAGTTCATATTATATGAAGAAATTACCTCAATGGCTAAATAAATTTAATAATAAAAAGAAATCAGATTCATTATTGAACCAAACATGGAACACTCTGGTTCCCATTGAAAGATATATACATAGTGAAATTGATGATAGCCCTTTCGAAAAAAAATTTAAAGGGAAGCAACAAAGTATATTCCCATATGATTTAAAAACACTACGAAAAGAAAATGGGAATTTTAAGTTAATAACGCATGTCCCACAGGGTAATACTTTATTAACCGAATTGGTAAAAGCTACTCTTCAGGGGGAAAACTTAGGTAGGAACGAGACAACAGATTTTTTAACTATTAGTTACTCTAGTACAGACTATGTGGGGCATGATTTTGGAATACGTTCTAAAGAGTTAGAAGATACTTATGTAAGAATGGATAGGGAAATAGCACATTTATTAAAGACTTTAGACACTGAAATTGGCAAAGATAATTATACTTTATTTCTGACAGCTGACCATGCAGGAAGTGATAATCCTCCTTTTTTGAAATCAAAAAGATTACCAGGGGATTTTTATAATTCAAAAAAAATAAAAGAGTCCCTCAACATATATTTATCTGACATATTTGGAAAAGATAATTATATCTCACACATAGATAAAACACAAATATATCTCTCGGAAAATAAAATAGTAAAAGAAAAAATACTCAAAGCATCATTACAATTTTTAATAACAATTGATGGAGTGAAAGATGTTTTTGCTCCAGAATTAAAAGTTCACAGTATAGGTAATAGTAAAATAAGTAACGTAATAAAAAACAGTTATAATTCTGAGGAATCTGGAGATATTTTATACCATATGCATTCCGGTTGGATGGAAGAAAGACTTTTTGGCACAACACATAGCACTGCTTACACAAGCGATACTCACGTGCCTTTGTTATGGTATGGATGGCATATTCCAAAAGGAGAAACAGTTAAGCCGCGTGTGATAACCCAAATTGCTCCAACGCTTTCTTTCTTGTTAGATATTCCATTGCCTAACGCATCAAATCGAGAACCTATTGAAGAACTATTTGATTAAGTCTGCCCAAAGTATAGACATTTTAACTCGCGAATTCTGAGTAAATAAATATTTAACTTTAATCATAGTATTTTCTTAATAAATAATCAAAAATCATGGAATTGCAAGTTTTAATTGTATTAACAAGAATTTTTAAATAATAATTATTAATGGATTGTATTAGTGTTTTCGATATGTTGAAGATTGGTGTCGGGCCCTCCAGCTCCCACACTCTAGGACCTTGGCGAGCCGCAGAGCGCTTTATTGCAGAATTAGGGGAGAAAAAAGTATTCGATTCCGTTACTAACATCCAAGTAGATTTGTATGGTTCTCTCTCACTAACAGGTAAGGGTCACGCCACTGATTTAGCCATTATGTTAGGACTCACTGGAGCTGATCCAGTTACCATTCCCATTCAAAATATGAGTGGTATAGTCAAAAGTATTCAAGAAAGTGAAAAGCTATTTTTAAACCATTCCCTAGAAATTTCTTTTGATCCCAAATTGGACATCATCTTTAAGAAGGAATTTTTGCCTTTTCATGCTAATGGAATGACTTTTAAAGCCAACTTATCCAATGGTAAACAAATAAAGGAAACCTACTATTCCATTGGTGGGGGCTTTGTAGTAAAGGAAGAACTCATAAAATCTAAAAAGAAATTACAAGTCTTTAAATCCATCCCCTTTGCCATAAAAAATGGAACCCAACTTTTGGCTATCTGCAAAAAAGAAAATAAATCCATTTCAGAATTAGTCTTAGAAAATGAACGTTTCTTGAGATCAGATATAGAAATTGACCAGGGTTTGCATCATATTTGGGATACCATGTTGGAGTGTATGTATATAGGTTGTCATACAGAAGGGAATCTACCAGGAGGATTAAATGTGCGGAGAAGGGCTTATGATACCCATCAAAAAATAAAAGGCGATCGTCCCTATTCAAACCCAGAGGAATGGATGCGTACCATTAGACAGACCGAGGTTAAATTTCGCTCTATACTAAAATGGGTAAGCTGCTTTGCCTTAAGTGTCAATGAGGTAAATGCCTCTTTGGGAAGAGTCGTTACCGCCCCAACCAATGGTAGCGCAGGGGTAATCCCAGCAGTTCTAATGTATTACATGGTCATTGAAAACCATGAGGCTACTTTTAAGCACATCAAACAGTTTTTTTTGGTAGCGGGAGAAATAGGAAGTATTTTTAAAAAGAAAGCCACCATCTCTGCAGCTATGGGAGGCTGTCAGGCCGAAATCGGGGTATCTTCTGCTATGGCAGCAGCTGCTTTAACTGAACTTTTAGGCGGTAACCCGGAACAAGTGCTCATGGCTGCAGAAATAGCTATGGAACATCATTTGGGACTTACCTGTGATCCCATTGGCGGCTTGGTACAGATTCCATGTATTGAACGGAATTCTATGGGGGCCATAAAAGCAATTAATGCCTCGGAATTAGCGTTGGACTCCGACCCTGCCAATTCAAAAGTATCTCTAGACCAAGTGATAAAAACTATGTGGGAAACCGCCAAGGATATGAGTAGTAAATACAAGGAAACTTCGGAAGGTGGACTTGCCGTAGGGGTATCCCTCAGTGATTGCTAGTAAACGTTGAGCAGTAAACACTCTTCAGTGAATAGTTTGTTGTTTCAGTGTTCAATTAGATTTGCATCAAAAAGATGTGCAATTAGAAGGAGTCAACAATATTGATATTTACTACTTTCTCGGTAATTATTTTTCTACATTGTTATGTTTTCGTATTTTTATATTTGAAATAATTAATTCTTATCTATAATATTTTTCTCAATAATTGTAGACTGTAAAGATTCAAAATGATGTGTTATAGTATCCAAACGAACTTTCCAAACCCTAAATCCTAAAGGGCTTTTATCAAAATTTTTACTTATAGTACTCCCACTTATCAATTGTATATTTTCATAATTGTTAATTACTGTCTCGTGTGTATGACCAGTCAGGTAAGCTTTGACATTATTTTGCTTAAATAAGTTTAATATCTCTTTCCTTTTATTTATAGGGATATTGTAATAGGCTTCTTTTTCTTCTAATGTCTCTATGTATAAAGGATAATGTCCAATAACAAATACCGGATTATCACTAACACTTTTATCTTGTAGTGTTTTTTTAAACCAATTGTCATGTTTTTCAGATTCATTTTCTACATTAGCTTTCCATAATTGAGTGTTTGTTACTATAAATGAATATCCTTTGTTTTTGAATTTGTAATAATCCTTGCCAATAGTTTTTCGGTAATAACTAAGTGAGTTATCATCAGGGATGTTTCCCACATCATGATTTCCTGGAGCAGTATAACATGGCATTTTAAAACCTTTCATAATTTCTTTGAAGTCAGAAAATGAACTATCATTTGGATTATTAACAAGATCGCCACATATAACAACAAAATCATGGTCAAGTTTATTTATTTGTTTTACAGCCATTTTGAATGAATTTAAGCTGTGGTCATACCCTCCAGTCCCTAATTGGGTATCACATAGTTGCACAAAAGAGAAAGGTCTTTGCTTATTTTCTGTGCATGAAATGAAGAATACAAATAGTAATATTATAAAATATTTGTTTATCTGGAACATAATTATATCATTTTCTAAAACATGAAGCATAACTTTGTGCATAGGGAAATTTGCGGTTTTTTCAGCGAGTAATTTCCGAATGAAATTCAGAAGTTTGCAAAATTGTAACTAACATTAGTTAAGCACTAATTTAACAATTTTTTAGTTACAATTTAAGTTTGTCTTTCTTTAAATTTAACCAATAAATAGATAGAACAAGGTGATTTTTTGTAAAATAAACCAATATTAGTTCCTTGGTCAAATATCGTTTGTAGTGATAAAGGTGTTGGATCTTTTGTTTAATGTTTTTTTCAAAGAAGTAATAACTTCAACCTACACATAAGCAAGAAAAGAAAGAACCATCAAAAAGAATAGAATATAGAGGTAAAAATGTCCGAGTTTCAGGAACAGGAGGTGTTTCTGCAACGAAAACATTTAAGGGTGATGGAGTTGGCGCTACCATAAACACCAAACACGGACTTCGTCTTCATAAACGATTATTTAAGGGTGCAAGAATGGGTTTCCAAAATGGTAATTTTCAATTTATTGGGAGATATAAAAGTGGTCCATTCAATTTCAATGTTTCAAAAAACGGATTTAGTACATCTCTCAAAAATAAACGAGGTTCCTATAACATCTTTAAACCAAATTATTCAAGTTTCAAATTAGGAGGTGTTCAAGTTAGAGGAAAAAACGCTGCTTCGTTTCAAATGATCTATATGTTGGTCATTCTCTTTGTTAATTTCATTAAGTTTTTTTGGTATACCTCTATCTCCATTTTATGGTTTGTTTTTTTATCAATTAAGTGGATTGTGGATTTTCTTACTGGTTTTATGAAAGGTTTTAGAGATTGATTTCGAAGAATTTATAGATAAAATTG
>OBMK010002754.1_pt1 | contig 12891 bp, 8 predicted proteins | sample 1539081 | NCBI WGS metagenome assembly OBMK01 (sample SAMEA3355528, study PRJEB22509) | marine metagenome | biome: marine; feature: river plume; material: water | place: USA | collected 2010-08-07 | depth 0.5 m | reverse complement strand
GGGTTGATCAAGTAGATTCTTTTGAAGAAAGAGATTTAATTAAAGGTAAATTTAGGAATTTTGGTTTTGAATCTAGGGTAATACATGATTACACTATTTTAGAGAAAAAAGCCACTTTATTGTTGGGGGTTAAGTTTTACAGGGCAAATAATAGCAATCAACAAGGACCAGGATCTGACGGTTCTGGACCTGATTTTGGTTTTGATACTGAACAGTATATTGATTACCAAGCTCAGTCTTCTTATAAATATCCAAATTTGAATACAGCTTTATTTGGTGAGCAAATCATATATCTTAACAAAAAAATTTCTGTTACACCTGGTTTTAGACTGGAACATATTACAACAGGAAGTAAAGGCTCTTACAAAAACATTAATTTAGATGCAGCGGGGAATTTGCTTTTAAATGAAACTATATATAGTGACGAAACTCGAAAACGTTCATTTGTTCTTTTTGGAGTTGGGGCTAGCTATAAGCCCAACGAATTCTTAGAGATATATAATAATATTTCACAAAACTATCGTTCAGTAACCTTCGCAGATATAAGTATCGTAAACCCAGCATACGTGATTAATCCAGAAATTACTGATGAGAAAGGATATAATTTAGATCTTGGTGTAAGAGGAGTATTTAATAGGACTATATCTTATGATATAAGTCTTTTTGGATTGATTTATAATGACAGAATAGGTTTCGTACAGAAAATATTTCAAGACGGTAATGTAAAATCTGAAAGAGGAAATGTTGGAGATGCCTTTATTTATGGTCTTGAGTCCTTGGTTGACTTTAATCTAATTAAGCTTTTAAATATTGATTACAATTATGGGGCTTCCTTTTTTGTTAATACTTCCATAATTGATTCTAAATACAAATCCTCTGATATAAATGGTATAACAGGAAAAAAAGTGGAATTTGTTCCTAGACTTAATTTTAAATCTGGTTTTAAATTTTCATTTAAGGACTTGTCCACAAGTATCCAATACACCTATATGTCAGAACAGTATACAGACGCATCTAACTCAATAAATAGTAATTTAAGTGGTGTTATAGGTTTGCTTCCTTCCTATGATGTATTAGACATTTCTTTAGCTTACAAGTATCAAAACTTTAAAGCTGAAGCTGGAATAAATAATGCACTCGATAATGCATATTTTACACGCCGCGCTACTGGTTACCCTGGGCCAGGTATTATCCCTTCTCCACCAAAAAACATCTATTTAACTCTAGAGCTAAAATTTTAATTAAATTTTATTGCTACCCTTTTTTAAATCAAAACAATAATTTACTTGATTTATAATACAAAATAAAAAATTAAACCTAAATTTGTATGCAATTAGAAATTAATTGCTATGAATTCACATCTATCCAAAATTGTCGGTGAAGGTCTTACTTACGACGATGTTCTTTTAATACCAGCGTACTCTGAAATTCTTCCTAGAGAAGTTAGTATTAAATCAAAATTCACAAAGAACATTCACTTAAATGTTCCTATATGCTCAGCAGCAATGGATACTGTTACTGAAAGTAAAATGGCTATTGCCATGGCACGTGAAGGAGGGATAGGCGTATTGCATAAAAATATGACTATTGAACAACAAGCCATTAAAGTCAGGAAAGTTAAACGTGCTGAAAGTGGTATGATTATCGATCCAGTTACCTTACCAATGGACGCTAGTGTTATGGATGCCAAAAACAGTATGAAAGAACATAGAATAGGAGGGATTCCTATTATAGATAATGATGGGTTTCTAAAAGGAATTGTTACAAATCGAGATTTAAGATTTGAAAAAAAAGATAACCGACCAATTACTGAAATTATGACTTCTAAAGGATTAGTAACAACTGCTGAGGGAACTTCTCTGCAGCAGGCTGAGGTTATTTTACAGAAACAAAAAATTGAAAAACTTCCAGTAGTTGATGCGAATTTTAAATTAGTAGGTTTAATTACCTTTAGAGATATCACAAAATTAACGCAAAAGCCAATCTCTAATAAAGACCAATACGGTCGATTACGTGTAGCAGCAGCCATTGGAGTAACTAGTGACGCCTTGGAGCGAACTAAAGCTCTGGTAAGTTCTGGAGTTGACGCTATTATCATAGACACTGCTCACGGACATACTAAAGGGGTTGTAAACGTTTTAAAATCAATTAAAACTAATTTCCCTGATTTAGACATAGTAGTTGGAAATATTGCGACAGCTGAGGCTGCGAAGTATTTAGTTGATGCTGGAGCAGATGCTGTAAAAGTCGGTATTGGACCTGGATCGATTTGCACCACTCGTGTGGTGGCAGGTGTTGGATTTCCGCAGTTTTCGGCTGTGTTAGAGGTTTCTGCTGCACTTAAAGGCACAGGAATACCTGTAATTGCCGATGGCGGTATACGTTACACTGGAGACATCCCTAAAGCATTAGCCGCTGGTGCTGACAGTGTAATGTTAGGGTCTCTCCTTGCAGGTACTAAAGAATCGCCTGGTGAAACTATTATTTATGAGGGACGTAAATTTAAATCTTACAGGGGAATGGGGTCTGTTGAAGCGATGAAAGAAGGTAGTAAAGATCGCTATTTTCAAGACGTTGAAGATGATATTAAAAAACTAGTTCCCGAAGGCATCGTTGGACGTGTTCCTTACAAAGGAGATCTCTTTGAAAGTATTCATCAATTTATAGGAGGCCTGCGTGCAGGTATGGGATATTGTGGTGCTAAAGATATCAAAACTCTTAAAGATACCGGTCAATTTGTTAAAATTACAACATCAGGAATTAGCGAAAGCCATCCTCATAATGTGATGATAACAAAAGAATCTCCAAACTATTCAAGATAGTTTTAGGATTTATTTTATCAAGTTTAAATAGACTCTTGTATTCTACTTCAGATTTAGTATTTTTGTTCTTCTCAAAAAAATCTTACATGAAGAAATCATTCTTTTTATATGCCCTATTATTTCTCTCATTAAATATTTCATTTTCACAGGTTTCCGATTCTGATGTTTTATTAACAATTTCTGATGAACCAGTTTTGGCAACAGAGTTTATTAGAGTTTACAACAAAAACTTAGACTTAGTTCAAGACGATTCTCAAAAAGAAGTAGAGTCTTACCTTAAACTTTTTTTAAATTATAAACTAAAGTTAGCTGAAGCAAAATCTCTGGGTTATGATAAGGATCTAGTTTATTTAAAGGAGTTAAAGACTTACCAAAATCAACTTACCCAAAATTATCTCACAGATAAGAATGTTACAGAAGAATTAGTTTTAGAAGCATACGAACGTACCGTAAATGAGGTCAAAGCACAGCACGTGTTGGTAAGGGTTGAAAATTTTGAAACAGATACCTTACAAGCTTTTAATGATGTTCTTGCTTTTAAAGATCGATTAAAAAATGAAAATTTCGACTCTTTAAAAAAAGAAATCCATGATGGAAAAAATATTTTTGTAGAAGATCTTGGTTTTTTTACAGCATTTAAAATGGCTTATAATTTTGAATCTAAAGCTTTCAATACAAAGATTGGTGAAGTCTCCAACCCGTTTAGAACTAAATTCGGATATCACGTGGTTAAGGTTTTGGATAAGAGAAAATCTAAAGGACTAGTTAGCGTTTCTCACATAATGATAGCTAACACTCAAAAGGACAATAAATTAGTTGCTAAGGACCGAATACTAGAATTACACCGATTACTAGTTCAGGGCGAAGATTTTGGAGCTTTAGCTAAGCAATTTTCTGATGATAAGAGTTCATCGGCTCGTAACGGCGAATTAAAACCATTTAAGTCAGGTCAAATCAATTCTACTAAATTTGAAAATACAGCTTTTAGTTTAAAAGAAATCGGAGATATTTCTGAGCCCATTCAAACTAAATTTGGATGGCATATCTTGAAATTAATTAAAAAAACCCCTGTTGATGATTTTAATAAAATAAAAAATGATCTTCAGAAGCAAGTAGGTAAAGACTCACGATCAAAACTCGTCAGAACAAAGATGTTTGAAAAACTACTTTCTGAATATAATCTTTCTAAAAAAAATCAAAATTTAGTATCATTTCAAACTGAAGTAGTTTTTGATGTTTCTAATAGAAATTGGGATTTGTCTAATAAAATCAATAACACCAAAATATTTTTACAAATCAAAGATAGGTCCTATACTTACCGAGATTTTATTGATTTTTTAAATAAAAATAGCAAGTCTATCAATAAAAAATGGAAAAAAAAGTTTATTATAGAAAATCAATATAAGTTGTTTTTAGAACAATTACTATTCCAGTACAAAAAAGATAATCTTGAATACGAAAACCAGGAATTCGCTAATATTCTTAATGAATACAGAGAAGGCTTGTTGTTATTTGAATTAATGCAAGATAAAATTTGGGAAGGTGCTAAGAACGATACTTTGGGCTTAAAAGTTTTTTATAATAATAATATGAAAAATTATTTATGGCCCGATAGGATTATAGGTTCTATTGCTAGTTCTTCAAGTTACAAAACCATCAAAAAAGTTCGTAAATCATGGTTAAACAATCATTCCAATGATAAAATTGACAAATTACTTAATACACGTAAACAAAATGTGATTTTTTCCAAAGGAGAATTTGAGCTTGGAGATCCTCCTCTTCCAAAAAATTTAATCCTAAGTAAACATCCAATTACTGGAGTGATTAAAGAGAATAACAACTTTTTTGTTGTTAAAATAGATGAATTTGTCCCAGAATCTCAAAAAACTATTTTAGAGGCCAAAGGACAACTTATTTCTGATTATCAAAATGAGTTAGAGTCTCGTTGGATTTTAGAGTTAAAATCTAAATTTCATGTAGATTTAAATGAAGAAGTATTTCAAAAAGTTAAATCTATAATTTCTAAATAATTTTGAAATATTTAAATACATTTTTAATTATTACTTTTATTGTATTAACTACTTGTGACTTTCCAAAAGTTAAAGATAATATTCAACCTCTTGCACGTGCTAATGATGTCTTATTACTTAAAGATGATATCGATTTTAGTTTTATTGATGGAGCTACAAAATCAGATAGTATTATTTTTGTCCAAAATGTCATTAATGATTGGGCTACTAATCAACTTCTGATTGATGGTGCAATCCAAAATCTAAATGATGAAACTCAGTTTGAATTTGAGCAACTTGTTCAGCAATATAAAATAGATTTATATAGTTCTGCCTATTTAGAAGCACTGGTTGGTAATAATTTAGATTCCTTAGTGTCCTATGAAGAACTTCAAGATGTTTACCTATTAAACAAAGAGCTTTTTACATTAAAAGAAGACTTATTAAAGCTTAGATACATCAATATTAATACTTCATTATCTAATTTAAATGAGGTCAAAAAAATGTTCAAGCGCTTTAACTCTGACGATAGATCTGAATTAGATTCTATATCAATACAGTTCAATTCTTTTTATTTTAGAGATACTATTTGGATCAAAAAAGAAGATGTAATTTCAAAAATCAAACCATTAGAATTAGGTTTTAATAAAGTACTATTAAAAAAATCAAATTTTATAGAGATCAAAGATTCTTTAGGGTTATATTTGATAAAGATAAATGAAGTTTTGCAGCGAGGAAAACCTGCTCCAGTTGAATATGTTTCTCCCACTATAAAACAAATAGTAATCAACAATCGTAAATTGAATCTCATCAGAAAACTACAAAGCGACATAGTTAATGATGCTATTAAAAACAAAAAATTTGAAACTTTTAAATAAAATTATCACATTTAGCTATTTTTTTATTGTGTCTGTGTTTGCATATTCACAAGAAATCATTAATGATCCTGTTTCTGAGAAGCCTGAAGAAGTCATTGTTGATTCTCTTAATCAGCGTATTAAAATTGATGGTGTAGCTGCAGTTATAGGAGATTTTGTTGTCCTAGATTCTGATATAGACAAACAATTTATGCAGTTAGAGGCTGGTGGAATTTCCACTGATGACATTACTCGATGTCAGCTTTTTGGTAAACTACTTGAAGATAAACTGTACATACATCATGCTATTCAGGACAGTATTGTAGTAAATGATTTAGAAATTAGATCAAATGTTGATCAGCAATTAGCAGGTTTTGCCGAACAAATTGGTTCAATGGAAAAGCTTGTAGCCTATTATAAAAAATCTTCTGAGCAAGAACTCAGAGACGAAATGTTTGAGTTAAATAAGAACGGTCAAATGGCAACTATGATGCGGCAAAGCGTTATTGAAAATTTAGAAGTTACACCTGAAGAAGTGCGTCAATTTTTTAATAATATTTCAGTGGAAGAACGTCCTATGTTTGGTACCGAACTTCGAATTGCCCAAATTGTTGTTATTCCTGAAACCACACAATCTGAAGTAGATAAAGTTATAAAACGATTGAATGAATTTCGATCAGATGTTATAGACAATGGCAGTAGTTTTACAACAAAAGCTGTTTTATATACTCAGGATCCAGGTTCAAAAAGAACTGGGGGTAAATACACATTAAATAGAAAACGCCCTCAAATGGCAAAGGAGTTCAGAGAAGTTGCCTTTTCATTACAAGAAGGTGAGGTTTCAAAGCCTTTCAAAACTGATTTTGGATATCATATAATTCAATTAGAAAAAATTCGAGGACAAGAGTTTGATGTTAGACATATATTGTTAATTCCTAAAGTTACAGAAGAAGCAATTAATGCTGCAAAAAATAAACTTGAAAAGGTTAGACAAAGTATTGTTGACGGAGACATTACTTTTAAGGAAGCAGCTAGAGAAGCAAGCGATGAAAAAGAAACTAAATTTGATGGTGGTCAATTAAGAAATCCAGAAACACAAGATTATAACTTTGAATTAACAAAAATGGATCCTGGATTTTATGCACAAATAGAGAGTCTAGGGGATAACCAAATTAGTCCTGTAATCAAAGACGGAGATCGAGTTAACCCTATTAAATTTAAAATTGTTACAGTTACCAATAGGGTTGATGAACATGAAGCTAACTTTGCTCAAGATTATTTAAAAATAAAGGACTTAGCTCTACAAGATAAACAGTTAAATGCTGTCACCAAATGGCAAGAAGAAAAAATAATGGATACCTACATCAAAATAAATGGTGAATTACGTTCTTGTGATTTTAATAGCAATTGGTTTAAAATTAAATAACTAGTTAATGTCAGATGTTAGGTCTTTGCAGCTACTACTCAAAAAGTATTACGCCTTAAAAAATGAAATATCTAAGGTTATTGTTGGCCAAGAAATTGTTATTGAGCAAATATTAATTTCAATATTTTCTGGCGGCCACTCCTTGGTGGTTGGAGTCCCTGGCTTGGCTAAAACTTTGATGGTAAATACAATTTCTAATGCTCTAGGATTAGATTTTAAACGTATTCAGTTTACTCCTGACTTGATGCCCAGTGATATTTTAGGTAGTGAAATATTAGATCATGAACGTCAATTTAAATTTATTAAGGGTCCTGTTTTTTCTAATATTCTTTTAGCAGACGAAATCAACAGAACTCCTCCAAAAACTCAGTCAGCCTTGTTAGAGGCTATGCAGGAAAGATCAGTAACCATTGGAGGTAAACATTATAGTTTAGACTCCCCTTATTTTGTATTGGCAACTCAAAATCCGATTGAACAGGAAGGGACTTACCCTTTGCCCGAAGCGCAATTAGACCGTTTCATGTTTTCTATAAATTTGCAGTATCCAACTTTTGACGAGGAAGTAGAGGTTGTTAAACGCACAACTTCTAAATCTAATTCTAAAGTTGACATTATTTTTTCTGCCGAAGAAATTTTAGATTTCCAAAAACTTATAATGAAAATTCCAGTAGCTGATAACGTAATAAATTATGCAGTTACCATGGTAGGAAAATCTCGCCCTGATTCCATAGGTTCTAATTCAATAGTCAAGCAATATGTAGATTGGGGGGCTGGTCCAAGGGCCTCACAAAATCTTATACTAGCTGCTAAAACTTTTGCGGTTATAAACAATAAGCTATCACCTGATATTGAAGACGTACAAGCTGTAGCCATTGGGATATTAAGACATAGAATTATTAAAAATTATAAAGCAGAATCTGACGGTATTTCTATAGAATCAATCGTAGAGAGTTTGTTTTAGCCTAAAGTTTATTATTTTATCTGAAATTTTTATAAAGTCTCACAACTTGATAATTCATTTTGCCAGCTTGGCTTGATAAGATTTCAGTTAAACGTATGTTTAATCATTTTTTATTTCAATATAATTTTAATTAATTCGTATTTTTACGATTGATTATAATGAAACAAAATTTTTCACAATATGGCTTTCGATATAAATGTTATTAAAGAAGTTTACCGACAGATGCCGGGACGAATTGTTAAAGCTCGACAACTAGTTGGGCGTCCACTGACACTCTCAGAAAAAATTCTGTATAGTCACCTTTGGGATGACAACTCTTCTAAGGCTTTTGTAAGAGGAAAAGACTATGTGGACTTTGCACCTGATAGAATTGCATGCCAAGATGCTACTGCCCAAATGGCTTTGTTACAGTTTATGCAAGCAGGTAAAAAGCAAGTAGCTGTTCCTACAACTGTACACTGTGATCACTTAATCCAAGCCAAGGTTGGAGCGACAAAGGACCTACAGTTTGCACTAAACAATAGCAATGAAGTATTTAATTTTTTGGAATCAGTATCTAACAAATATGGTATTGGTTTCTGGAAACCTGGTGCAGGTATTATTCATCAAGTTGTATTAGAGAATTACGCATTTCCTGGTGGAATGATGATAGGAACTGACTCCCATACTGTGAATGCAGGAGGTTTAGGGATGATAGCTATTGGAGTTGGTGGAGCTGACGCAGTAGATGTTATGGCTGGAATGGCTTGGGAGCTTAAATTCCCAAAATTAATAGGAGTTAAATTAACTGGAAGTTTGTCTGGTTGGACTGCTCCTAAAGATGTTATTCTTAAAGTTGCTGGTATTTTAACTGCAAAAGGGGGTACTGGTGCTATTGTTGAATATTTTGGTCCTGGAGCTACATCAATGTCATGTACAGGTAAGGGAACAATATGTAATATGGGTGCTGAAATTGGTGCTACTACGTCTACTTTTGGATATGATGAATCTATGGAGCGTTATTTACGTTCTACAGACAGAAATGATGTAGCTGATGCCGCTAATGAAGTTAAAGATTGTTTAACTGCTGACCCAGAAGTTTATGCTTCACCAGAAGATTATTTTGATGAATTAATAGAGATAGACTTATCTACATTAATGCCGCATATTAACGGACCCTTCACTCCAGATTTAGCCACTGAAGTTGGTTTAATGAATGAAAAAGCAAAAGCAAATGATTGGCCCCTTAAAGTTGATTGGGGTCTCATAGGTTCTTGTACTAATTCCTCTTATGAAGACTTATCACGTGCTGCATCAATAGCGCAACAAGCATTAGATAAAGACTTAATAACCAAAGCTGACTTTGGAATTAATCCAGGATCTGAACAGGTTCGATATACAGCGGATCGAGATGGGATTTTAGAGGTTTTCGAGAAATTAAATGCTAAGATATTTACAAACGCATGCGGTCCATGTATTGGACAGTGGGCACGATATGAAGATCCTAAAAATGCTCCAAAGAACAGTATAGTACATTCTTTTAATAGAAACTTTGCAAAACGAGCTGATGGTAATCCAAACACACACGCATTTGTAGCCTCTCCAGAAATGGTAGCCGCAATAGCAATATCAGGTCGATTAGATTTTAACCCACTTACGGATTCACTCATAAATCAAAATGGGGAGAAAGTTATGTTAGAAGAACCAACAGGTCATGAGTTACCAGAAAAAGGTTTTGCAGTTGAAGATGCGGGCTATTTAGCACCTGAAGAAGATGGAAGTCAGGTAGTTGTTAGTGTTGCTTCCAATTCTGAACGTTTAGAGTTGTTGACTCCTTTCGACCCGATAGGAAACAAAATTAATGGAGCAAAACTATTAATTAAAGCTCACGGTAAGTGCACGACTGACCATATTTCAATGGCAGGACCTTGGTTGCGTTATAGAGGACATTTGGACAATATATCAAATAACTGTTTAATTGGAGCTGTTAATGCTTTTAATATGAAAACTAATTTTGTAAAAAACCAATTTAATGGAGAATATGATGCAGTTCCTGCTACTCAACGATACTACAAATCAAAAGGGATTCATACAATAGTAGTAGGAGATCACAATTATGGAGAAGGGTCTTCAAGAGAACACGCGGCTATGGAACCTCGTCATTTAGGCGTAGCTGCAGTAATTGTAAAGTCTTTTGCACGTATTCATGAAACTAACTTGAAAAAACAAGGAATGTTAGGCTTGACCTTTGCAAATGAATCAGATTACGACTTAGTTCAAGAAGACGATACGTTCAACTTTTTAGATTTAAAAGAGTTTTCTGCCGGAAAATCATTAACGATTGAAGCAATTCATATTGATGGATCTAAAGATTTAATTATAGCTAATCATACTTATAATGATTCCCAAATAGAGTGGTACAATGAAGGTTCTGCACTAAATTTAATTAAGAAACAAAATATTTAATAATACATTTTGTTTTATTTTGATTTATAAACGCCTGATATTTCAGGCGTTTATAAATTATATAATAAGGTTTATAGAGTTTTAAAAAACGCTTTTATAAAGGATAAGGAAAATAAGGATTTCATTATTTTTAAATCCTCCAAAATAGTTGATTCTTCGTCTAAAAATTTAAACATAGCTTCTACAGAGTTTTTAGCATAAAACTGTTCAAAAATCCATTCTCCCTTGTTATTTTCATCATGTAAAACTTTCAAAAAGATTTTATCGTAAAACTTATATTTTTGACTAAACAAGTTTTTAGAGGGTGTATTTCCAGCTTTCAAATTAGCGACTATAGATGCTACTTTTTTTTCTGTATGTTTAAATGAATAACCTGAAGATCCTTTAACCCAACCAGCAGCAGTTCCGATTTTTGTAATGTGTTTTGTAGAATACTTTTCAAACGGAAAACTAGTCATTGGGATTCTTCCGCTTTCGGTTTCGCTAATCAAATAACTTTCTATTTTTAATAGATTAGAAATGTATTGTTTTATATAGCTGTCGTAGGTGGCCTCATCCACAATTTTTGGAGTAAAGTAAGTGAACTCTATAAGTGCCCTGGTGCTACTTAATGGTAGAACATAAGTAAAAGAGGTTTGGTCTCCATCTTTTAATCGATAATCCATCATTGTAAATTGGTCTGTATTAAAAACAGGCATCTCAGTTTCTATAATCCAACCTTTAAAATGCTGAATAACTTTTGTATATTTATTTAATTCCGAAAAATAATCTTCTGGAATTCTGCTGTCAAAAATATGTTTGGCTTCGTAGGAACTGTTAACTGTTGTGGCCTTAGGTTGTTTACTGTTTTCAACAGAAATAACCTGATCAATTATGAAATGAAAATTTGTTTTTTTTGAAAGTTCTTGCTTAGCTTTGTTATAAAAATCTAAAGCATGTATGGTTTTGTAATTGTAAGGTGGGAGATTTAAAGTGAGTTCTTTTTTATTGGAAAATATTAAAGCTTTGCTCCAAGATTTTATAACAATCGAATCCCATTTTCCATTCCCTTTTTCCCAAAAACTTATGGTTTTGTCATTTTTGGTTTTGTGAGATTTATCAATTAAGGCAATTTGCTTATCGTTAAAAAAAACATCTTGTGAAAGCGCTAAAGCTAGCTGAAAACCGGCAAGACCATTACCAATTATAATATAATCATACTGCTTTTTGTGCGCCATTTATTTAAAATCTTAACGCTTAAAATATTTAAAAGGTACAATTAACATTCCATAACACTCTCCGTCTACTTTTCCTAAGTGTTTGTGATGTATTTTGTGGGCACGTCTCAATCCTTTGGCATACCAATTGTTAGCTTTTCGAAAATACTTAAATCGTTGATGAATAAATATATCATGAACTAAGAAGTAGGTCCCGCCGTATGCCATAATCCCTAGTCCTATTGGAAGACCTGCCCAAAATCCATCATAGCTCCAAAAGTAGAAACAGGTCATACTTACAACGGCATAAAAAATAAAAAAGGCATCGTTTCTCTCAAACCAATTTTTATGATCTTTGTGGTGATGGTCTTTATGTAGATTCCATAGAAAGCCGTGCATAATATACTTATGGGTAAACCATGCCATAAATTCCATTGCTAAAAAAGTTCCTAAAAACACGAGTATCCAAAAAAATATGTTCATGGTAAATATTATAATAAATTGAGTTGATATTTGACATAACTACGGGTCAGTAGTTCTATTTTTTTATAATTTGGTACTCTTATTCGAGTACTTTTTATTTCTAAAGCTGGTGTTGTTTTTAATTTTTTTAAAAGTTGGTTATAGTAACGGTAAGCCATAAATACTCCAAATTTAGCTTCTAAGGGGAGTTGCTTTATACCGCTAAGGCCTTCAGTAAAATCTTTTTCTATATCATCTATTATAGCTTTTTTCGAGCTTTCATCTAAATTATCTAAATCTGTATTTGGGAAGTATGTACGATTTAGTTCGTCATGATCGGCCTTTAGATCTCTTAGGAAATTTACTTTTTGAAATGCAGACCCCAATGCCATAGCTGTATGCTTTAATGCCTCGTATTTTTCATTATCTCCTTTTACAAAAACCTTTAGGCACATTAGTCCAACAACATCTGCAGACCCGTATATATAATTTTTGTATTCTTCTTGTGTCGAATAAACAGTTTTATGTAAATCTTGACGCATAGAATTCATGAAGGCGTCTACCATGTTTTTTTCTATTCCATGCGTGTAATATGTTTGTTGAAATGAGTTTAGGATTGGATTTAAACTAATCTTATTAGCTAGTGCTGCTTCTAGATCAGATTCAAACTTTATAAATAGTTCTTCTTTATTGTAGTCGTGAAAAGAATCTAC
>OBMK010002747.1_pt1 | contig 12934 bp, 8 predicted proteins | sample 1539081 | NCBI WGS metagenome assembly OBMK01 (sample SAMEA3355528, study PRJEB22509) | marine metagenome | biome: marine; feature: river plume; material: water | place: USA | collected 2010-08-07 | depth 0.5 m | reverse complement strand
GCGTCGTTGTACTTGAGGGCGGCTTGGTTGTAGGCGTCCATCAATGGCCAAGCCTGAGCTTTTAAGCGGTCAAATTTGTAGGGCAGTGGATCAATGAACCACGTGGCTTCGCCACTCTGACCGGCTCGCACTTCGACCTTGGCCCACGCCGCCAAGGCCAATCTATTTTGGTTGACCTTCTGCATCACAACAGGCGAGAGGGGTTGCGCTCGCGCCAGGTCCAAGCTGTCGGACAGCTCTTCTAGGATGGCCAATAGTGTCAGGTCACGTTCGTTTTTCAATAGCGCTTCTGGCAATGCCGCTTCTTCCATTTCACTCAGCATGTCGCGCATGGACGCGGGCAAGTTGCCCTGCAGCCACACCAACACTCTAATCAGTTGTGCATCCACCGCTGCAAACTGTTTGGCCACGCTTGCGCGCAACACGACCAAGCGGTTGTAGGCGCCAACAGCCCAAAAAAACAGGACTGCCAAGATAGAAGAAAAAATCAGAAGTGCCATGTTGTTGTCATTGTGAATGAAAACATCTTCAAAAAAATGCCCCTGGCCGTATTCACGGATCAGGGGCGTTCTTCATTCCGGCCGAAGCCGGAAGTTGATCAGGCTTTCGATTCGGCAGCGTTGGCTGCGTCTTCGGTCAACTGTTGCGCTTCGGCCAATTCAACGGCTTCGGCTTCTGTGATGGCGCGGCGTTCTGCCTCGTCCATCGCATCTTTGGCGGCACGGGCTTTGTGATAAGCCAAACCTGTACCGGCAGGAATCAAGCGGCCCACAATGACGTTCTCTTTCAGACCACGCAACTCGTCGCGCTTGCCCATGATGGCAGCCTCGGTGAGCACGCGGGTGGTTTCCTGGAAGGAAGCCGCAGAGATGAACGAGTCGGTTGACAAAGAAGCCTTCGTGATACCCAACAACAAGTTGCTGAAAGTTGCAGGAATTTTGCCTTCGGCGCGCAATGCATCGTTGGTGTTCAAAATTTCTGAACGCTCGACTTGTTCACCCGAGATGTAGTTGGATTCACCAATGTTCTCAACCACCACACGGCGCAGCATCTGACGCACGATCACTTCGATGTGCTTGTCATTGATCTTCACGCCTTGCAAACGGTAAACGTCTTGCACTTCGTCAACGATGTAGCGAGCCAACTCTTCCATGCCGAGCAAGCGCAAGATGTCTTGTGGGTCGGCTGGGCCGTCCACAACGCTCTCGCCCTTGTTGACCACCTGGCCTTCGTGGACCACGATGTTCTTCTCTTTGGGAATGAGTTCGTCCCACACTTTGCCGTCTGGGTCGGTGATCTGCAAACGAACCTTGCCTTTGGTCTCTTTACCAAACGACACCGTACCGGTCATCTCGGCCAACATGCCCTTGTCTTTCGGACTGCGTGCTTCGAACAGTTCGGCCACACGTGGCAAACCGCCGGTAATGTCGCGGGTCTTTTGACCTTCAACAGGGATACGCGCCAAGACTTCGCCTGGGCCCACATCTTGACCGTCGCGCACTTGGATGAGTGAGCCAATTTGGAAACCGATGGTCACGGAGTGATCGGTACCTGGAATCTTCACTTCTTTGCCAGCAGCGTCGATCAGTTTGACCTGAGGACGAACCACTTTGGTAGAGCCACGACGCTTTGGATCGATCACCACCAAGGTGGACAAACCGGTCACTTCGTCTAACTGCTTTGCAACAGTAAGGCCTTCTTCGACATTCTCGAATTTGGTCAGACCTGCAAACTCAGTAATGACAGGACGTGTGAGCGGATCCCAGTTGGCCAAAATTGCACCAGCCTTGATGGCCTTGTCGATCTTGACTGTCAGGATGGCACCGTAAGGCACTTTGTGACGCTCACGCTCGCGGCCATGTTCATCGTGAATGATGATTTCGCCGGAACGAGAAATAACCACCAACTCGCCTTTGCTGTTGGTCACGTAGCGCATGGCGGCATTGAAGCCGATCAAACCACTTGACTTGGCTTCGACGCTAGAGGCCACAGACGCGCGTGACGCAGCACCACCAATGTGGAACGTGCGCATGGTCAACTGAGTACCAGGCTCACCAATAGACTGAGCAGCAATCACACCCACGGCTTCGCCGTTGTTGATCAAGCCGCCACGGCCCAAGTCGCGGCCGTAGCACATGGCGCACAAACCAAAGCGTGTAGCGCAAGTGAGGGCTGTGCGAACTTTGACTTCGTCAACCGCCACGGCTTCAAAGATTTCGAGCATGTCTTCGTCGAGCAAGGTGCCAGCAGGCGCCAGCAATTCACGAGATTCAGGGTGCAAGACTTCGTCTGCCAAAGTGCGTCCCAAGATGCGATCGCGCAAAGATTCAATCACTTCACCGCCTTCAACGATGGCGCGCATGAGCGAGCCGTCGGTGGTGAAGCAATCGAGTTCTTTGACCACCAAGTCTTGTGTCACGTCAACCAAACGACGTGTCAAGTAACCTGAGTTGGCTGTCTTCAAAGCGGTATCGGCCAAGCCTTTACGCGCACCGTGTGTCGAGATGAAGTACTGCAACACATTGAGGCCTTCACGGAAGTTGGCCGTGATAGGCGTTTCAATGATCGAGCCATCAGGCTTGGCCATCAAACCACGCATACCCGCCAACTGACGAATCTGAGCCGCAGAACCGCGGGCGCCAGAGTCGGCCATCATGTAAATGGAGTTGAACGATTCTTGCTCAACTTCTTTGCCATGACGGTCAATGGTTTTCTCTTTGCGGAGTTGGTCCATCATGACCTTGGACACGGCGTCGCCGGCTTTGCCCCAGATGTCAACGACCTTGTTGTAACGCTCGCCAGAAGTGACCAGACCGGACACATACTGCTGTTCGATGTCTTTGACTTCTTTTTCGGCTTCAGAAATGATGGCGCCCTTTTCTGGGGGAACCAACATGTCGTCGATGCCAATCGAGATGCCAGAGCGTGTGGCCAAACGGAAACCGTTTTGCAACAGCTTGTCGGCAAACACCACGGTCTCTTTCAAACCGCACTTGCGGAAAGACGTGTTGATGAGCTTGGAAATTTCTTTCTTCTTGAGTGCTTTGTTGATGTTCTCGAAAGCCAAGCCTTTGGGCAAGATTTCGGACAACAAGGCACGGCCCACTGTGGTGTAAACCATGTTGGTTGAAGGCGTGAACTCTTTGGTTTCTTTGTTCAGAATCCAATCGGTGACGCGCACGCTGATCTTGGCAGTTAGCTCAACAGCGTCAGCATCCAAAGCGCGCTGAACTTCGCCGATGTCGGAGAAGATCAAGCCTTCGCCCTTGGCGTTGATGCGTTCGCGGGTGGTGTAGTACAAGCCCAGCACCACGTCTTGTGACGGCACGATGGAAGGTTCGCCGTTGGCTGGGAACAGCACGTTGTTGGAGGCCAGCATGAGCGTGCGGGCTTCCATTTGCGCTTCCACAGACAATGGAATGTGAACGGCCATTTGGTCACCGTCGAAGTCGGCGTTGAAGGCCGCGCAAACGAGGGGGTGCAACTGAATGGCTTTGCCTTCAATCAGCAAGGGCTCGAAAGCCTGAATGCCCAAGCGGTGCAAAGTAGGCGCACGGTTCAACATGACGGGGTGCTCTTTGATCACCTCTTCCAAGATGTCCCACACCACCGGTGTACCGGCTTCAACTTCTTTCTTGGCAGCCTTGATGGTGGTCGCGATGCCCATGGCTTCGAGGCGTGCAAAGATGAATGGCTTGAACAACTCGATGGCCATCAACTTGGGCAAACCGCACTGGTGCAGTTTGAGGGTTGGGCCCACGGTAATGACGGAACGACCAGAGTAGTCGACGCGCTTGCCCAACAAGTTTTGACGGAACCGGCCGCTCTTACCTTTGATCATGTCGGCCAAAGATTTGAGGGCACGCTTGTTGGCGCCGGTCATGGCTTTACCGCGGCGACCGTTGTCTAGCAAGGAGTCAACGGCTTCTTGCAACATGCGCTTTTCGTTGCGCGCAATAATTTCAGGCGCTTTCAACTCAAGCAAACGGCGCAGACGGCTGTTGCGGTTAATGACTCGGCGGTACAAATCGTTGAGGTCGGATGTAGCAAAACGGCCGCCGTCTAGGGGCACCAAAGGACGCAGGTCCGGTGGTAACACAGGCAGCACTTCGAGCACCATCCACTCAGGCTTGATGCCTGACTTCTTGAATGCTTCGAGTACTTTCAAACGCTTGGAGTTTTTCTTGACCTTGACTTCAGAGCCCGTGAGGTCGCCACGCAGGCGTTCGATTTCGGATTCGATTTCAATGCTGTGCAACAAGTCTTTGATGCCTTCCGCGCCCATCTTGGCTTGGAACTCATCGCCGTACTCTTGCAATTTGGCATCGTAGTCGTCTTCGGTCATGATGCTGTACTTTTTCAGCGGTGTCATGCCGGGATCTGTGACCACGTAAGCTTCAAAGTACAAAACGCGCTCGATGTCACGCAATGTCATGTCCAAGACCAGGCCCAAACGGCTAGGCAATGATTTCAAGAACCAGATGTGTGCGCAAGGTGCCGCCAAGTCAATGTGACCCATGCGTTCGCGGCGCACCTTGGTCTGTGTGACTTCAACGCCGCACTTCTCGCAGATCACGCCGCGGTGCTTCAAGCGCTTGTATTTACCGCACAAGCATTCGTAGTCTTTGATAGGGCCAAAAATCTTGGCGCAAAACAAACCATCACGCTCAGGCTTGAACGTGCGGTAGTTGATGGTTTCAGGCTTTTTAACTTCGCCAAAAGACCAAGAACGGATTTTTTCGGGTGAAGCCAAGCCAATGCGGATGGCATCAAAATGCTCGTCCGGTGTGAACTGCTTGAACAGGTCCAGAAGTGATTTCATGAGACTCTTCCTTTTATTAATCTAGCAGGGGTTCAAGAACGCTCGAGTTCAATGTCGAGACCAAGGGAACGAATTTCCTTGACCAACACGTTGAACGATTCGGGCATGCCGGCACTGATGGTGTGCTCGCCTTTGACAATGCTTTCGTACACTTTGGTACGACCTTGCACGTCGTCGGACTTGACCGTGAGCATTTCTTGCAACACGTAAGAGGCACCGTAAGCTTCCAAAGCCCACACCTCCATCTCGCCGAAACGCTGGCCACCAAACTGGGCCTTGCCGCCCAAAGGCTGCTGCGTGACCAGTGAGTAAGGACCTGTGGAACGGGCGTGCATTTTGTCGTCGACCAAGTGGTGCAACTTCAAGAAGTGCATGTAGCCAATGGTGGTAGGACGCTCAAAGGCTTCACCTGTGCGGCCATCAAACAAATGCGCTTGCGTGCGCGTGGCCGTGAGGCCTTTGCGTGCAGCCACATCGTCTGGGTAAGCCATTTTCAACATGGTGCGAATTTCTTCTTCCGCAGCGCCGTCGAACACGGGCGTGGCAAAGGGCAAACCACCTTTGAGGTTTTCTGCCATGGTCAAGACGTCTGTATCAGACAACTTGGACAAGTCTTCTTTGCGGCCAATGCCGTTGTAGAGTTCTTCGAACAAGGTGCGGAACTCGGCCACGCGGGCTTCGGCTTGCAGCATGTCACCAATGCGGTGGCCAATGCCTTTGGCAGCCCAACCCAAGTGAACTTCCAGCACCTGACCCACGTTCATGCGGGAAGGAACGCCCAAGGGGTTTAGCACGATGTCGGCAGGTGTGCCGTCTGCCATGTAAGGCATGTCTTCAACCGGCACGATCTTAGAGACCACACCTTTGTTGCCGTGACGGCCGGCCATCTTGTCACCCGGCTGCAAGCGACGCTTGACTGCCAAGTAGACCTTGACCATTTTGAGCACGCCTGCTGGCAACTCGTCGCCCTGTGTGAGCTTCTTGCGCTTCTCTTCGAAAGACAAATCGAAGCTGTGACGCGTTTGCTCAAGCGAGTTCTTGATGGACTCGAGTTGGCTGGCAATGTCTTCGTCGGCAGGACGAATGTCAAACCAGTGGAACTTCTCGATGGACTCGAGGTAAGCCTTGTCGATCTTGGTGCCTTTGGCCAGCTTCTGAGGTCCACCGTTGGCAACTTTGCCAGTCAACAATTTTTCGATACGGTCGAAGGCGTCGGCTTCCACGATGCGCAACTGATCGTTCAAATCCAAGCGGAAGCGCTTGAGTTCGTCGTCAATAATTTGCTGCGCACGCTTGTCGCGCACAATGCCTTCGCGTGTGAACACTTGAACGTCAATGACCGTGCCTTGTGAGCCTTGGTCGACGCGCAATGAGGTGTCTTTCACGTCGCTGGCTTTTTCACCGAAGATGGCGCGGAGCAACTTCTCTTCAGGTGTGAGTGTGGTTTCACCTTTGGGTGTGACCTTGCCCACCAACACATCGCCGGGTTGCACTTCTGCACCCACGTAGATGATGCCGGACTCGTCCAAGCGGCCCAATTGCTGCTCTGACAAGTTGGGAATGTCACGTGTTATTTCTTCAGCACCCAACTTGGTGTCGCGCGCCATGACCACCAACTCTTCAATGTGAATCGAGGTGTAGCGGTCTTCAGAAACCACGCGCTCGGAAATCAAGATCGAGTCTTCGAAGTTGTAACCGTTCCAAGGCATGAAAGCGATGAGCATGTTTTGGCCAATGGCGATTTCGCCCAGGTCAGTCGATGCGCCGTCGGCAATCACATCACCTTTTTCCAACTTGTCACCACGCTTCACAATGGCGCGCTGGTGAATGTTGGTGTTCTGGTTAGAACGTTGGTATTTGATGAGGTTGTAAATGTCAACGCCCACTTCGCCCGCTTGGGTTTCGTTGTCGTTGACACGAATCACGATGCGGGTGGCATCGACATAGTCGACCACACCACCGCGAGTGGCTGTGACCACGGTGCCAGAGTCAACCGCTGCAACGCGCTCGATGCCTGTACCGACCAATGGCTTCTCAGGACGGAGCACAGGCACGGCTTGACGTGACATGTTGGCACCCATCAACGCGCGGTTGGCGTCATCGTGCTCGAGGAACGGCACCAATGAAGCCGCAACCGATACGATTTGAGCAGGCGACACGTCCATGTATTGAATGCGATCTGCACCGCACAAAATGGATTCACCTTTTTCACGGGCAGACACCAGGCCGTCTGTGAGCTTGCCGGCTTTGTCCAAGGTGGCATTGGCCTGAGCGATCACGTATTTGCCTTCTTCGATGGCAGACAAGTAATCGATGTCCATGGTGACTTTGGCGTCGACCACACGGCGGTAAGGGGTCTCAATGAAACCGTACTCGTTCAAACGCGCATACAAGGCGAGTGAGTTGATCAAACCGATGTTTGGACCTTCAGGTGTTTCAATAGGGCACACACGGCCGTAGTGGGTGACGTGAACGTCACGCACTTCAAAGCCTGCACGCTCACGGGTTAAACCGCCTGGGCCAAGGGCAGACACACGGCGCTTGTGCGTGATCTCTGCCAAAGGATTGGTTTGGTCCATGAACTGTGACAACTGCGATGCGCCAAAGAATTCTTTGAGCGCCGCAGAAATGGGCTTGGAGTTGATCAGGTCGTGCGGCATGAGCGGCTCTTGCTCGGCTTGACCCAAACGCTCTTTCACAGCTTTTTCGATACGCGCCAAACCGGTGCGGTATTGGTTCTCGGCCAACTCGCCCACGCAACGTACGCGGCGATTGCCCAAGTGATCGATGTCGTCGACTTCGCCGCGGCCATTGCGCAAATCAACCAAGATCTTGACCACGGCCAAGATGTCTTCGTTGGTGAGCACCATCGGACCGGTTGACTCGTCGCGGCCCATGCGGGCGTTGAACTTCATACGGCCCACGCGCGACAAATCATAGGTGTCGGGGTTGTAGAACAAGCGCTGGAACAGGGCCTGCACTGCGTCTTCTGTTGGTGGCTCACCAGGGCGCATCATGCGGTAGATGGCCACGCGAGCTGCAAATTCGTCAACGGTTTCGTCGACGCGCAATGTTTGCGAAATGTACGCACCTTGATCGAGTTCGTTGGTGTAGATACATTGCAGATCTTGCACGCCAGCAGAGCGCAATTTCTTGAGCAATACTTCGGTGAGTTCTTCGTTGGCCTTGGCAATGATTTCGCCTGTTTCGGCGTCCACAATGTTGCGAGCCACAACGCGGCCAACCAAGAAGTCTTCAGGCACGCTGATGTGCGTGGTGGCAGACTGCTCGAGTTCACGGGTGTGACGAACGGTAATGCGCTTGTCTTTAGCAACAATCACTTTGCCCGATTTGTCGGTGATGTCGAAACGGGCTACTTCGCCGCGCAGACGCTCGGCCACAAATTCCATTTGCGCGCCACTGTCCATGAGACGGAAGTTGTCGTTCACAAAGAAGTTGGCCAATATGGATTCTGGGTTCAAGCCAATGGCTTTGAGCAAAATGGTGACGGGCATCTTGCGACGACGGTCAACACGGAAGTACAGCAGGTCTTTGGGATCGAATTCGTAGTCGAGCCATGAACCGCGGTAAGGAATAATGCGCGCGCTGAACAACAATTTGCCAGAGCTGTGTGTCTTGCCCTTGTCGTGTTCGAAGAACACGCCAGGTGAGCGGTGCAATTGAGACACGATCACGCGCTCTGTGCCGTTAATAATGAACGAGCCTTTGTCGGTCATGAGGGGCACTTCGCCCATGTAGACTTCTTGCTCTTTCACTTCTTTCACCACTTTAGACTGTGAAGTAGAAGAGTCACGATCGTAAATAATCAGCTGAACGCGAGCGCGCACAGCGGATGCAAAAGTAAGACCACGTGTTTGGCATTCGCGCACATCAAAGGCCGGCTTGGCCAAGTTGTACTCGAGAAATTTCATCTCGACAAAACCATTGTGTGACACGATGGGGAAAGCTGACTCAAAAGCAGCTTGCAAACCTTCGTGAGCACGTTTGTTAGAGGCAATGCCTGCTTGTAAAAATGACGTGTAAGCGTCTTTTTGCATTTGCAGCAAGTAAGGGACTTCGAGCACGCTTTCGCGGCTTCCGAAACTTTTGCGAATGCGTTTGCGTTCGGTAAATGAATAGGCCATGAGATCTCCGGGGCTTGATCTTTCGGCGACTGTGTGTCTTGTGAATCGCTTCACAAAACGGGCTTGGCCGCTGGCCTCTACCAGCGTTGGCGGACGGCTGCGCATTGCACGCAGCCCGAACCAAGGCGTCTCTGCAGTCGGGTCAGAGAACACTCAAAAAATGACTTAGAAGTTACTTTTTGGCTGTGCTCTGTAAGCACCAAAGGCTGGAGGCCCTTTGGGGACCTGCCAGCCTTGGACAAAAGTCGAATTACTTGAGTTCGACTTTGGCGCCGGCTTCTTCCAGCTTTTTCTTAGCGGCTTCAGCGTCAGCTTTGGACACGCCTTCTTTGACGGCCTTAGGAGCGCCATCAACCACGTCTTTGGCTTCTTTCAAGCCCAAGCCAGTGATTTCACGCACGGCCTTGATGACGGACACTTTGTTAGCGCCGGCTTCGAGCAACATGACGTTGAATTCTGTTTGCTCTTCAGCAGCGGCTGCACCACCACCGCCACCACCAGCACCAGCAGGTGCGGCCATGGCTGCAGCGCTCACGCCAAATTTCTCTTCGATGGCTTTCACCAATTCGTTGAGTTCCAAGACCGTCATGCTATCGAGAGCGGTCAAAAATGCGTCTTTATCAAATGACATTTTGTTTTCCTAACAATTATTTAAAAAAGGACTGCACGCTTAAGCGGCAGCCGTTTCGCCTTTTTTGGCCGCCAACGCACCCAACACCACTGCGGTGCGAGACATGGGGGACATCAATAAGCCGCACAACTGAGCCAACAAAACTTCTTTCGAAGGGATGTTTGACAGTTGCTTAACGCCGTTGGCATCTAAAACTTTGCCTGAGATGGCACCACCGCGAATGACCAACTTGTCGTTGGTTTTCGCGAAGTCAGCGACTACTTTTGCAGCAGCCACAGCATCTACAGAGAAGCCATAGATTAGCGGTCCGGTCATCTGATCAGCGACAACTTCAAACGATGTTCCGGCAACAGCACGGCGGGCCAAGGTGTTTTTCAACACACTCAAGCTCACACCTTTGCTACGTGCATCAGAACGCAGTCTGGTCATGTCAGTGACCGTGATGCCGCGGTATTCCGCAATCACCAGCGTTTGAGCTTTAGCGGCGAGGCTGGTCACTTCTGAAATGACCGCTTCTTTCTCACTGCGATTAAGACTCAAGGTCTACTCCTTTTGAATGAGCTTTTGAGCAATTGCGCTCTAGAGCTCGCCTAATTTCAGCGATCAACTGTTCAGGATTTTGTCCATCTGCAGCGGGATCGCCATCTGCGTTGGCTTTCACGATTAAGTGCATTGCTGCACGCCAACGGTCTTGGATGGCCTGAACTTGGTCCGAAGATTGGGGTTCAGCCCACCACACTGAGCGAAGTGCTAGGTTGCCCTGGCACTCCCCTCGGTTTTCTTAACGATCAAGCCGCGATGGTTTGTGTGTCGACGCGAACGCCCACACCCATGGTTGAAGACAAAGCCACTTTGCGCAGGTAAACACCTTTGCTGGTTTGGGGCTTGGCTTTGACCAAGGCATCTACCAATGCTGCCAAGTTGCCTTGCAACTTTTCGACATCAAATGAACGCAGGCCAATGGCGCCGTGCACGATACCGGCTTTGTCAACGCGGAACTGAACTTGACCAGCTTTGGCGTTTTTAACAGCGGTAGCCACGTCAGCAGTCACGGTGCCGACTTTGGGGTTAGGCATCAGGCCACGTGGGCCCAAGATTTGACCCAAAGTACCCACAACGCGCATGGCGTCAGGGGCGGCAATGACCACGTCGAAAGGCATGTCACCGGCTTTGACTTGTGCAGCCAAATCGTCCATGCCCACGATGTCTGCACCGGCAGCGCGGGCTTCGTCAGCCTTGGCACCTTGCGCAAACACAGCAACGCGTTTTGTTTTACCCGTGCCGTTAGGCAAGACCACGGCGCCACGCACCACTTGGTCAGATTTTTTGGCATCAATACCGAGTTGCACAGCCACGTCGATGGATTCATCGAACTTGGCTGTAGCGCATTCTTTGACCAGCGCCAAAGCATCGGCTACAGCGTACAACTTGTTGGCATCCACTTTGCCAGCATGTGCTTTTTGTTTTTTAGTCAGTTTGGACATTTACACGCCCTCCACAGTCACGCCCATTGAGCGAGCAGAACCGGCGATGATGCGGACAGCAGCGTCCAAATCAGCGGCATTCAAATCTTTCATTTTTGCTTTTGCAATGTCCTCGAGCTGAGCGCGAGTGATCTTGCCAACTTTGTCAGCGTGTGGACGGGGTGAACCCTTGTCCAACTTGATGGCCTTCTTGATCAAGGTGGTCGCTGGAGGCGTCTTGATGATGAAGGTGAAGCTCTTGTCGGCAAAAGCGGTAATGACCACAGGCAAAGGCAGACCTGGCTCAACACCTTGGGTCTGGGCGTTGAACGCCTTGCAGAATTCCATGATGTTCAAACCACGTTGACCCAATGCCGGGCCGATAGGGGGTGATGGGTTGGCCTTGCCAGCTGGTACTTGCAGCTTAACGAAGCCGACGATTTTTTTCGCCATGTTTAACTCCTAGTGGGTGCAAACGCTTGATGGTTTAGGTCAAGCTCCCCTGATTAACGACTCTTTCTTCTTTCAATAAACACGCTGAGTCGGGTAGCGTATTTACGATTTGTTGGGGTCAGAGCAAATTTACTTCGTAAATCTTGATCTGACCCGCAATCTTTAGAGGCAAGTCTTTAAAAAACTTAGGTTTTCTCGACTTGACCAAACTCAAGCTCTACGGGTGTCGAGCGACCAAAAATGGTAACCGCCACACGCATTTTGTTTTTCTCGTAATTGACTTCTTCGACTGTGCCGTTGAAGTCCGTGAACGGGCCTTCTTTGACGCGCACATATTCGCCCACTTCAAACTCCACCTTGTGGCGGGGCTTTTCAGTGCCTTCTTGCATTTGATTAACGATCTTGCGAACGTCTTCTTCTGAAATGGGTGCAGGACGATTTTTGGCACCACCCACAAAGCCAGTGACTTTGTTGGTGTGCTTGACCAAATGCCATGTGAGATCGTCCATGACCATCTCAACCAACACGTAGCCAGGGAAAAACTTGCGCTCAGTGGTGCGCCTTTGGCCATTCTTCATCTCAACCACTTCTTCAGTGGGAACCAGAATGCGACCAAATTTGCTTTGCATTTCTGCACGCTGAATGCGCTCAATGATGTTGCGCTCAACCGCTTTTTCCATGCCCGAATAAGCATGGACCACGTACCACTTCAAATCGGGGTTGGTCGATTCGCCAGCTTTAGGCGCGTTGTCAACAGCATCAGTCATTATTTTTTCCACCCCAAGATCAGATCGTAGAAAACCCACTCGAGCGTTTTGTCGGTGAGCCACAAGAACAGGGCCATGACCACCACAAACACAAAAACATAGGCCGTGATTTGCATGGCTTCTTTGCGCTCAGGCCACACAACTTTCTTGACTTCACGTACGGCTTCTTGACCGAAGGCCACAAACTGCTTGCCTGTATCTGAAATCAGAAAGACCACCACAGCCAAAACCAAGCCAGCAATCAATGCACCCCATTGGGCCAAAGCACCTTGCTTAGAAAGCACATAGAAAGCGGCCAAGGACGCGACCACCAAAGCAATGGCCAAGCCAAGCTTGAGCTTGTCAGCAGTGGAACCTACGGTTTGAACTTCAGAACTTGCCATATTGGCTTACAGACCTTTTTAGGCTCTTTCGAGCCCTACAAAAATTACCTTGTCTTTTAGACGCCGAAGCCCGCCAGGTGATGGCGGGCTTGTTTTGCTCACCCTTTTCAGGTGGCAGGGGCAGTAGGAATCGAACCTACAACCTTCGGTTTTGGAGACCGACGCTCTGCCAATTGAGCTATACCCCTTCAGCGTTTTTTAAAGACGCAAATTAGGCGAGGATTTTGGCAACAACGCCAGCGCCCACAGTGCGGCCGCCTTCGCGGATCG
>OBMK010002734.1_pt1 | contig 12981 bp, 18 predicted proteins | sample 1539081 | NCBI WGS metagenome assembly OBMK01 (sample SAMEA3355528, study PRJEB22509) | marine metagenome | biome: marine; feature: river plume; material: water | place: USA | collected 2010-08-07 | depth 0.5 m | reverse complement strand
TTTCTTAACAACCTTGTTTAATCTACCGCATTTCATAAATTTATGAAATTTTTTAAAATAATTTTTTATTAAATTCATATTATTATTTATACATACTAGGCAATCTTTTTGTATAAATAACAACGGAATTGCCCATTAGGGGATTCCAAATTAACCTTGCTAAACATATAGGAGGAAACAAAATGGTAGTAAGAAATAACTTGAACGTACCGCGTTCATTATTCGTAGGATTTGACACTCTGTTTGAAGACCTGGAAAGGATTCATTCAAGTGCTAGGTCTAATAATAATAATTATCCACCCCACAATGTGGTCAAGATAGATGAGGAGAAATTCCTAATTGAATTGGCTGTGGCTGGATTCACCGAAGATAATATTAATATCGACCTTAAGGACGGTATTCTTAAAGTAAAAGGTGAAGTGGAAAACGATGAACGTGAATACGCTTATAAAGGCATTTCTAGCCGCAAATTTGAGAAGAGCTTCCGCCTCTCAGAATTTGTAGTTATAGACGGTGCTGATTTGAAGGATGGGATACTAGTGGTTTACGCCAGAGTAGAACTTCCAGAAGAGAAGCGTCCTAGGAAGATCGAATTAGGGTCTGCTGGGGAATCAAAGAAGAAAGAATACCTGAAAGGGTAAACTAGTGAGCAGCGAAAACTCAGTAGATATATTTTTAAAATATTTACTGGAGAACAACATGAAACATATAGCCCATTTTATGGAAAAATATGATGACGTTGCCGAGGCCTTAAAAACAGCTGCATTAGCTATAATAACAACAGGATTAATCTTAGGATTAGCCCCAGCGTTAATGATAGCTCAAGCGTCTAATTTTTAAGACTCATTGACAAATAATCATGCGGGGGTAAGAAATTACCCCCAACCTTTTTAACAAATACCTATTTACATCATAGTGAAAGTATGGTATAATATACATTATGAACTTTTATACAAACATATCCCGCTACGGTAATTCCCTCCTCTATCGAGGTTACGAAAATGGGAAGAAGATATCCAAGCGAATTAAATTTAAACCAAAACTTTTTGTGTCAACGCCAAAAGGCGATTGGAAATCTATCGATGGTGTGCAATGTGCTCCAATCGAATTTGATTCCATGCGTGATGCCAAAAATTGGATAGAAGAAAACAAACACACAGCAGGTCGCCAAATCTTTGGTAATGACCGATATATACCTGCATTTATAAACGAAGAATTTCCAGGCCAGATAGAATACAATCGTAATCAAATTAATGTTACGACAATTGATATTGAGGTCCAATCAGATGAAGGTTTTCCACACCCGGACACAGCAAGTTATCCTGTAACTGCTATCTGTATTAAAAATAATATTGATAACACATATTATGTTTGGGGTTGTGGCGATTACAATGTATCGGAATCAGTAATGAGAACCAATCGCGTAATATACAAGAAGTGCGAATCAGAATTGGAACTATTTCAATTGTTTCTAGCACATTGGGCAACTCCTAGTAATACACCAGATGTAATTACTGGTTGGAATGTTCGCTTCTTTGATATACCTTATATTATCAATAGGTCAATTAAAATACTAGGCGAGGACCTTACTAAGAAATTCAGTCCATGGAATATGATTGAACCAGGCACAGTCCGTAGAATCAACAGAACAGAAGCAGTATATGAACTGAAGGGTATCAATACAGCTGACTACTTAGAACTATTCCAAAAATATACTTATTCGGCTCAGGAATCTTATCGTCTTGACCATATTGCCAATGTAATACTAGGCGATAAAAAACTATCTTATGAAGAACATGGTTCTTTATTTGACCTATACAAAAATGATTACCAAAAATTCATTGATTATAATATCAAGGACGTGGAGTTGGTTGACCGATTAGAAGAAAAGATGGGATTAATCACACTGATGATGACCATGGCTTATAAAGGCGGTGTAAACTACATGGATACATTTGGCGTAACAGCGATATGGGAAACAATTATATATCGTCATTTATATGCACAAAAAGTTGCCATACCATTTTACGAAGAAAAAATCAAATCAGATTACCCTGGTGGTTATGTAAAAGACCCAATGGTTGGAATGCATGACAATGTGGTATCATTCGATTTAAATTCACTATATCCATCTTTGATTATGCAATACAATATGTCGACCGAAACAATTGCTGAAGGTATGATTGCTCAAATAGATGTTGAGAAAATACTGAATGGCCAAAACTTTGATAATAAAGGATTTTCGGTAGGTGCAAATGGTCAATGTTTTAATACAAAAACAAAAGGCGTAATGCCTAAACTAGTGGACAGTATGTATGCTGACCGTGTGACCATAAAACAAGATATGATTTCTGCACAAAAAGAACTACAGGTAATCGATAAAACAGATAAACAAAAATTATGGGATATCGAACGAAGAATATCGGTTGCCGAAAACGAACAGATGGCAATTAAAATTCTCTTAAACAGTTTATATGGTGCTTTAGGTAACAGGTATTTCCGTTTCTTCGACCAAAGAATTGCAGAGGCAATTACATTATCTGGTCAGCTCACAATTCGTTGGGCCGAAGTCGCCATCAATAAATACCTTAACAGTATACTAAAAACAAACAATAAAGATTATGTTATTGCTATTGATACTGATTCGCTATATGTTACCCTTGATGATTTAATAAAGGCCGTCAATCCAGAGGACCCTATTAATTTTATGGATAAAGTATCTCAGGACAAACTAGAACCTGTATTGGAAAAAGCTTATAATAAATTGTATGGCCTAATGGGTGGCATCGAAAATCGTATGGTTATGAAACGAGAAGCCATCGCCGACCGTGCAATCTGGACAGCCAAGAAAAGATATATCCTAAATGTACATGATAACGAAGGGGTTCGATATTCAGAACCTAAACTAAAAATCATGGGCATTGAGGCAATCAAATCATCTACTCCAGCTAGTTGCCGTGACGCACTTAAGGAATTATTTAAGGTTATAATGCAAGGTAGTGAACGACAAACACAAATTGCAATTGAACAATTCAAAACATATTATTTTACATTACCAGCGCATGACATTGCATTCCCTAGGGGTGTATCAAAGGTTGCTGATTATAGTTCACAGGAAACTATATATCGTAAAGGCAGTCCAATCCATGTCAGGGCCGCATTATTGCATAACAAACAGCTTAAGGTCCACGGCCTAACTCGTAAATACGAACCAATTAAGAATGGAGATAAAATTAAATTTATCTATCTTAAACAACCAAATCCTATACATGAAAATGTGATTGGCTTTACTCAATATCTGCCTAAGGAATTTGGACTAAATAACTATATAGACTATGAAACTCAGTTCCAAAAAACTTTCCTAGACCCTATTGAACATATTCTGAAAGCCGTAGGTTGGTCCTCAGAAGAAGTTCAATCTTTGGAAGATTTTTTTGGCTAAGGGGTTTACAAATAGGACTAAATATAGTATAATATACCAATATGGAGAAAAATATGGAATTAATTAGATTATCCTCAGGTGAGGAAGTAATAGGAAAGGTTACCGATAACGGTGATTCAATTACTATTAAGGATGGCTATTCTTTGCTACCAGCAGGGGAAGGTCGAATAGGGTTTATGCCTTTTATGTCTTATACAAAGGCAAGTGAAGGTATTACCATTGATAAAAAGTTTATTGTGTTTGTAGTAGAGCCAATTGAATCTTTAATTGACCAGGTCAGACAAATGGATTCAGGAATTGTAGCTAATACTGGAAGCAAAATTATATCATAATGCAGTCAAAATATCCAATATACATTATCAGTAAAGGTAGAGCCGACTCTAGGCTAACCGTTAAATCTATGGAAGAGATTGGGGCAATGTATCGCGTTGTTATTGAGGAATCAGAATATGATGCTTATGCTGCAGTCATTCCAAAAGAGAATATATTAACACTACCTGAAGGATTCAGAGAAGACCCGAGATATGCTAGAAGATGCGAAGTCACGGGACATTTAGGTGGTTCAATACCGGTTCGTAACTGGGTATGGGAACATTCTATTAATGAGGGTCATAAAAGACATTGGATACTAGATGATAATATCCAACACTTTTATCGCTTACATAAAAACAAAAAAGTTCCTATGACCACACCAACAGGGTTTAGAGCATGTGAGGATTTTGCAGACAGATATACTGATGTAAAAATGTTTGGTATGAATTATGCATTCTTTGCTCCTTCTACAACCAAACGACCACCATATTATCACAATACTAGAGTTTACAGCTGTATATGTTTATCAAATGATATATACCCAGACCTATATTGGAGAGGACAATACAATGAGGATACTGATTTATCTCTGCGTGTAATGAAAGCAGGTTATCACACATTCTTGTTTAATGCCTTCTTATGTGGCAAAGTCGCAAGTATGACCATGAAAGGTGGTAATACAGAAGAGGTATACAATATTGAAAAAGTAGGTGGTGTTCAGGACAGAAAAGGCAGTGAAGGCTTTGATAACAGAATGGTATTTGCCCAATCACTTAAAGACCAACACCCAGATGTAGTTGATGTGACCCAGAAATGGGGAAGGTATCACCACCATGTTAATTATAGGGAATTCCAAAAAGGTATAAAGCCAACATTTAAAGAAGGACTAAATATACCTAAAGGGCCAGATAATTATGGCTTAAAACTAGTTAGACTCAAGGAGAAACAAAAATGAGAAATAATAAAACTTTAAATTACCAACCCGAAAACTTATTTGTAGTAACAGGACAAGAGGAAGAAAAGACTGCCCACGATTGGGACGGTATGCCAGAATTTGACCAACCAGAAGCTGAGGCATGGAAAGTGTTAAAAGTAAGATTTCGTAACGAAGAAGATTTAAGAAACTTCGCCGAAACAATTGACCAAACCAACATTACGCTTAAAACAAAAGGTATATGGTATCCACCCGCAGACAAATTTGCAAACAGCCTATTGAGATATATGGACGAAGACCAAATATCTGAGGATAATGTACAGGAAATAGTAGAAGAATAATGAGTCAATTTTTAACAGAACAAAAGGGGAAAAGGTTATTAGATACTTTTCTAAATGATTATAAAAACATCTGTGGAGTTGATGATGATTTCTTAGAACAAACTCGTGATTATATTAAATCAAACGAAAGGTTTGATTATCTTACTGAAAAATGGTATGAATGGTTAGTGTCTGAAGGTGTGGATAAAGCGTATGAAGTTTATTCAGATGAACATTATCTTACAGACCAATTTAATTGCTTTAGAGTATATGCAAGAGCATATTTGAGAGCATTAAGTAAGTCGACTAAATTAATACCACAACCATTAACTGAATTTACAAGCGATGCTTCATCTATTGTTGATGTAGGAAATGGCATAGGATATTCTACCTCTATATTATCAGAATTATATCCAGGTAAAATTACCTTTGGTACAAATTTAAAAGGTACTGACCAATGGAAATTCGCTAGTGAAATGGGTAAGAGATATAATTTCCACATGGTCGAAGATGTAAAGGATATCGCAGTCACTGGTGGATTAGTATTTGCTTCAGAATACTTTGAACACTTCTTAGACCCAATAATGCATGTTGAACATATAGTGGAACAAATTAATCCTAAATATTTCTTAATTGCAAATGCATTTAACACATGGTCAATAGGTCATTTTGAAACATATGAAAACCATGGCCAAACTGTGGACCAAAGCAAAATCAGCAGAGTCTTTAATAATAAACTAAGAGAATTAGGTTATACACAAGTCAAAACAGGACTATTCAATAATAAACCAACATTATGGAAAAAATAGGTTTACATTTAACCAGAAGTATGGTATAATATACCAATGATTGTAGGAACACTATTCGAATCAATTTTCGACAACAAAACACATAAAGGTATTGAACTGCCCAGTTTTGAGCACTTTGAAGAAGTACTTTATAAATTATCTAAGAAAACACGTAAGGATAAAAAAGATGCTGAATTAATGTCACCTGCTATTTACACTGCCAATACAACTCGTGCAAATGATAATGTAGAGTATTGGGGTGGCTGGTGTGCAGTGGATGTAGATGATGCAGACCTTACAGTTGATTTAAAAGAATATATTAGGTCGAAGGTTGGTAATCATTATTATGTTTGCTATTCTACAGCATCGTCGACCAAAGAACAACCAAAATTCAGATTGGTATTTCCTCTAACCAGACCAGTAAAAAAAGACGAAATAAAACATTTTTGGTTTGCACTTAATAAAGAATTAGGTATGATTGGAGATATTCAAACAAAGGATTTATCTCGTATGTATTATATACCAGGCAAATATAAAAACGCTAATAACTTTATATTTACAGGCGAAGGTAATCATATGAACCCAGCTGATTTAATGGGTAAACATGAATATGTAGAAAGCTCTGGTAATACTATGTTCGATAGGTTACCTAAGGCCATGCAAGAAGCTATGATGCAACACATGAAAGACAAATTAACCAATACAGAAGTTAAATGGACTGGTTACAAGGATTGTCCTTATTTTCCAAAAGCATTGGAAAAAGAATACCGTGTAATTTCTGGCTCTGGTTGGTATCATAAAATGTACCAAATAATGGTCGCACTTGCCGGTAATGCAATTAAAAATAATTATCCAATTACAGCATCTGAAATTACTTATTTGTGTCGCGAATTGGATATTGATACCGGTAACTGGTATGCAAAAAGACCACTTGATAAAGAAGCCGAAAGAGCTTTGGAATATGTTTACAAAAATCAATTTTAATGGTATAATATAACAATGAAAAAAATAACAGTAGTAGGTTCTGGTTATGTCGGTATGGCAAATGGAGTTGCTTTATCACAGCACAACAATGTTATTATATTGGATATTAATTCTGAAAGGGTAAATCAAATCAGAAATAATATATCGCCAATAGAGGACAAACTCATTACAGAATTTTTAAACTCAGAAGAGTTAATGCTTACTGCTTCTACAAATAAAGAAACAGCATACGAAAATGCTGATTATGTTATTGTGGCTACTCCAACTGATTATTGCCCTATACAAAATTATTTCAATACTGATTCAGTTGAATCTGTAATACGAGATGCATTAGAAAAATGTAAAGGTCACATTATAATTAAATCAACTGTCCCTGTTGGCTTTACAAAACGAATGAATGAAAAGTTTGAAACAGATAGGATATTATTCAGTCCAGAGTTTTTAAGAGAAGGCAGAGCATTATTTGATTGTTTAAATCCTACTAGGATTGTTGTTGGTGGTAAACCAAAAGTAGCTAAATTATTTGCACAACTCTTATCAGATGCTGCAATAAAAGAATCACCAGTAATATTAACACACTGGACAGAGGCAGAAGCAATTAAATTATTTGCCAACGATTACCTAGCTATGAGAGTTGCTTATTTTAATGAAGTAGATACATATTCGGAATACCATAAATTAAATACAAAAAATATTATTGATGGTATGTGCTATGATGATAGAATAGGACAAGGGTATAATAATCCAAGTTTTGGTTATGGTGGTTATTGTTTCCCTAAGGATACAAAACAATTATTGGCTAACTATAAAGAGAACAGAATACCAAATCGTTTGGTTGGTTCTGTTGTATATTCCAATGAGGTCAGAAAGGACTGGATTGCAAATCAAATATTAAGAAGAAATCCGAATGTTGTTGGTATATACAGAATGGCAATGAAATCTGGTTCTGATAACTTTAGAAGTTCTGCAATCGAAGGCATCATTGAACGATTATCAACACAGGTCAAAGTGGTTATATATGAACCAATGTGTAAGGACGAAGAGTTCCTAGGCTGTGTGGTTGAAACTAAACTAAATAAATTTAAGAAATTAAGTGATGTTATTGTTGCTAATAGGCTCGATGATAACATTACAGATGTAGAAGAAAAAGTCTATACGAGGGATGTATATGGAAACAACTAAAAGAATATTAGTTATTGGTGGTGCTGGTTTTGTCGGCTCAAATCTAATTAAAAAACTAATAAAACAAGGTCATGATGTAGTATCAATGGATAACTATTCAACAGGTTCTCATGATAATGAACACAAAGGTTGTTTTTATTATTATGGAACGCCAAGAGATTTAATGGGAGCTTTCCAGCATAACTCAAAGACCTTTGATTACATATTCCATTTAGGAGAATATGCCAGGGTCGAACAATCATACACAGATTGGAATACAGTTATTGATTCAAACCTTAAATGTTTTCCACATGTATTAGACTTTGCTAAACATCAGGATGCCAAATTAATCTATTCTGGTTCATCAACGAAATTCGCTGAAGGCGGTGGTAGAAATATGAGCCCTTATGCATTTACGAAAGCACAGAATACAGAATTACTAAAAAATTATTCTGAATGGTATGGATTGGACTACACTATCGTATATTTTTATAATGTATATGGAGATAATGAAATAGGTTCCGGTAAATATGCAACTGTCGTGGCCAAATTTCTTAATATGGTTAAACAGGGCAAGGTCAGCTTACCAGTTACATTTCCTGGAACACAGCTAAGAAACTTTACACACATTGATGATATAATCGATGGTTTAATATTGGCCGGATTCGAGGGTAGTGGAGATAATTATGGTATTGGTTCTGATGATAAATATTCAATACTAGAGCTAGTTGATATGTTAGGTGTTTTGGCAAATCCAATACCGGCAGCACCTGGTAACAGAATGAATGGTGAACTGAAAACAGAAAAATTAAAAGAGCTAGGTTGGTCAGCTAAAAGAAAATTGCCTGACTACATTAAGGATAATATATGATGAATAAAAACACACACCCGTTTAAAGCGTTTTTACAAGGAATGTTATTCGGTGCATTATTAATGTTTATATTATTATTACCATCGACACTAAAAGCAAGTGACGCGAATAATGATATTTATTGTATGGCTCAAAACATATATTTTGAATCTGGTAATCAACCTCTTGCTGGTAAAGTTGCAGTAGGACATGTAGTACTTAATAGATTAAAACACATGAATTATCCAGGTTCAGTTTGTGGAGTTATATACCAAGCAAAACTAAAACAAAATTGGAAAGGTAATATGGTGCCAATACTGCATCAATGCCAATTCAGTTGGTACTGTGATGGAAAATCTGATGACCCAGTAGATAGTCCAACATGGTTAAAATCTCTGCATATTGCAAGAGATGTAATACAAGGAGCTTATCCGGATATTACAGAGGGGTCGACACATTATCATAATGATAGTGTTTATCCTTATTGGGCTGATTCATTGAATGAAACAGTCAATATTAATAATCACATATTCTACAAATAGGAGAGAAATATGCATTTTATGAAAATAATGAAAACGGTGTTGGTCGATAGAGCAACAGATTTTAACGGAAGGTCAGACAGACCTGAATTTTGGTGGTTCACATTATACGCAACTATAGTAGCAGGTTTACTTATGTTAGTGGACAACTATGTACTAGGGTTTACATTCTTTAGTATTTTAGAACCATTTGGTGAAATGAAAGAGAGTGGAGTGTTAGTATTATTGTTTATGTTAGCAACTCTTGTTCAAAGTATATCAGTAACAGCAAGAAGATTACACGATAGAGGTCGTAGTGGTTGGTGGCAATTATTGTTTGTCGTACCAGGACTAAACTTCTTACCATTATACTGGTCTGTAAGACAAGCAAAAGATATACCTGAAGCACTTAAATACAAAAACCCATACGGAAAAAGAACATGAAAATGATAGGAAACAATGTACTTATAACTGAAGTACAAAAAGAAAATGAATCTGCAGGTGGTATTATTCTCACTGGAGATACAGATAAAGGTAGCAAACCAGGTCTTGTTCTTTCAGTAGCTACAGGAGCACTTGGGCCAATTATGTCAGGACAAAGAGTATTCCTTGATTGGTCAAAATCAATGCCGGTAAATGTTGATGGAAACGCTGCTGTTATTATAGACGCAGTACACATTAAAGCTATTATAAACGAGGACGAATAATGTACAAATATAAAGTCCATGTAACAAGAATAGTTGACGGCGATACAGTTGATGTAGATATTGATTTAGGTTTCGGTATGATATATAAAAAACAAAGAGTTCGAATGATGGGTATTGATACTCCAGAATCAAGGACTCGTGATTTAGAAGAAAAGTTTTATGGTTTGGAATCAAAAGCTTTTCTAAAAAATATCCTAACTGGGTCAAAGAAATATAGAGATATCTATTTGGTATCACATGACAAAGGCAAGTTTGGAAGAATATTAGGAGAAATATTCATTGCAGACCCATACATATTAGACGAAGGGCTAATGAATAATGCCGCCGGTAATGTCAATCAAATGATGATTGATAACCACCACGCCGTTCCATATCTTGGGCAATCCAAGGAAGATACAAAGCAAGGTCATATGTGGAACAGAGCAGCTTTAAATGAACAAGGTGTAAAATATATTAAATAGCGTGTTTACATCTGTACCATTTTGTGGTATAATAGGCACATATGTTTAAAAATGATTATAACACTATACCTGGAACCTTTTGGGAAACCTTAGGACAATATGTATATGGTTATAAAGAAGATGGCAAATTTGTATATATTGGAAAGGGCAATGGAAACAGAGCTCTTTCCCATATCGGCAGTAAAGAATATAATACTGATAACCTATACATTATTGCTAGAAACCTTGAACGATTCAGCAATAAAAAAGATTACGAATCGTTTCTACTTGAATCATATTTAATATCAAATAACAACCCTAGAGATAACTCAGTCTCTGGACATTATAAGGAGTGTTTTATTATGGCAAAAATGAGTGAATTATTTAATGAATTTGAAAAGAGTCTGCACGACAATTTTGAAATATTACCAGATTGGTATGTGGATAACTATGATAAATTCAAAGGCAGATTAAATGTCTTTGTGGTTAAATCACATCATCATCTTTTAGAGTTTAATACCCTACAAAAAATGCAACCAGTTTTAGAGGTTACACCAGACGATGAGGTAACTTTAAAAGTGCAGATACATGCAAAGGACGAAGTGCTAGAAACAAGAAAAGAACAATTAATTGCATTCTGTGAGGAATTAGGTATTACAGACATTGAAGAAATTGGAGTCAGAAACCATTTCCATATTAATGTCGGCGATAAGAATTTGGCATTTAAATTTATAGAGGACTTCTATTCATGATGAAAAATCCTAGAGTAGGAATTACGGCTTCAACATTTGACCTTTTACACTCAGGTCATGTTGCCATGTTAAGAGAAGCAAAAACAACATGTGATTATTTAATTTGTGCATTACAAAATGACCCATCGGTTGACAGACCAGAAAAAAATAAACCAATTCAGAATATTGTCGAACGACAAGCACAACTACATGCAATCAGATATGTGGACGAAATATTAGTATATAATACAGAAGATGAACTAAGAGATATTTTATCAATGTATGATATCGATGTAAAAATTATGGGCCAAGAGTATAGAGATATTGATTTCACTGGTAAAGATATATGCCAGAAAAGAGGAATCGAATTCTATTTTAATAAAAGAGAACACAGATTCTCTACAAGTGATTTGAGAAAAAGAGTAATAAAAGGAGAAATATAATGCCAAGTATCGATTTAACCCCACGGAAGAAACATCCGAAAGACAAAACCCCACCAAAGGCCATGCCGTTTGATATTGGGTTGAGAAAATTTAGAAAATCCTGCGAGAAAGCAGGTATAGTGCAAGAGGTTCGTATGAGAGAATTCTATGAAAAACCTACTGCAAAAAGAAAACGCAAGAAGGCTGAGGCAGTTTCCAGAGCAAGGAAACTACAAAGACAGAACGACTTGTACACATCGCCAAGAGGCAGGAGATAATATGTCAGTAATGGACAAACTGAAGAAAAACAGTAAAATCAAATTCACATCAGTATTAAACAAATCAGAATTCTTTACAGAAAAAGAAGTGGTAACAACTAGCGTACCAATGATTAATGTTGCCTTATCTGGCGATATGGATGGCGGGTTAAGTTCCGGCCTTACAGTATTGGCTGGTCCTAGTAAACATTTTAAAACATCATTCGCATTATTAATGGCAAGTGCATATTTAAAAGAACATGAAGACGCAGTGTTATTATTTTATGATTCAGAGTTTGGCTCACCCCAATCTTATTTTGAATCATTTGGTATTGATACCTCTAGGGTATTACACACACCTATTGTTGATGTTGAGCAATTAAAGTTTGATTTAGTTGGTCAGTTGGATAACCTAGACAGAGATGATAAGGTTGTCGTAATAATAGATTCAATTGGTAACCTCGCATCTAAAAAAGAACTAGAGGACGCACTCAATGAAAAATCAGTGGCAGATATGTCAAGAGCTAAAGCACTAAAGGGACTATTCAGAATGGTTACTCCTTATCTTACTATGAAGAATATCCCTTTGCTTGCCGTGAATCACACCTATCAAGAGATTGGATTATTTCCAAAAGCTATTGTTTCAGGTGGAACAGGTATCTATTACTCTGCTGATAACATTTGGATTATAGGTAGGAGACAAGTCAAAAAAGGTACTAATATCCAAGGATATGATTTCGTTATTAATGTAGAGAAATCAAGGTTCGTAAAAGAAAAATCTAAGGTGCCTATCAGTTGTACATGGGACGGTGGACTTGAACAATATTCAGGTTTATTGGAAGTAGCTCTGGCTGGTGGTTATGTAGTAAAACCAACAATGGGCTGGTATGCTTCTGTTAATAAAACCACAGGAGAAATCAACGAGCCAAAGGTTAGAGAAAAAGATACTCTTAAGGAAGAATTTTGGGCCCCAATTTTTGAATCATCTGATTTCAAGGAATTTGTTAGGTCATACTACCAGATTGGTCACAAACCAATGCTTGAAATTGATTTAGAAAGCACTTTACAAGAGGAGTAAAATAGTGTATAATATAACTAATGAGGATTATTCTATT
>OBMK010002733.1_pt1 | contig 12982 bp, 8 predicted proteins | sample 1539081 | NCBI WGS metagenome assembly OBMK01 (sample SAMEA3355528, study PRJEB22509) | marine metagenome | biome: marine; feature: river plume; material: water | place: USA | collected 2010-08-07 | depth 0.5 m | reverse complement strand
CCAACTGAAGTATCATCTGGTACAATGGATTTTGGAACACAAAGTACACATACATTAGGTGCACAAAGTATAGCTGATAAAATGGGGTATGGTGATATGCAACCTGCTGGTAAAAAGCAAGGATTGGGTGTCTCAACTGGATTAGCTGGGTTGGATAGAGTTTTGAATAGAGATAATTCAGAACTTATAAAAGCATTTGATAAACAAAAGGGTCCTTGGAGACCAGGAATGTAATATAGATTATGGCAGTTGAATTAGGAAGAAAAATTATTAAAGATACTAAATCGTATAATGATTATGCGATTGGTATATCTTTGCCTATTCAAATAACCAATACTGCATTTGAACAAACATTCCAAACATCGGAGCAAGTTAAATCTAATATTAAAAATTTATTATTAACTAAACGAGGTGAACGAATATTACAACCTGAATTCGGAAGTGGATTGCAGGAATTACTATTTGAACCAAATGTTGATGATTTTGAAAGTAGAATTGAAAATACTATAAATCAAAGCTTAGAACAATGGTTACCATATGTAACAGCTGAAGAAATAGAGGTAGATTCATCAGATACTTTAAAAGATAATAATAGAATAAACGTTTCAGTTAAATTTAGAATTGGTGATAATACTGACTTAAACGTAGTAACATTTACCGCACAGGGATAATAATATGGCTATAACAAAAACAAATAAAAACTTTAAGAATAGGGGAAAGGATATAAAATACCTTAACAAAGATTTTTCTGAATATAGAGGAAATCTAATTGAGTTTGCTAAAACATATTTCCCAAAAACTTATTCTGATTTTAATGAATCATCACCAGGTATGATGTTCATAGAAATGGCCTCTTATATCGGAGATTCACTTTCGTATTATATAGATGATACTTTAAAGGAATCATTGATGGTACATGCTGAGGATATTGATAATGTAATAGCACTTTCTCAGTACTTGGGATATCAACCAAAGGTAACATCACCTGCTGTAACAACTCTTTCAGTTTATCAATTAGTACCAGCAATTGGCGTTGGTGGTAGTAATACATATGATAAATCATATCTACTTAGAATTAAGGAGGGTATGCAGGTAACTAATGATGATATAATATTCATAACACAAGATATTGTAGATTTTACAGATGATACTGATAGGGAGATAACCATATATGAAACTGATAGTGTAACTGGTGAAGCAACATTCTATTTAATAAAAAAATACACAAAAGCTATTTCAGCAAAAGTTGAAACTAAAGAATATGAATTTGGTTCTTATGAATCATTTCAAACCATTGAATTAAATGATACTAATGTAATTGATATTTATGATGTAAGAGATTCTAATGGAAACAAATGGTATGAAGTTCCTTACTTAGGACAGGAGATGGTATTTGAGGATTATCCAAATACTGAAATAAATGATCCTGATTTATATCAATTCAAAACAACTGTACCTTATATTCTTAAAACAATAAAAACACCTCGTAGATTTGTTAAGAAGGTAAATGGGGATAGTACAACTACTATTCAATTTGGAGCTGGTGACCCAACGGCAAATGATGAACAATTAATTCCAAACTTAAAAAATGTTGGATTGGGATTACCTAATTCAATTAGTAAATTAAATGAATCATTTGACCCAACTAACTTTTTAAAAACAAAAACATATGGAACATCTCCATCGAATACAACTATTACTGTAAAGTATTTAGTAGGTGGTGGTGTATCTTCAAATGTAGCAACGAATACACTTACTACAATAAATTCAATATCATTTGAAGAGGACTTACAATCACTTACAGATACTCAAAACGCAATACTATCGGCAACTAAAAACTCCGTAGCAGTTGATAACGAAGTTCCTGCAACTGGTGGTAAGGGTGGTGATACTATTGAAGAAATTAGAGAGAATGCATTAGCAAACTTTGGTTCTCAAAATAGAGCAGTAACTGCTAAAGATTATCAAGTAAGAGTATTATCAATGCCAACCAAATATGGTTCAATTGCAAAATCATACGCTACGGCAGATGGTACATTGGATAATAATTCACCTTCTTCTATTTTAAGTTCACCTAAAGCTCTGCAAGAGTTTACTGATTTAGTAATGGGATTTGTAGAAAAGCCTGATAGAGAGGAACCTGATAGAAAAGCTGTTAGAGATGAACTTCAGAAATTCTTAATAGGTAAAACTTCAAATGATAATGAGAAGAATAATCCATTTGCAATAAATCTTTATTTATTAGGATATGATGGGAATGGTAAATTAACGGAACTAAACACAGCTGTAAAAGAGAATTTAAAAACATATTTAAACGAATATAAAATCCTTACTGATGGTATAAACATATCCGATGGATTTGTTATTAATATTGCTATTGAGTTTGAGGTAATAACATTACGGAATTATAATAAAAGTGAAGTTGTTGCTGAATGTATTAATGAAATGAAGGATTATTTTGATATTAATAATTGGACATTTAATAATACTATAAACATATCGGAATTGGAATTACTATTAGCAAATGTTGATGGTGTAAGTTCTGTTCCTAAATTAAAAATTATAAATAAATGTAATGGTAATTATTCACCAAATTCATATAATATAGAAAATGCGATTAAAGATAAGATTTTATATCCATCTTTAGACCCATCAGTTTTTGAAGTTAAATTTCCAGATGTGGATATAAAAGGGAGAGCTAGATAATGTATTACTTTTTAACAGCATCAAAAGATGCATCGGTTTACTTACAACAACCTGACCAAAACACTGGTTTAGATGAGGTATTAGAAGTTAGTAAGGTATATTATGGTAACATTAAAGATGTATCAAGAGCACTCCTTAAATTTGATTTAAATGGGGTATCTGAAAGTATCGTTAGTGGTGATGTTTCATTGGCAGAAGTAACTCTTATATTAAAAGAAACTGATTCTGAGGAACTACCATTGGAATTTACATTAGAGGCATATCCAATCTCACAAAGTTGGGAAATGGGTAAGGGTACTCGATTTGATGATATATCAACCGCTGGTGTAACTTGGAACAATAGAGAAGGTGATACAAAAGAACGTTGGTTGCAAACATCTGAGTTTTCTGAAGTATCTACTGGTTCTTATGAAGGAAAGGGTGGTACTTTTTATTATGATACTTACAGTACTCAAAATTTTGAATACCAAACATCTGATATCAATATGGATGTTAAGGATATTGTAGAAGATTGGATTAGTGGTTCAATACCAAATGATGGTATTATACTTAAACTACCATTAGCAAATGAGAATGATTCTACTGATTATGGTATCTTAAAATTATTTAGTAAAGAAACTCATACAATACATCAACCTAAATTAAGAATAGGGTGGGATGATGTTTCATTTACAACTGGTTCTTTAACTGAACTTAGTTCGGAGGAAATAAAAATAGGAATCAGAAACTTTAAAAAAGAATACAAAGTAAATACAACTCCTAAGTTGAGAGTGATTGGACGGGATTTATATCCATTAAAGTCATTTACATCAACAGCTCAATATGGTATAAGTAAATTTTTACCAACGTTATCTTATTATCAAATTAAAGATTATCATTCGGATGATGTTATTGTTCCGTTTAGTAATTTTACAAAATTAAGTTGTGATGATAGTGGTAACTATTTTAAATTAAACTTATCTAATTGGGAAGTTGATAGAGTATATAAAATAGAATTCAAAGTTGTTATTGATGGTAATGTACAATTCTTCGATGATGATTATACATTTAGTGTAATAGGTTAAGATGAGAAAAAATTCGGGTTTAAAGAACGAAAAGCAAGTTCAAAAAATATTAGTAAGTGGTTCAGCTGTTTTGCAAGAAAAGAATTCAGCAGGAATACGAATAGTCCGAGCAAAAAAAGAAAAACCAAATGCACCTTATATAAAAGGATATCCTGATTTATCCGAAATACCAACTGATAATTATGGTAATTTAAGTGAAGCCGGTATTCTAACCAATGATAAAATAGATGGTGGTATAATAGGTGGAAAGTTAATACGACCTAAATATGATCGTGATGAGTTAGAAAAATCAATTGATACTGATATATTTGAATTAATACCAAATGAACCAGTAGAACTACCTGATACGGTATTACGTTCAATATATGATGAAGCTACTAATAACATTAGTACGTTAACAACTACAATAGAAACCTTAAATTCTGAAGTACTTCAATTAACATCAAAAGTTTCTGAGTTAGAAGTGGTAAGTGAAAGTTTAAAAATACAAGCGGATAGTGAGATATTAAAAGCATCTACACTTGAAATTCAAAATGGTATAATTAATTTAAAAATTAGTGAAACTACAATTGATTTACAAAATGCAATACAAAATTCAATTAACGAAGCAATTCAAAGAGTATCTTTAACTGCTAGAACTGAAGCATTGACATTGGAGAATCAAAGTTTAAGAGACCAAGTATATGGATTATCAGCCGCAACTGCTGCCGGTGGAACTGTTGGTTCTAGTTCAAACTTCGCTGTTGTTGTAATTGGTTCAGAGGAATCTCAATGGGATATGAAAGATACTACAAGTAAGGAACTGATTAAAGATAAAACTAATTGGAGAGATACGTGTAAGATAGCTATTGATGTAAAAAACATAAGTAGTACATTAACAATTACCAAAATAGAATTCCTTAAAGTATCAGGAACAAAAATGTACGCCGCGTATTCTGAGTTAGCTAATAAAACTGTAGCACCTGAAAGTACTGTGAATTTCAAATTGAAATTCGATGATAAAGTAGAACAACTTGACCCACCTAGAGGAGGCGCTGAGAATTATAACTCACAATATAAAGTTGAAGTTACTTTTGATGATGGTACAAAGGATAATGTTCAGTTAAGTGGTAGGTTAAGAAAAAACAAAAAGAAGTAAAATGGCAATTAAGACATTCAAAGAAATAATAAACGATAAGGGATATAGAATATCATCTAAAGATAGAACTATCTTTGAAGAAGGTAAATTACAATCTTTCTTTGGATTTACTGATTCTGATATGATTGAGTTTATCTTATATGATGTCAATGATAACCAATTACCGCAAGGTGATTTTGGTGAGTTAATTAGATACATACCAATGAACTCTGAAAATATTAAAGATTATTTTTTAGTTGCAGATGGTACAACATTCCAAGCATTCAATTTCCCATCCGAATATTTTATAGATGCGGAACGATTAATAAACGAAGCTGGATATGATAATGGAATTTTTAAAACACAAGTTACCTTACTAAATAAGAGAGTTGGGTATGAATCTCCAAATGAAAAATTGTGGATTAAAGAAATATCACCATCTAGAACTGAGGTAAAGTTATTACCACTTAGAAATGATATAGCTGATAAAACTGATTTACTTGAAAGATTTGGTGTGATGGTTGATGGAAGTGATTTCAGAGAAGATATAATTCCATACATACCTGAATTTATAGAATCAATAACACCTACAACAATAGATTCATTTATAAAAAATATTTATACTAAAAAATGGTATAATAAAATGTTAGTGGAGTTTGGTATATCTGGTTTTGATATATTGATGACTAAATTACATAGCAAATTTAGAGAAGCTATGTTTAACGAATTTTCAAATAGATTCTCATCGATTAATAGTAATATGTATGGTAATCCAAAACCATCGAAACCATCATTAAAATTCTCAGTAGATGATGTACTTTTAGCAGCTAATAGAATAATGATTGAGTGTATTGAAGAATATTTACCAAAGAGGGCAATCCAAACTGAATCTGAGGTAGATAAGGTATATGATGAAAGTTTCGATAAGGTGGGTACTATATTACAACGTAGAGAAAGTGATGTTGTTATAAATCCAAAACCTGCACTTGTAAATGTAACTAAAAAGAAAGTAGATACTGCTGATAATCCTTGGACAAAGAATTGGGAGTTAGAAGAGTTAATTAAAGCCGAAATACCAAAAGATTTAGCAGTACCTAAATTCTCTTCACCAAATCCAATAAAATCAACAAAGAAAGATTTAGTTAACACAATTACAACGGCTCCAACAAATAATAATACATTACAAAACGCCAATTCATACGCTGTTGGTGGTGGCGGTGGTGGTAGTGATAGTTAATATTATTTATTAATATTTATAGATATGGCGGTACTAAATGATTACAATACAAACAGCATTTTAGATCCTGATTTCGGAGATTTCGGAGGAGGTGGCTTTGGTGGTAACGCTAATAATCTTATACGAATTGATGGAACTGGTGGCGGTGATTCTACTGGTGGTGGTGGTTTTACTGGTGGTGGTGGTTTTACTGGTGGTGGTGGAATAAAAATAACTCCACCTAATACTGTTTTTAATATTACATCTAATGTTATAGGTGCTAGTGTTTTAATTAATGGAGTAGCTTCCGGCCAAACAACACCGGCTCAACTTACTATTACAAAAGCTGATTTAATTCAAAGTGGAAATAAAACTATAACGTTATCTAAGACTGGTTATGGTAGTAAACAAAAATACGTTATATCATTAAATGGAAATGGTGCTTCATTTATAGAAAATGATAATATTCAAAATCAAATTATTGGAACTGGTGTAGCTGATATCGCATGTAAATATTATATCGATGATGTAGAGCAAGTAAATCCAAACTCAACCGAATATGGTAATTTAAAGAATTTAGTATTTTCACTAAGTACTAAGATTCCACCTCCAGTTGATGATGATGTTACATACGAGTTAAACATAAATATAATTGGTAACACTGGTGGTAATCCTGTTTTGTTGGAAAAGAATTCAAAAAAAGGAGCACAAATGTTCCCAGCGATTGGTGCAACCAAATACTCAGATATACCAAATACTAATTACAAAATATCATCATCCGATGAAAAATTATATAGAATAACTGAGATTTCATATAGAAAGGGTGGAACAACAACACCACCTACAACATTAGTTTCAGAGGGTACTGAATCGTTAGTAATGAATTTCATTTTAAATGAAGCTTATAAGATTATTATAAAGGTTGAGGGTGTAGAAGAAGGTGTATCTGGTGTTTCACCTGAAATAGAATTAATAAAAAAAGAAAATAGACTTTACAATATAAATAGTGAAACCGGTGTACCAATTGCATTTAAAAAGAATGCAGCGGTTGAGGTAGTTACTGTAATTATAGGTGATGATGTTTTAGAATTTGATGATTTAGCAGATGGGGATATTGGTGGAATTACTATACCACATTCTGCATTTAAAGTTATAGGAAATTATAATATTGAGATATTTCCTTTTTCTTTAAATGATTATGGTAAAGATGATATCGCTGTAGTTAAGCCACCATTGGAAATTATAAAACCTCCAATTGAGATAGTTGAGGAACCAGTAAAGGAAGAACCACAAATTGGTAATCCATATGTTGCTCCCAACCCTGGAAGTGGTGGTAGTGTTGGAAGTAATAATGGCAGTACGACCATACTAACTAGTCCCGATAATATTACAGGTGGTGGTGTAGTGCGAATAGATGAACCATTTAAACAGTATTTATAAATAATGATATTAGCTAATTTTAATAATATAGGAGGCGGTTCTACTACATCATTATTGAGTGGGTTCACTATTGGTAATATTACCTTTGGTAGTACTACTTTGCAGCAATTTAATATTCCTCAAGTTAATCAACCAATAATTAAACCAGTAAATTCTGTAAATTTTCCCACAAAGCCAATAAACTCTGCTGGGTTATCAACACTATTACCTATAAAAGATATTGGTGATATCAAACCAATTGGACTTGAATCATTATTAGTAGAAGAAATTAGACCACAACAAATAGATATATCAAATCAATCTGTTAATTTAGTAATAAACGTAGTTTCTGATGTATATGTTAACGTTCCTGATATTAGGGAAATTACATATCCAAAAGAAGTAAGGGGAGCTGATTTCATAGGATACGATGTTGATTTTGATATTAGTTGGAATTCCGTAGATACTACTGTTATTAGAATGTATATTGGAGCTTCTACTGAATATGTTCAGTTAGGTCCAAGGGGAACTACTACATTAAATGTAAAAGAATTATTAGATAAAAGAACCACATTAACAGCTAAACCACCAACCAATCGTAATGTAAGAAATGCAAATAACGATTATGGTGATAAGGTAAATATACAATTAAAGTTAGTACCATATAATTTAAATGGTAAACGTAATGAAGTAAAGGGTCCTGAAGAAAAAATTGATATTTTATTTGATAAAGGTGATTTAGAAATACCACGTTCAGTTGTTGTTAATAGAATAGCTGAAGGGTTTATATCTCAATTTGATAAATCTATATTTGATGATTCAAAATATTTAACTCACTTATTACATATGGGTGAGGGTAATAATAAACTTATTACTACTTGGACTGGATTAACGGATAAAAGCTCAAACGATAAATCATTAATTCTTAAATTATACGAACCACTACCAACATCAGTATCAACCAATCAAACGGTATGGATTACTAAACTACAATCCCAACCTATTTTCGATACACTTACAATAGTGGGTGATGATATTGATGTTTGTCAACCATTAAAAGGACCTAATTTTAAATTAGAAAATAATGAAGGTACTGGGTATCAAATGTATGATGATTTACTTGCAAATGGTTCAACTACATCTACTTCACTTATACAAGAATATGTTAGTAAGACTGGTATTGATACCGAAAAGTTAAATATAGAATATGCTAGTAATTCTGTACATAAATTTGAAAATTTTGTAAACTTTGGTTCTGCTGAAGAACGAATAAAAAACTTTTGGTATAAGATTCAATTATTAGAATCATATCAATTAAAATATAATCAATTAACAACCAACACTGTTGAATTAGGTTTTGTACTTGCTGAGGGTGGTTCATATGATGGATACACAATAATAACTGAAGGTAGTGATAATTTACAATTGGATGCGTTAACATTGACTCCAATTATAGAAACCGAATCAAAGGGGCAATTAACAAAAATAAACGATTTAATCGGAACCTTTGATGGTTTTGAAAAGTGGTTATATACCGATACACAATATAGTGATTCGTTATCATATCCAAAGAGTGGTAATGCTATTCTAGCATCATCTAATTCAACCTCAATAGCATGGTACAATTCAACAATACAGGTTGCATCTACCTATGATAGAAACAATGTAAATTATCTTAATAATAATCTTCCTGAGTTTATCAAAGAGGATTATCAAAATGATGATTATATGTTGTTTATGGATATGGTAGGACAACACTATGATATCTTATGGGTGTATATAAATGGATTAACTAAAATTAAAACACCACAACATAAAGCTAATTTAGGTTTTTCAAATGATTTAATGTATGGTATGTTGGAATCATTGGGTTGGGATGGTAAGAAAGCTTATGATTCTCAATTTTTATGGGAATACGCATTCGGTCAATATAAAGATGGTACTCAAAAATATTCACAATCCCTTAAATCTGCAAACAATGAGATATGGAGACGTATATTAAACAACCTACCTTACATATTAAAGCATAAAGGTACATCACGTTCTCTTAAAGCAGTAATGGCTTGTTATGGTATTCCTAACTCCTTACTTACTATTATGGAGTTTGGTGGACCAATTGACCCAATTGAGGGAGGTACATCTAAATTTACATTCGAAGATAGAACATCAGCTATAAACTTTAACAATAGTGGTGAATCTATAAATTTACAATGGAAAGAAGTTGATGGTTCATATCCAAATGCAGTTGAAATGACTGTTAATATGCAAACTCCTGCAAACTATAACATACTAAAGGGTGCTAATAGTGTATTCTCAACTCCATTATGGAGAGTTGGTGTTACAAACACTGGTGGTACATTTGGTACAATAGATTTATATGTTTCAGAAAGTGCAACAGGTAATGTTCAATCATCATCAACGGAACCATTTAATATATTCAACGAAGAATATACTCAAATTGTTATTAACAGAGAAGTAGTAGGTTCGGATTCACAATTCCAAATAATAGCTAAAGAAGCATTTGGTGATAGAATTAGAAGTAATGTATCTAGTGATATTATGACTATAACTGGTGATAATGGATGGGATTCTGGTTCTGCTTTCTCATTATCAGTAGGATATGAGTTAGATGGTAGAGTAGATGAGTTTAGATTATGGAAGCAACCTTTAGAGGATGGTGTAATTGAAACACATACTCTTATGCCTGATTCTACTGTTGGTAATTCATATACATCATCTACTGAAGATTTGTTAGTAAGATTTGATTTTGAATATCCAAAAAATAGAGCAGTTGATTTAGATATTAAGAATGTAGCAATCAGTACTGAGTATAACCAACTAAATGGTTCAGCTGATGGATTTACATCAGCAACGGAATACCCTTATCAATATACTATATATGATAGAGATGTAACGGCTAAGGTACCATCATTAGGATTTAACCAATCTGATAAGATAAGATTTGAAACTCAAACTTTAGTAGGTGATTTATCACATAGAGTTAGAGCAACACAAAAAGCATTTGATAGAGCACCAATTGATTCATCTAGGTTAGGATTATTCTTCTCACCTATTAAAGAGTTGAATATGGATATTCTTAAATCATTTGGTAATTTTAATATAGATAACTATATTGGAGACCCATCTGATGAATTTAAAGATAACTATTCTGAATTGGGTATTCTTAGAGATTATTATTTCAAACGAGTAAATAGAGATATCTATGAGTATATAAGATTAGTTCGTTCTATTGACAAATCACTATTCGATGTATTGGAAGATTTAGTTCCAGCTAGAGCAAAAGTTTCTAAAGGTTTATTAATTGAACCACATTATTTAGAAAGAAGCAAAACTAAATGGAAGCCGGCTTTTTCTGAATTGAATAATTACGAAACAAGTGTAGATGTTGAAGATGATGTAAATTTAATTGGAGATAACAATCAGTTCGAAGCTAAATTAGATACTCAATCGGATGTAGAATTATCATTTCAACGTGATAACTACGATGTAAGTATTGATGTTGATGATGATATTAACTTAATATCAGAAACTTCGTTCTATGATACAAATGTAATAGTTGATGATACAATTATATTAAATGGTGAGTATTCATCATATGATTCACATATAGAAGTACCAACTGGAGCTAACTTAACTGCTATGGTTGAAACTGATACATTTGAACAAATCGGAATGGGTAAAGATTCCTTAGCAAATGCTGGATTTGGATTATATGCACCAATAACAACAACTGGTATTGTTACTAAGTTAGATATATTTGGTAACATAACATCATCCAGAGAACAAATTTATTTGATAAAGGAATCCTATGTAGAAACAATTTTAACACAAACTGAAGGATATCCTGCAACTTCTAATAATGAATCTGTTAAATATGAGAATGTAGATGTAACTAAATATAAATTTAAAGTATCTACATTACCATTTGGAAGTACACCACCATCAGTTGGAAATAACATAGTAGAGGTAACTCCATTGTTTGGATACTTCCCTACACACTATCGTTACAAAAATAACTTACCACAAGGAATGATAAACTCATTCTTTGAAGGTTCAAAGCAAACAACAAACACAACTCCAGATGGATTACCACCGGTAGAAGTATTTACCACTAATCCTAACATTTTAAGGGTTGCTGATACTGGAAGAGGAAGCGGAGAACCTATATTACAGGTAGATTAATTTATTTTTTAAAATGTTATATTTATTAGTATATCAATAGGGTAATAAAAAATTATGGGATATTTAAACAACACATCGATTACAGTAGATGCCATTCTGACCAAAAAAGGTAGACAGAAGTTAGCATCGGGTCAATCTTTAAACATTTCCAAGTTCGCATTGGGTGATGATGAGATTGATTATACATTATACGAACCTGCACATCCGAAGGGAAGTGCATATTATGATTCGGCAATTAAGGCAATTCCTATAATGGAAGCAAGTCCTGATGAAACACAAGTATTAAGATACAAGTTAGTTACATTACCGAAAGGTACAACACAAATTCCAATCGTAGCATTAGGAATTCCATCTATTGGAGCTTATCAAGATGAAGGAGGAGTTGCAATGACTCCAACTACTTCACCTGCTGGTAACTCTGCAGCTGGATACACTGTTGTATTAGCAGACCAAAGAGCGGGTACATTATCAGTAACAAATGGAGCAACAGCAGCCGGTTCGGTTCCTGTTTTCTTAGGAGAAGAAATTTCAACTACTGCACAAGTTGTAAGTGGTTTAGGATTTAACTTTACCCCTAATCCAGCGTTAACTTCAAATGTATCAACAACTATTACGGTCTATGGTAACGAAACGGGTGGAGCACAAACCATTCCGGTAACTATAACATATAGAGCATAAAAGAAATAAGATATGGCATTAATAAACGACTCAAACGTAGCAGCACAAATCGCAGCTTTAGCATCCGGACCATTTGACACCGATGATTTAATAGTATTATTAAATGGTGCGTTACCAGGTGGACAACAAATCTCAAGAACAACTGGAACATCTTCTGGTGTTTACAAACAATTTGGTGAGTTCGATAAAGTGAACGCTAAGGTGGAAGTGGTAACCACTGGTCTTTGGACTGGTGATGTTGGTTCTTTAACTGCCGCTTATACCTCATCAACACAAGTTGGACAAAGTGGAAACTACTATTATGATGTGTATAGTACAAACCCACAAAGTGATTCTACTGCTGAAGTACAATTCGGTATAGCATATGGACATGTTAATGGTAGTGGTTCAGTATCATTAGAAAATTCCGATGATGCACTACTTCCTACAAAAGCAACATACGCACAATACAAATCAGTATTGTTAGACCCAACTGATGATAAATTCTCTTTTGAAACTTCTACTGCAAATGTATTTGAAGATTCAAACTCAATTTACGCTATTAATGTTAATAGAAGTAGATATAGAGAAAAAATGGAT
>OBMK010002727.1_pt1 | contig 13002 bp, 10 predicted proteins | sample 1539081 | NCBI WGS metagenome assembly OBMK01 (sample SAMEA3355528, study PRJEB22509) | marine metagenome | biome: marine; feature: river plume; material: water | place: USA | collected 2010-08-07 | depth 0.5 m | reverse complement strand
CGAATTTGGTAACACGATCATAGGCAAATTGGATATCATCCTTTAATTGCGGCGATACTGTTGCAGCCGCTGCGGCGATCACCTCGTCACTAACAATCGCATCACCAGCATAGCCATCAAGATCACGGCCATAGGCAAGCGCCACTTCTTCACCGCCTGCCTCGATTTTTGCCAGCATATCTGCAACGATATTGCGCGTTTCATCACTGCCGGTTTGTGGTGTTTTATCTGCTTTTTTCAAATATGTAATCGCCATTTTAATCCCTATTGACCGTAAATATAATTAGGAAGCCACAAAGCAATCTGTGGGAACAAGAAGATCAGTGCAAGACCAATCAATTGGATCACCATGAACTGCATCATGCCGAAATAGATATCCTTTAAATCCCATTCCGGCACAACGCCTTTCAAGAAATACGCCGATAGCGCCACCGGCGGACTAAGCCAGGCGGTTTGCAGATTGACCGCTACCAGAATACCGAACCATGTCAGATTAATATCAAGCTTGACCAGAACCGGAATCAGGATTGGCACAATGATCAACACAATTGGCACCCATTCCAGCGGCCAGCCGAGAAGGAAGATCAAGGCCATGATGATGATCAGAACGGCCGTTGCCGATAAATCCCATGCCAATAAAAACTCGGTCAGCATCATCGGCGTGCCAAGCCGCGAGAACACCGCACCAAAGAAATTCGAGGCCGCAACAAGGAACAGGATCAACACCGAAATTTCCAGCGTTTTGATCAAGGCCTCATAAAAGCGTTTCCGGTTCAGCTTGCGATAGGCAATGGTCAGCACCAAAGCGCCAAAAGCACCACAACCGGCGCCTTCGGTTGGCGTTGCCCAGCCAAATAAAATTGACCCAAGCGCAAAAGCAACAAGCGCTGAAGGCGGCACCAACCCCATAAAGAATTCATGCCAAAGATCGGAAAAGTAAAAACCGGCTGGCTTGGCATTTTTCACCCATATTGATGCCGCATACATGATACCGGCCCAACCAAGTGGCAACACCAGTGACGACAAGGGGAATATTCCTTGAAGATTGCCCGACAGGCTTTGCACGATCAGCACGAAAAACAGAATGATCGATGAAATAACCAATATGGCTTCAAGCCAATAGTAAGACGATGTTGCTGGCTGGTCATCAACCGGCAGAATTGGCCCAAGGCTTGGATTCATCCAGCAGCGGATCAACGCATAGGCAGCATACATTGAGGCCAACATGATCCCCGGAATAATCGCAGCCGAGAACAGATCAGTTACCGGCACTTCAAGCACCGGCCCCATTACCACAAGCATGATTGATGGCGGGATCAAAATACCCAAAGTTCCACCAGCGGTAATGGTGCCTGCGGCCAGCCGGACATCATAGCCAGACCGGTTCATCGTCTTTGCCGCCATAATGCCAAGGATCGTTACCGATGCCCCAACAATGCCGGTGGCGGCAGCAAAAATCGTCGAGACAAACAGCACCGCAAGATATAGCGCACCACGGGTACGCGACAACATCAGCTGAACTGATGTGAACAGACGTTCCATCAATCCCGCCTGTTCCATCATGATGCCCATAAATACAAATAGCGGTACCGCTGCCAAGGTCTGTTCAAGCATGACATTATTGAATTGCAGCGTCTGAAGGTGAAAAACTAATTTTGTGCCAAATCCCCAAGCCCCGAAAACAAACCCCAAGAAAATCAAAGTGAATGAAATAGGAAATCCAACAAAAATTGCCAACAGCATAACGGCAATCATGATCACGCCTATCATTTCTGGAGCAAGTCCAGCACCAGACGATAGGCCCAAATCATCCAGCAGCCCGTTGATTGACAAGATATCAGGATAAAAAACAGTCAAAAAAGAAACCAAAAGAACAACCAAATAAATTGGCATCAAACGGCTGATGAGTTTTTTAAGGCCCGGTGCTAAGATATGAATTGCACGCAATAGTTCCGCAATGCCTTGTAGGATTAACAAGCCAACACCCACAGGCATAGCCGTCCGCATTGGCGCAAGCGGCGCCATCAAAGCGGAGTCCATCGTCAACTCCCAACGCAACCAAGCCTTGACGCTATATTCAAATGTGATCCAAAAGAAAAACAACATCGCTGGCATATAGAATATTAGGTAAAGCGATATATCCACCAGGGCCTGAGTTTGCTTTGACCAGTTCCGATAAAGAAAATCAGCGCGGATATGAACGCCCTTCATCAGAGCGTAACCAGCGCCCAACATAAACATCGCCCCACTCAACATTCGGCTTGTATCATAGGCCCAATCGGTTGGCGCAATGAATAGCTTTCGCGCAACCACCTCATAAACCATCGCCCCAATGACCGGAACCAGCAATAGGCAAGTCAGCTTGCCTACCCAGTTATTCAACACGTCGATATTGCCAACAATCAACCGCGACAAAGGGTGCATATCTTCGGGCGTTTCGCCCGGTTCACCCGCGCGCCGCTCAGCGATCAATTCATCCGAAATATCCAATTCCATATTGTCTTCATTCTTTGCCATGACAATTGGCTCCCCACCAGCAGATTGCTTGCTTTTCTATTTTTGGTGCATCCCAGTGCCACCGGCAAAGGATCTGCGGTCTTTTTGTTTTTTCAAAAAACATAAATAAATGACTGGCGCACCGCATTAACCATTGCGGTGCGCCAGCGATGATTATTTCACGCTATCAGCAAATGCCTTGCCCAAAGAAGCATTGGATGCCTGCGCACCTGCCCAGAACGGGACTGCAATCGCGGCAAAATCTTTCTGGGATTGCCATACTTTCGCAAAGAACGCATCGTCTGCGGCATTTTTCTCAAGAGACGCTTTCGCTGCCTCCATATATGCTGGGAAGTAATCGGCTGGAGTGTCGTGAAGGATCACACCATGATTATCAGTCAGGTCTTTCAGTGCTTTTCCATTTTCAATAATACGGTATGAAATTGCCTTCATGAGTGACGCATTAGCTGCCACCTCAATTGACTTCTTCTGTTGTGCCGTAAGTGAGTTATAGACATCACCATTGAAATAGATGTCAGCGTTAACAACAACCTGATGCAAACCCTGCAAATAGTAATGCTTTAGCACTTTCTGGAAACCGAAAATTGAGTCAGGTTTTGGACAGCACCATTCGGCAGCATCAATCGTTCCTTTTTCAAGGGCTGGTAGAATATCACCACCACCCATCGATACAGACGCTACGCCGATATCTTTGTATGATTGACCTGGAATTCCAGGAGGTGTCCGGAACCGGTATTTGCGGAAATCGTCCATTGAATTGATCGGCTCTTTAAACCAGCCAAGCGCCTCTGGGCCAACGGGCTGAAGCATGAAGCCTTTGACATTCAGCTTCATTTCTTTCCAAAGCTGGTCATAAAGCTCTGAGCCACCGCCATACTGAAACCATGACATGAACGCGATATTATCAATGCCGACACCTGCACCTGCTACTGGTGAGCCAAACAACATGGCTGCAGGATGCTTGCCAGACCAATAATGAGTCCATGCAAATCCACCGTCGACAAGACCGCTGTCGACCGCATCAATAATATCGCTGACACCAACCACTGCCCCCGCCGGCAAAAGCTCAAGCTTGACCTCACCTTTGGTTAAGTTCTCCACATCATCTGCAAAATCTTGAACAATTTTTGCCTCATCAGAAGATGTTGGAACAGCTAATTGGATTTTTAGCGTCTTTGCTGCCAAAGCGCTGTTTGCGATCATTAACGACGCGGTGGCAACGGCCACACATGAAACGAATGATTTTATTATTTTATTCATCAGGTTCCTCCTAAGTCTTTTGAGTGTTACCCTCTTTTATTCTCTGTAGCCGCACCATGTTGATGAGGGTCTTTCAACATAATTTTTGTCGCCTACAGCCAATTCAGACAATCGAACCAAACCTCGCTTCTGCTTGTCTGATGAACTCATCCTTTTCCTGCCCTTGGCATCATTGCTAGAAAATAGCCGTGATCAGCCCAAGGTCGATTAAACCGTCATAAAGCATCGTGATTGTCAGATAGATCAGGAACCATAATCCCAGATATGACAGCCAACGATAACGGATCATAATTTTCATAATCAGTGACGCGCTAAACGCCATAAAGGCAATCGCCAACCCAAGGCCAAAAACAAGAAGCGCCGTGTTGTCACGGGCAATCGCCGCCACCGCCACAATATTGTCAATCGACATCGAAACATCAGCAACCAGAATGGTAAGCAAGGCACGGCCAAAATTCTTTTCCACCGGCTTTCCACGATCATCAGACTTTGCTTCGCCATCAGCCAGTGCTTGGTCATTGTTTCGGTTGAACTCTTTCAAATCATGGTAAAAGCGATAGCAAACCCATGCCAACAAGCCGCCACCAATCAGTAAAATACCTTTGATCGCCAGCAATTGCGCCGCGACAATCGCAAATAGAATACGCAAAATTGCCGCCATCGCCATGCCAATGGCAATCGCACGTTTGCGTTGTGCGGCGGCCAATCCTGCCGCTGCCATACCAATAACAAGCGCATTATCACCGGACAGAATGATATCGGCAAAAATGATCTGCAAAATATCGGTTACCTCGGCAAGGCCGTATTGCGAAATATCCAGACCAGAGATGCTCATCACACGGCCTCCAATATCAAATCTGATAGTTTTTCACCAATCATGATTGTTGGCGCATTGGTATTTCCCGACGTGATGGTTGGCATGATCGACGCATCGGCAACGCGAAGGCCTTGAACGCCATAAACCCGCAATTTTTCATCAACAACCGCCATTTTATCCTGCCCCATTTTACAGGTGCCAGTGGGGTGATAGATCGTTGTTGCGGTGTTACGCGCCCAATCCAAAATGGCCGCATCATCATCAGCAGCCACAGCAGTCCCGGGGGCATATTCCTCGGTTATCAATGATTTTACCGGTTCAGCCTGACAAATCGCGCGGGCGATCTTGATTCCGGCAACAATCGTGTCGCAATCGGTTTTAGTGGCAAGATAGTTCGGATGAATTGCCGGATAATCATCAGCATTGGCCGAAACCAGCTCGAGGTGACCCGCGCTTTCCGGCCGTAATTGCAGAACCGATGCGGTAAAGGCCGAAAAATCATGGCTTCCCGCGGCAACGCTATCGGCGCTAAAGGGCTGCAGATGAAATTGGATATCAGGTGTTTCCAACCCGTCATGCGTTTTTAAAAAGGCCGTGCCAAGACTGGCCGCCATTGCCATTGGCCCTGATCTTTTAAAAGCATATTCAAGCGCGATTGATGCCAGTTGGAGCGGGTTTTTGGTTTCCGTGTTAATCGTGCTGGCATTACATTTGAAAACGGGGCGCGCTTGCAGATGATCTTGCAAATTCCGGCCAACACCGGGCAGATGATGCGTTGCTGTAATGCCATGCTTGCCAAGATCATTCTGGTCGCCAATACCCGATAACATCAAGATCTGCGGCGATCCGATCGAACCTGCCGAAAGAATGATTTCGCGACCGGCTTTGATTCGCTGGCTTTTACCGCGAACACGCGTCATCACGGCGATGGCGCGCTTGCCGTCAAATTCAATCTTGTCGGTATGGGCACGGGTAATGATATGTAAATTCTTGCGCGATCGAATTGGCTTTAGATAGGCAGCCGCCGCGCTACAGCGCATGCCGTTTTTCATCGTCATCTGAAAAAAGCCAACACCTTCTTGATCTTCACGATTATAATCACCTGTCCGGCGATAGCCCGCTTGCGCCGCCGCATCAACCCATGCGCCGATGATATCGCGATCAACCTTGTTTTCAGACACATTCAACGGGCCGCCAACGCCGCGTTCAGGCGATGGGGTGCCTTCCCAATTTTCGGCACGGCGGAATAAAGGCAACACATCTTCCCAGCTCCAGCCAGCATTGCCAAGCTGCCGCCAATGATCGAAATCTTGTGGCTGTCCACGAACATATAAAAGACCGTTGATCGAACTGCTGCCGCCAAGCACCTTGCCACGCGGCCAGTTAATCGAACGCCCATTCAGGCCCGGATCAGGCTGGGTGCGATAGCACCAATCGGTTTTCGGATTGCCCATAGTCTTGAAATAACCGACAGGGATATGGATCCACGGATAGCGATCCTCGCCCCCTGCCTCAACCAAAGCTACCGAAACAGATGGGTTTGCAGACAAGCGATTAGCAATCACACAGCCCGCTGAACCAGCGCCGATGATGACGTAATCAAACTCCAACCTGCCCCCCTTAAATAGCTTTTTTGCTAAGATTATTTATTTTTTGAGACTTTTAGTCTCTTTTCTGCTATTTAAATAAAAACACATGCACGAAAACACGCCTTATTCAAGTGAAATATGTTTTTGGGCATCATTTTTCTGTGCCGAAAAGGGCAGCAAAAGAGGGTAATAATGACTGAATCGACAGCACCAAACCTGCGAATCTTGAGAATTTTTGAAGTGATTGCTGATGCAGGTCGGCCGCTGACCCCAACCGAAATCAATGAAAAGCTTGATTGGCCAAAACAAAGCCTGCACCGATTATGTCAAACCTTGATTGCCGAGGGTTATCTGGTGAAACAAGCACGCCGCCTGCATCCGACAAAGCGGCTTCTTGGGCTTGCGGCGGGATTGACACAACATGCCGCTGGCCAGACCACGCGCCATCAAATTTTGCAGAATATCGCCCGCGAAACAGGCGAGACGGTCAATTTTGTCAGGCCGGAAATCAAAGGCATGATCTATGCCGACCGCGTCGAAACCAACTGGCCGTTTCGGGTTTTGCTTCCGGTGGGAACGCATGTGCCATTTCATTGCACGGCAAGCGGCAAAACCTATCTTGCCAATCTTCCAGCGGCAAAGCGGCGTATCCTTTTGGCAAGTTTAGATTTGCGCGCCTATACCAGCTGCACCCATACCAGCATTGATACGCTTGAAGATGAATTACAGCGGGTCAGCAAAAATGGCTATGCACTCGATATGGAAGAATTCCATGAAGGCATGATCGCCATCGCCGTGCCGGTTCTGGACTCGCAGCGTCGTTATGTTGCCGCGCTTGCCATGCATGGGCCAAAACAGCGATTCAATCTTGATGATGCTTTGGCACGGCGCGGCCTTTTGGCTGAAGCAGCCAAGGTCATTTCACAAACATTTGGCTATTAACGGCGGCTAGCTGCGGCGCGCCTCACCGGCACTGGCAATCAAAGCGGCAAAGCGATACAGCCCGTGAACAAATTTTGAAAAGGGCAAAATCAGGAAAAAGCCGTAAACAACGCCAAGATGAATGGCAAGCGTCACACCCATAAAGCTGGTCTCGCGCACCGCCAGCAACAACAGGCCGGTAAAGCTGACAAAGAACAAAGACACGATAAAGGCGTAATCCATGCCAAGCCCTTCATCGTGACGAACCGCCGGATGCAAGCGCCGCTTTTCAGCAAACAGGCCAGCGGTACCAATACATAAAATGATCCCACCAATTGTTCCTAAAACCACTGGCAGTTCGAAATAGCCATATGGTGCCTCACGGCCAAAGCCGTAATGATAGATCGTGCCAACCGAAGTTGCGGCAAAACACAATAAAAACCCATACATCGTCAATTGGTGATAGATGCGCCGCGCATTGCTTGACCGATCATCGCCGGTCGGACAACCCGGCCCAGACAAAATTCCACTCGACGTATCACCGCCAAGATGACGAAGCGTTGCCGAAGCTTTGACCGCATCGACCAGATCAGGAAAACCGCCCCATTTCGCCCCTGTATGACGCCAATAGCGCCGCCAACCCATGATAAATGAAACCACAACAAATGCCGAAATTGCCAAGGGCACCGCGGCCATCATCGTATGGGGCATGATTTGATAAAAAGCGCCCTCACCCAAATGAATGCCCCAGAAAAGTTGCGGCGCAATCATCGCCAGCATCAGCCCAACCGTTAGCGCCAAACCAGCAGACACGCCAAGCGTGACAAACAGGCCATTGCGTCTGAACAGACCCGCCAAAGGCGCTGGCCAAGCATAGGCCGCATAGCTGTCATTACGCGCAGCGGCAAGCGCTTGCGGCACATTCACGCCAAATTCATGCGGCGGCGCATATTGGCACGCATGATAGCAAGCCCCGCAATTATGACACAGATTGGCAAGATAGCCGACATCCCCCTCGTCAAATTGACGCCGACGGGTCATTGCCGGAAACACCGCGCAAAACCCCTCGCAATAACGACAAGCATTGCAAATCTGCATTACCCGAATGACTTCGCCAGCCGCCTCAGGGTCAAGAAGAGCTTTGAGATCAAACCCGTCAGCTTCGATATTATCGGTTAAGGACACGCGCTGCCTCCGCTCCTGCAATACGGCCAAAAACACCGCCAATTGTCATCCCAATGCCAGCCAAATAGCCCTGTCCAAGAACATTGCCTGCCATAATTTCACCCGCAGCAAATAAATTTGCGGCGGGTTTGCCGTCCCGCATCAAAACCTGCGCCCGATCATTCACCGCAACACCCATATAGGTAAAGGTAATGCCTGGCCGCAAAGGATAGCCATAAAAAGGCGGTTTGCTGATTGGTGCTGACCAGTTGGTTTTTTCAGGTGTAAGACCATTTGTGGCCTTGCCATCAAGCTTCATCTGGTCGATCGGGCCATCAGGACAAGCCGCATTAAACGCATCAACAGTCTTTTTGGCGGCTTTTGGATCGAGGCCAAGCTGGCTTGCCAAACCTTCAATGCTGGTATCTGTGATCGCGGTAAATACCGATGGCATGAACCGTTTCACCCCATCTGAATCAATAATGGCATAGGCAATCTGATCAGGCTGACCCGCCACAAGCCGGCCCCAGATTGCATAGCGTTTTGGCCAGAAATCTTCACCTTCATCATAAAACCGTTCGGCGTCCTTGTTTAACACAACGGCAAACGGCACCGCATCAACGCGGCTGGCAATACCGCCATCATATTTTGGCGCCCGCGCATCAATTGCCACCGCATGACATTGATCAAGCGCGCCAACCGGCTGTGCGCCGCGATCAAGCAACACCCGCAATACCTTGCCCTTATTATAGGGTGTGCCCCGCACCAGAAAATTTTTCGCTGCGTCACCCCAGCCCTCGGCAAGCCAATCAAGATCGGCTTCAAAACCGCCAGCAGCGGTAATAAGCTGTTTGCAATTCAACCGCAGTGATTGTCCCTGCCATTCGACCTTAATCGCCTCACAAAACCCATTTTCAAGCTCGATATCGGTAACTTCGGCGTCATAGATAAGGGTAACGCCAATCGATTCGGCATGCCGGCAAAGCGCATTCAGCATCGCCCGCCCACCACCAAGGAAAAAAGCGTTTGTATGGCTAAGATTCAACGTGCCAGACAGTGCTGATTGAAACCGAACACCGCGGTCACCCAACCAATGGGTCAGCTCTTGCGAGCCACGCAACGTTACCTCGGCAAGATGTTCATTGGTCACCCCTTTGGTCACCCGCATCAAATCTTCCCAATATTCTTCAAAGCTATAGCGATCGGTCAACACATCGGTTGGTTCATCATGCATAGCACGCAAATTACGCGTATGGCGTGTGTTGCCACCGCGCATATCACGCGGCGCTGAATCGATCACCAGCACCGAACAGCCGCGTTCGGCAGCTGTGATGGCCGCGCAAACACCAGCATTGCCGCCGCCAATTACGATGATGTCCCAGCTTTTTTCGGCAATGGGTTGAGTGATGTCGTTGGGCATAAGACCGCCTTGATCTATTGCATACAATTGCATACAATATAGGAAAAAGGAGGCGTTCATGTCAACCGACTGGGCGGCACATGATCTAACAGTCCAAAATCACCATGGCGGCAATCTGCCGGCAACGTCGCGGATCAGGCATGTTCTGATTGCGGCCATTACCGCTGGCGACATTGCGCCCGGTGCGCGGCTAAAGGAAATTGACCTTGGCCAGCAGCTTGGCGTTAGCCGAACACCGCTTCGCGAAGCCATTTCAGCATTGAAAGCCGAAGGCATTTTATCTATCGGTGATGATGGTGGGCTTCGTGTCCGCACACTCGGCTATCAAGATATTCACGCGCTTTATCAATTGCGCGCCAAGCTGGAATCAATGGCGGCTGAATTAGCCGCTGCACAAGCGAGCCCTGCCGAACGCGAATTCATTGCCGAGATCAGAGCCAAAGAATCGATCCTCGTCAATGATGGCACCAGCCCGGCAACGCTTGCCAAGCTGAATGGCCAGTTTCATCAATCCATCGCCCTTGCCAGTCATAATTCCTTTTTGGTCGAGACCTTGCAGCGCCTGAGCACCTTGATGGTGCTTCTTGGCCCAACCGCCTATAGCCTTGCCGAGCGGGTAGGTGAAATCGGTGCCGAGCATGACGCCATCAACAATGCCATCCAGACACATGACTCCATCGCCGCCAAACAGGCCGCCAGCGCCCATCTGCAAAATGCGGTCAAGGCTCGATTACAAATCATCGCATCTGGACATAAGGACAATATGGACTAGCCCATTTCATGTCTAACCTTCATTAGGTCTGATATCAGGCCAAACCACCCCACCTATAGGAGTTTCCATGCGGCCAGTGCTGTCGGATATCCAGAACATTGTTGTCACTTCAAGCATCGCCTTCATTACCGGCTATGTGTTTAAGATTTTTGGCCTACCAGCGCCCTTCTTGCTCGGCAGCTTGTTTGGCGTTTGGATTATTGGCGGGATCATTCCGCCCATTCGGTCGCGCGTTGGCATTCCGCGCTGGGTTCATGTGCCGGTTATTCTTGGGCTTGGCACCCTCATTGGCGCTAATTTCCGACCCGATGTTCTGGCGCATATCGGATCGGCAGGCATTACGGTTGCGGCGATGTTTTTTGCCACGATTCTGGCAACGCTTGTTGGTCTTTTCTACCTAATGCGGATCCGCAATTACAGTTTCATTATGGCCTTGCTAAGCTGCATCCCCGGCGGGCAGGCCGAAGTGATTACCATCAGCCGTGATCTGGTTGAAAAGGACTATGTTGTGGCCCTGTTCCATCTGGTTCGTGTTGCGCTGGTATTTTGTTCAACGCCATTAATTCTGGCCTTGGTTGAAGGTCAGGCCGCGGTCGCCGCATCAAACATGGCGCTGCAAACCATGCCAAGCCTCGTCAGCCTTGATATCAAAACGCTTTTATCTTTTCTTGCAATTGCCATTTGTGGCCTGCCATTAGCGCGGCTATTACGCATCCCGATGCCGCATCTCATTGGGCCATTGATGATCAGCTCGGCGTTACATGTCCTTGGCTTTGTCGAAATACCGCGAATTAGTGAATTCGTTATCCTGGCGCAGGTTGCCATCGGCGGCTCGGTTGGTGCGCGGCTTGCCCGCGTTCCATTTGTCGAGCTTGCCGTCTATTTGCGTGACGCGCTTGTTAATTCTTTTATCGTTCTTGGCACCTATGGCATCACAGCCTATGGATTATCGGCGCTGACCGGCATTGATTTCATCAAAATGCTTTTGGCCTTTGTCCCGGGCGGCCTTTATGAAGTGACCTTGCTGGCGCTGATTTTCGGATTTGATGTTGCCTTTGTTGCCTTTCATCATACCATCAGGGTGATGCTGGTATTTCTCGGCCTTCCCTTTGTTATTGCCTTTGCCAAAAAGCGCAATCTCATATCTGACAACGTCAAATCATCGCACTGACCATTTTGAACATAAAGAACACAAGGATCAAAACCATGAAAATTGCAATTTTGGATGATTGGCTCGATTGTGCCTTGAAAAGTTGTGACTGGAGCCGACTCGGGCCTGATGTCGCCGTTGATGTGTTTCATGACACCATTGCCGGCACCGCGCTTGTCGCAAGATTACAACCCTATGACATAATCTGCATGATGCGAGAACGCACACCGATTGATGCCACATTAATGGATCAGCTGCCAAATCTGAAAGGCATTGTGACAAGCGGTATGCGGAACGCCGCGCTTGATATTAACGCTGCCAAATCGCGCGGCTTGATGGTTAGCGGCACCGGTTCGCCGGGTCATGCTACATCCGAACTTGCCTTCACCTTGATCGCAATGCAGGCACGACAAATTTTTGCCAGCGCAACAGCGATGCGTGAGGGCGGCTGGCAAACGCATCTTGGCCGTGATCTTCGTGGTGCGCGACTTGGCATTTTGGGGCTTGGCAGGCTTGGCGCGCAATTGGCTGGTTATGCCAAGGCCTTTGGCATGGAAATTCAGGCCTGGTCGCAAAACCTGACTGAAGAAAGGTGTGATGAGGTTGGGGTTTCTTATGTTGACCGTGACTCATTTTTTCGCAGTTCTGATTTTATTTCGATTCATCTAAAACTATCAGCGCGTGTTCGCCATCTTATTGGCGCAGAAGAAATAGCCATGATGAAACCCGATGCCTATCTGGTCAACACATCGCGCGCGCCCATTATTGATATGGAGGCGTTAACCACTGCGCTTGAAAGCCGACAAATTGCTGGTGCCGCGATTGATGTTTACGACCATGAACCGGTTCCGGCCAATGATCCGCTTCGCAATACGCCCAATCTTCTGATGACACCGCATATTGGCTATGTCACCCGCGAAACGATGGGAATTTTCTATGGTGAAACCTTAGAGGCTGTCGAGGCGATGATCGCTGGCAGCCCAATTCGCGAATTGATGCCATAATCTGTTTTAAGACACATTATGATTGACTAATCAGCCAGCCTATTATGGCAATTTGCCGTCTGCCACCCATTGCCGATAAAGCCGGTAAAACGAATGTGGCTTGGCATCGCAGGCAATGCCCACGCTCTCGCCAATCCTTTTTTCGTAAATTTGGATTTTTGCCGATGAAACGCCAAATTGCTGCTGTCATCGCGCCGCAAAACTGCTATCTTTTGAGGAACATTCGTTAGGTTTTCAGGGAACCCGCCGCGCATGCGACCGAACGCGTCTCAATCCACAGATTTGCACCCGATTTTTTCCTTTGCAAATGGGGAATTGGGTATGGTTTCAAACCATTTCATCCGGTCAATCGAAAAGATCACCGGACAGCCACGCATCCGTAAAATCT
>OBMK010002701.1_pt1 | contig 13082 bp, 10 predicted proteins | sample 1539081 | NCBI WGS metagenome assembly OBMK01 (sample SAMEA3355528, study PRJEB22509) | marine metagenome | biome: marine; feature: river plume; material: water | place: USA | collected 2010-08-07 | depth 0.5 m | reverse complement strand
ACAAATTATTTATACACCCTAAAATTTCTTTAGAAGAAACTTCTTTTTTCCCTTGAAACAAAATAAAAAGACTTCCTTTTTTCTTTTCAAATACAGTGTCGGGTAGCGCTCTAATTTGTTCTTTTATTCTTCTTTTTATAAGGTTTCTTTTAACGGCTAAGGGAATTAATTTTTTAGGCACAGAAACACCTATTTTTAAAGAAGACCCGCCTGGCAAATAAACGGATCTTAAAAACCCAGCCGAACACGAAGACCCTGATTTAAAAAGGAGTTCTATTTCTTTTTTACTTTTTAAAGAAGTTTTTTTATTATAAAAAGACATTTAAGGCTGGAAAATATTGTTTGTCATATCTACGTCTGCTAAAAGACCAGAAGGGTCAATCTCTATTTTAAGAACTTCTTTTTGTAAAGGGATTAGGTAATTCGGTGAGGCCCACCCCCAAAAAGGAAGGGTTTCAAAAGAAGGACTTAGTTCTGTTTTAACCCCCCTCATAAGGTCTATAGGAATGTAAAAGTGTTTTTTTGTATTATCAACAAACGTTACAACAAGCTCAATAGGCATAGGGATTAACCCTTTTCTTTCTAAAACAACATTTCCATCTTGGAATTTAACCGCATAATCAATTTTTTCTGCGGTTCTTGTCCAGTCGTTCAAATACCACTCAAGCTCTAAATCAGAAACCTTTTCAGCAACCCTTTTAAAATCATTTGGCCCCGGGTGTTTAAACTTAAACTCGTTAAAATATCTTTTAATAATTTTTTTTAATGTTTTTTGACCAACAACATAACCAAGCTGGGATAAAAAAACAGAACCCTTGCTATAAGCCGAAACACTATAAGCAAAATTATAATTAAACCTATCAGAATGGGTTGTTTGAGGCTGTTCAACCCCAGAATTTGCTAACCTACGATAGCTGTTGTACGAACCTTTAAAAGGGTTTTTTGGCGCCTTTCCTAAAACAGAGTTTTCAGCTAAAACATCAATGTAAGACGCAAAACCCTCGTCCATCCACGGGTGCTTTGCCTCGTTATTAGCTAAAATATGTTGAAACCAAGCGTGGGCCATTTCATGAGAAGTTGTTCCAAGCAGCCTAGAATATTGTTCTCCCCCAGTAATAAGAGTAGACATGGCATATTCCATACCTCCATCACCACCTTGAATTATAGAGTATTGTTTCCAAGGATACTCGCCAATGTTTTCGTTAAAATATTCCATTAACCCCACGCTGTGAGGCTGTAATTTCCTCCAATTCTCAAGGTTGGTTTTATATAAAAAATGTAATTCCACGTCATTTGGGCCCCTAACCACGTCATGATAAAAATCAGGATCAGCTGCCCAGGTAAAATCATGGACATTAGGAGCGTAAAAATGCCATGTAAGGGTTTCTTTTTTAGAATGATCAACAGTTTTGTTTTTAGACTGATATCCGTATCCAATTTCGTTGGAGTTTTGTAAATATCCGGTTCCGCCTAGAATATAATTTTTATCAATAGTTATTTTGACATCGTAATCTCCCCAAACCCCGTGGAACTCCCTTGCAATATATGGGTTAGGATGCCACCCCTCAAAGTCATATTCTGCAAGCTTTGGAAACCATTGTGTCATTGATAAAGCAACCCCGTCGTTATTATTTCGTCCAGACCTACGAATTTGTTTAGGCACAACCCCTGTGAACTTTAGAGCAAGCTTAGTTTTTTTGCCAGGCAACAAAACTTTGTTTAACCTAGCCAACAAAACCGTCTCTTGTTTTTCAAAAACTATCGGCTTACCGTCTTGCTTTAATTCAAAAACAGACAAATCTCCTTCTTCATTTTTTTTTAGCTTGCTTATTCTGTCTTTAACCCTTCTGTCAGGGTCGCTAATGTTAAGAGACCTGACGTCCATTTGGCTTCCGGGCTTAAAAGCGTTAAAATATAAATGATAATACACCTTTCGTATTGTGTCAGGCGAATTATTGGTATATACAATTTCCTGACTTCCGCTAAACTCAAAGGTTTTAACATCAACACTAACATTCATGTTATAGTCAGCTTTCTGTTGCCAATTAGATTGTGAAGACAAAACAAGAGGCAATAAAAAGAATAAATAAAAAAAAGGCTTCATATAGGTTAATTAAATATTTCGTTAAAAGTAAAAGATTTGTCAATTCTTACACCTTTTTCTGTGTTTTTTAAGGTGATGACCTGGTTATAAGGGTCGTGTTCTAAGAACAAATAATAATTATTGTCCACAGCTTCTTTTAAGAAAAGCTCTTTTTCACTCATTGAAACCAAAGGTTTCACGTCGTAGCCCATTATATAAGGAACAGGAACGTGTCCTGCGGTGGGTAGAAGATCAGCCGCAAAGACAAGAGACTTGTCTTGGTAAGTCAGCCTAGGAATCATTTGTTTTTCTGTGTGGCCATTAACAAACAATATGTCCATGTTGATTTCTTTTTTGTGTTCAAAGCCCGCGGGGTGTTGAGACACAAACTCAAGAGCTCCTGACTCTTTAATAGGCGAGAGGTTTTCTTTTAAAAAAGATGCTTTTTCCCGAGGGTTTGGGCTCTCAGCCCAAGACCAATGGTTTTTATTACTCCAATACTTGGCGTTTTTAAATAAAGGCCTGTAAAACGACTTGTTGTTGTCCCAAACAGTACCGCCCCCACAATGATCGAAATGAAGATGAGTAAAAACAACATCTGTGATCTCTTCACAGGAAAAACCCGCGTTATTAATTGAGGACACCAGCTCGTGTTCTCCCCACCTATAATAGTAGCTAAAAAACTTTTCTGTTTGCTTTGTTCCCATTCCAGTATCTATTAGGGTTAACCTTTTGCCGTCTTCAACAAGCAAACATCTTGAAGCCATATCAATCATGTTGTTTTTATCAGAAGGGTTGGTTTTTTGCCAAAGCGACTTAGGAACTACCCCAAACATGGCGCCGCCATCTAACTTAAAGTTTCCAGCCTCAATAGGGTGTAGAGTCATAATATAAATATAAAAAATTACTTGATAGTAAGCCTTAAAACAGAACACACAGAGTTATGAACAAACTTATCTTTACCACCTCCAAACAATACGTTTAGCCAGTTGTCTTTTTCAGGAGTTCCAAGTATGAGTAAATCAAAATTTGCGGACTGTTCAGAAATAGTTTCTAAAGGATTGTCGCTTTCTACAAGAATAAACTCACTTTCACATGAAGTGTTGGAGATCAACGCAGAAGAAGAATCTCTAACAGACTTCTTTGTTTCGTTAGGCGCACCACAAGGAATTATATTCAACAAAGTTAATTTTGCTCCATAAAAACCACAAATATTTTCAGCAACCTCAATAAAAGCTTTGTTTTTTCTCCCAGGCCTTAAAGCAAGAACAATTTTTTCAAAACTTCTAACCCCGTTGTCTTTATAAAGGGCAAAACTAGAGTTCACATTTCTTAAAAGCCAACCAATAGGATTGCCGACCAAAATTCCAGACCTGGCTCTTCCTTCCCAACCCATAACAAGCCATTTACATTTTCTTTGCCCAGTTATGTTTTCTATAGAATTAGACACATTGTGAGTCGAAACGGTTTCATAGGTTAAATTCGTTTTTTTAAGAGATTTAATGTTTAAAATTCTTCTTTTAATAGATTCAGATTTTGGCGAATGGGTGTTGACCGCTTCCAAAAAAGTTTGATTAGGAGCTTCAATTAAATTGATAGCATTTAACTTAACATTGTTTTTAATTGAAGAAGCAATTTCAACCAATGTTTCAGGAGATGTTTCGTCCCCAAGCAAAGGAACCACGATTTCAGCACTAGTGTTAACAACCTCTTCTTCGTTTATGTTTAATTCTGTTTTTGCCTCTTCAACACCCTCTTTCCCGCTTCTAAACAAGAAAGAAAGGATTTTATAGCTTGAAAAAACACCTTTTCTATTGGTTTTTCTCCCATAAAAGAAAAAAGTTACAAACCCAAAAACAAAAGCCCCAAGTATTGAGAGTAGCGGCATAATGCCTAAATAAGCTAACAATACAATCCCGCTAAGAACACCAAAAATTTGAACATACGGATAAAAAGGAGACCTGTAAGAAGGGTTGTACCATTGAGCGTTTGTTTCTCTTAGAACTATCACCGCAAGATTTACCGAAATAAACATTAAAACCTTAAAAGCGCTAGCTAGTTTTGCGATTTTTTCTACATCTAAATACAATATGGCAAGACCAATTATAAAAGCAGTTACAAGAATAGAATAAACGGGAGTCATAAACTTTCCGCTTATTGAACCCAGAAACCCGGGCAACATTTTGTCTCTTGCCATTGCAAAAGGAAACCTAGAAGAAGCAAGCACGCCTGAATTAGCCATTGAAAGAAGCGTCAAAACCCCAACCACACCAGCAGCATATCCAAAAGCGTCGCCACCTAATTTTTGAGACAAAGTGTAAATAGGTTTAATGTCGTTTACCAAAAGAGAAGCCTCCACGTTTCCAACTAAAACAATTGCCACCAAAACATAAACAACCGTGATTAAAAACAAAGAAATCAACATGGTTTTAGGGAGGTTTTTTTCAGGGTTTTTAATCTCACCAGCAACAGCAGCAACTTTTGTAACTCCTGCATACGAAATATACAAGAAAGCAACAGCGCTTATAAAACCTGAAGATTCTTTTGCAAAAACAGGCTCTGTAAGAGAGGCGTCAAAAGAACCAAAACCAAAAAAAACAATACAGATTAAAGATAGAACGCTAATACTAACTATAATAAGCTGGGTTTTTTCAACTTTTTTAACCCCAAAAATATTCAACAATAAAATAAGAAGAAGAGAGAAAAGGGCAATACTTTTAGTAAGGCTTGAGTCGATCTCAATTAAGACATATAAATAAGCGCTTAACCCAACAAGTGAAAAAGCACTTTTTAGCAATAAAGACAACCAGAGCCCTAAACCAGAAATTGTTCCAAACAAAGGGCCAAAAGCTCTTTCGATATAAACGTATGTTCCCCCAGATTTAGGCATTGATGTGGCCAGTTCAGATTTTGACAAAACAGCAGGCAAAATACACAACGCAGAAACCAGAAAAGCCAACCAAACAGAAGACCCTGTGATACCAACAGCAAGCCCAGGAAGAACAAAAATCCCACTAAGCATTCCGCCAACACTTACAGCGATTGCGCCTGGTAAAGACAATGTTCTTTGAAGTTTTTTCATTTAAACGTTATTATATTAAAAATAATATTTTTAAACAGAAATCCTATAAAGATTTCTTTAATTGTAAAACATTTTTTGTAAACAACGAGTGGTCAAATTTTAAAACAAAGAAACCAACAAAATCTAATCATTCAGTTTTAAGACGGCCATAAACGCTTCTTGAGGAATCTCAACACTTCCCACCTGTCTCATTTTCTTTTTACCTTTTTTCTGTCTTTCAAGAAGTTTTCTTTTTCTACTTATATCACCCCCGTAACATTTCGCCGTTACATCTTTTCTAACAGCTTTTATTGTTTCACGTGATATAATTTTAGCACCAATAGCAGCCTGTATAGGAATGTCAAATTGTTGCCTAGGAATTAATTGCCGTAATTTCTCACACATCTTTTTTCCTATTGAATAAGCGTTGTCAGCATGAATTAAAGACGAAAGCGCATCAACAGAGCTCCCGTTTAATAATAAATCCACCTTAACAAGCTTGGATTTTCTCATACCAATAGGAGAGTAGTCAAAAGAAGCATAGCCTTTAGAAACCGTTTTAAGACGGTCATAAAAATCGAACACAATTTCAGCCAGTGGCATGTCGAAAATAAGCTCAACTCTTTGAGTGGTTAAATAGGTTTGGTTCTTTATTTCTCCTCTTTTTTCAATACACAAACTCATTACATTCCCAACATAATCAGACTTTGTAATTATAGTTGCCTTAATAAAAGGCTCTTCAACTCTTTCCAAACTTGAGGGATCGGGTAAGTCTGTGGGATTGTTAACAAGTATTGGGGCCTGAGGATCTTTTCGTGTGTATGCGCTGTAAGAAACGTTAGGAACAGTTGTGATTACAGACATATTAAACTCTCTTTCAAGTCTTTCTTGGATTATCTCTAAATGCAACATTCCTAAAAACCCACATCTAAAACCAAAACCAAGCGCAGAGGAGCTTTCAGGGGAATAAACCAGAGAAGCGTCGTTTAGTTGCAGCTTGTCCATTGAAGACCGTAACTCTTCATAGTCTTCAGTGTCTACCGGGTAAATACCCGCAAACACCATTGGCTTTACATCTTCAAAACCAGAAACCCCTTCACTATCTACTGAGTCGACGTCTATAATAGTATCACCAACCTTAACTTCTTTTGCGTTTTTAATTCCAGTTATCAAATAACCCACATCTCCAGCACCAATATATTTTTTAGGTGTTTGGGTAAGGTTTAAAGTACCAACTTCGTCAGCAGAATATTCTTTTTGAGTTGCAAGAAATTTAATCCCTTGGCCTTTTGAAATTTTCCCAGAAAAAACACGAAAATAAGTTTCAACCCCTCTAAACGGGTTATAAACAGAGTCAAAAATAAGCGCCTTTAAGGGCGCATTGTCATCTGTTTTTGGGGCGGGAACCACATTAATTATGGCATTTAAAATATCACCAATTCCAAGCCCTGTTTTCGCAGACGCGTGTATAATCTCCTCTTTTTTACAACCAAGCAGATCAATAATATCATCGCTAACTTCTTCTGGATTTGCCGAAGGGAGATCGATTTTGTTAAGAACAGGAATAATTTCTAAGTCATTTTCCAGAGCTAGATAAAGGTTAGATATCGTTTGTGCTTGAATACTTTGGGCAGCATCTACAATAAGAAGCGCACCTTCACAAGCAGCAATTGACCTAGAAACTTCGTACGAAAAATCAACATGGCCAGGCGTATCTATTAAGTTTAAAACATAATCAATTCCGTCTTTTTCGTAATTCATTTGTATAGCATGTGACTTGATCGTTATACCCCTCTCCCTTTCAATATCCATGTTGTCTAAAAGTTGATCTTGTTTTTCTCTGCTAGTAACAGCTCCGGTGTAATCAAGAAGCCTATCGGCAAGAGTACTTTTACCGTGATCGATATGAGCGATAATACAGAAATTTCTAATTTCAGCCATACAGAATAAATAAGGCACAAATATAATGGAATAAACTCTTTAAGTCTATTAAGATTAATATTTTACTTTTGCACTAAAATATTAGCTTTTGATTAAGATAGGCGACATTGAAATACCAAGCTTTCCTCTTTTGTTGGCCCCAATGGAAGACGTAAGCGACCCTCCCTTTAGAGCGTTGTGCAAGGAGCAAGGAGCTGACGTAGTTTATACTGAATTTATCTCAAGTGAAGGGCTCATAAGGAACGCTCAAAAAAGTGTCATTAAATTAGATATTTTTGAAAAAGAAAGACCTGTTGGAATTCAGATCTTTGGCGCAAACCTTGACTCAATGCTTCAGTCTATAGATATCGTTGAATCTGTAAAGCCAGATATTATTGACATTAATTTTGGATGTCCAGTAAAAAAAGTTGTATCAAAAGGCGCAGGAGCAGGTATTTTAAAAGACATTGATCTTATGGTAAAACTAACACGTGAAATGTGCAAAAGAACCAAACTTCCTGTTACTATTAAAACTAGACTTGGTTGGGATGAAAACTCAATAAAAATAGTTGAAGTTGCAGAAAGGCTACAAGACGTGGGGGCAAAAGCAATTTCGATACACGGTAGAACAAGAGCTCAAATGTATAAAGGTGAAGCAAACTGGAAGCCGATAGCTGAAGTAAAAAACAATCCAAGAATGTTTATTCCTGTTTTTGGAAACGGAGACGTGAACAGCCCAGAAAAAGCAAAACTAATGAGAGACGAGTTTGGTTTAGACGGAGCTATGATAGGCAGGGCAAGCATTGGCAACCCTTGGTTTTTTAATCAAGTAAAGGCTTTTTTAAAAACAGGAGAAAAAACAGAGCCCCCTTCTATTTTGGAAAGAATAAACGTTGCTAAACGGCATTTAGAAATGTCTATAAAGTGGAAAGGCGATCGATTAGGGGTTTTAGAAACAAGAAGACATTATTCTAATTATTTTAAAGGAATAAAAGACTTCAAACCCTATAGAACAAAACTTGTTACTCTTGAATCAACAAAAGAACTAATGAATTTATTTTCAGAGCTAGAAGAAATAAACGAGACACTATTAGTTACAGCTTAATTTTCAGGCTTGTTTTGGAGGCGAGATAAGCTCCTGTACCACAAACAATCAACAGAAACACAATCACCACCACCACGTTAGACAGCTCTAAGCTTACTGGGTAAGGAATTTCAGTTCCTGCCAATTTAATAAAAGAATAAGCTTTTTGTAAGTACACAAAACAAATTCCAGACAATAATCCGATTACTCCACCAGAAAAAGAAATCATTAGGCCATGTTTAAAAAACAAACTTTGTATGTTTTTTTTGGTAGCACCAAGCTTTAAAAGAGTTTGTACTCCTTTTCTTTTTTCTACAATTAAAATGATTATTGCCCCAACGGAATTAAACATTGCAACAACTAATATTAAACCCATAAGAATGTTTAAAATCAACCCCTCTACGTTTAACATCTTGTAATATGTTTGGTTAAGCTCTTCTCTTGAACTCACTACAAACCCTTTGTTAAACACTTTTTTTAAAGCTTTTATCAACGGCTTAGGATTGTTAAAAGACTTAATCAATATGGATGTAATTTCATTTTTGTCTTTCTTTAAAAGGGATCGAGCAGAATTTAAAGAAGAAAAAACAGTTCTTTGATCTTTTTCGTTTGAAGAAGAGTATACGCCTGATGGAACAAATGCCAAAGATCGAAAAGGGCTTTTGAGCAAAGAAGAGCCAATATTATTGTTAGGAACACCAACGCTTAAAACACCACCATAATTAAAAAGACCTAAATTTAATTTGTCAGCAATAAAATAACTCACCAAAACTTCGTTAGAGTTTAAATCTACCCATCTTCCAACAGAAATAATACTGTCAATTTCTATAACGCTTCTAAAGTTTTTGTCAACACCAACCAGTTTTCCAAAAGTGTTTTTTCCATCACTACTTAAAAAAACTTTTTCCTCAAGCGTTTTAGAGTAAGCAAAAGAATCATTTCTGGACGAAAGCCAACTTAATTGACTTTCGGTTGGTGTGAAAGAAGATAAAGAGGTAGAGCTAATTTTAATATCAGGATCAAAAGCTTTGTTATAGTTCAGACCAAAATCTTTGAGGCCTGAGAAGACAGAAAGAACAATAAAAAAAGAACATGAGGCCACTACTAAAACAAATGATGCCGTTAAGCTTATAAAATTTACAATATTGAATTTGCTTTTTGAAAAAAAATATCTTTTTGAAACAAAAAAGCTAACACCCATTTTAAATTTTTTTTCTTTTAGGAAGTAGAGAGCTGTTTTTAATTGGATCTTCTGTTTTTTTCAAAGCGTTGTCGATAGAATCAATGTGCTCTAAAGAATCATCGTTGTAAAAAAACAGTTCAGGAATCCTTCTTACTTGGTTTTTAACCAATAAAGCCAAAGAATGCCTTATAGCATTTTTCTTCTTTGAAAATAAATCAAAAATCATTTCCGTGTTTTTTACAGGGAAGATGCTTATGTAGGTTTTTGCAGAAGATAGATCAGACGAAACCCGCACTTTTGTTACTGAAGCAATTACAGACCCAGACAAATTTTCTTTTAACAGCTGCTGTAGAATTACAGTTAAATCCTGCTGAATTACGGCTCCTATTTTTTTTTGTCGGGTTGTTTCCATATAACAAAAATACAGAAAACTTTAACTATAATCTTGAAATACGAAGCGTGTTTACCTGCCCTTTCTCTTTTACCGGCATAGCCGCAAGGTTAACTACAAGCTCGCCGTTTTTTACAAAACCTTTTTCAATAGCTAAGCGATTTACCTCCTCAACAGTTTTGTCAGTGCTTACAAAGTTGTCATAATAAATGCACTTAACACCCCAAAGCAACCCAAGCTGAGAAAGAATTCGTTTGTTTGAAGTAAAAACCAATATAATTGCAGACGGTCTCCATGATGAAATCTGCCACGCGGTGTAGCCGCTATTGGTTAGTGTGCATATGGCTGAAGCGCTAAGCTCATTAGCAATGTTACAAGCTTGAAAACAAATAGCCTTTGTAATAACTCTTTTAGAGTGAATTTCAGGCAGAGTGTCTGGAACCGATATTAAAGGAGAGTTTTCAACCCCCTTAATTATCCTTCCAATTGTTTGAATAACCTCAACAGGGTATTTTCCTACAGATGTTTCTCCAGAAAGCATTACTGCGTCAGCGCCATCCATCACAGAGTTTGCCACATCATTAACCTCAGCCCTTGAGGGAGTAAGGCTGTCGATCATGGATTCCATCATCTGAGTAGCAATTATTATAGGCTTTCGAGCTTTTTTAGCCTTATTAACCATGAGTTTTTGTTTCAAAGGAACTTCTTCTGCGGGAATTTCAAGACCTAGATCTCCCCTAGCCACCATTAAACCATCAGCCTCGTGAAGTATTGCGTCTAGATTAAGAATAGCTTCAGGTTTTTCAATTTTAGCAATAATTGGAATTTTGTGTTTTGAGTTTTGACTAATTAGCTCCTCTAGTTCACAAACATCTTCTTTTGATCTAACAAAAGAAAGCGCCAACCAATCAAAACCATTTTTTATTGCAAACAAAGCGTCTGTTTTATCCTTTTCTGTAAGAGCAGGCAATGAAAGCTTTGTGTTAGGAAGGTTTACCCCTTTTTTAGACTTTAGATCGCCCCCTTGAATAACCTTAGTTTTAACTAAGTCTTTTTTATTTGTTTCAAGAATTTCTAAAATGATCTTGCCATCATCAACCAAAACCCTTTCGCCTTTTGAAACATCTTTGGGAAAGTCTTTATAATTTATAGAAACCAATTTAGAATCACCAAACTCTATCGCGTTAGTTGTAATAGAAAACAAAGCCTCGTTTTCAATCACAACATCTTCTTTTACATTACCTATGCGAATTTTCGGTCCTTGCAGATCTCCTAAAATTGCAACATGAAACCCCAACAAGGAACTTAATTCTCGAATGTTTGAAACGGTGTTTTTTACCTCATCATGATTGGCGTGTGAAAAATTAATACGAAATACATTAACGCCATTTTCAATTAAAGATTTAAGCATGGACTTTTCTGTAGAGCTAGGTCCTAAGGTTGCTATTATTTTAGTTTTATTTAAAGTCATTTTATTCAAATATTAAATTTTCTTTTGATTTAAGCTTCTTTTTAGGAATTTTATAAATGGAAATAAGTTCAGGAATTTTAGAAATTTTTTTTAAAAAACCAGCAAAAAGACATTGATCTCCACTACATTTTAACACGTATTTTACTGAAGGAATTTCTGGCATTAAAAAAAACGTTTCAACTGAGTCTTGAAAGAAAGTGAATGAGCTCTCGGATTTAACAGAGTTTTCACAAGAATTGTTGTATATCCAGAAGTCTAAATCAGATTTTTTATTAAAATAGTTGTAAGTCATAAATGAGCCTTTATTAGACTTAAACGTAAGGTCTTTTCTTGTTCTGGTGAAGCGTGTTCCTAAATGAAAGTTTAGCAAAAGAACGAGTTTAAAAAACTCATCATCAAAATGTAAGGCGAAATAGCTCGTATCTTTTTCAGGTTCAATATGTTTCAAGACATGATTAGGCATAAGTTCAAATATACAACATGTAATAGTTATGGAGTAAACGAAATACTATTCTTCAAATTTCTTAAACAGAACACACGCGTTATGTCCTCCAAAACCAAAGGTGTTGCTCATGGCATAACTTACTTCTCTTTTTTGAGGTTGGTTGAAGGTGAAATTAATTTTTTCATCAATTGTTTCGTCTTTTGTTTGGTGGTTTATTGTGGGAGGAATAATACCATTGTTAATTGATAAAATTGATGAAATTGCTTCAACAGCACCTGCCGCACCTAACAAATGACCGGTCATTGATTTGGTTGAATTAATATTCATGGAGTAAAGGTGGTCTCCAAAGACTTGATGTAGAGCCTTAGATTCAGCAACATCTCCTAAAGGAGTAGAAGTCCCGTGCATATTAATAGTGTCAATCATTTCTAAGCTTACACCAGCGTCTCTCAAGCAGTTTTCCATAACCTTAATTGCCCCGATTCCCTCAGGATGAGGAGCGGTCATGTGGTATGCATCAGCAGAGAGACCTCCACCAATAAGTTCAGCGTATATTTTAGCACCTCTTTTTTTAGCATGCTCATATTCTTCTAGTATTAAAGCTCCCCCTCCTTCTCCCAGAACAAACCCATCCCTGTCTTTATCAAAAGGTCTTGACGCAGTTTTGGGATCTTCATTTCTTGTCGAAAGCGCATGCAATGCATTGAACCCACCAATACCAGAGATAGAAACACCAGCTTCAGAACCGCCAGAAACAATTACATCAGCATGACCAAGACGTATGTAATTTAAACCATCTATCAAAGCGTTTGCGGATGAAGCACATGCGGAAACAGTGGCAAAGTTAGGACCCCTAAAGCCATTTCTAATGGAAATTATTCCAGGAGCAATGTCAGGTATCATTTTAGGAATCATAAAAGGGTTAAACCTGGGCGTTCCGTTTCCAGAAGCAAAGCCTAAAACTTCGTTTTGAAAGGTTTCTAAACCACCAATTCCGGCACCCCAAATAACACCAATCCTATCTTTATCAACATTGTCTTCTATCAGTCGAGAGTCTTTAATAGCCTCCTCAGACGAAACAATGCCGTATTGAGCAAACCGATCCATTTTTCTTGCAAGTTTCCTGTCCATAAAATTTTGAGGATCAAAATTTTTAAGTTCACAAGCAAACTTTGTTTTGAAATGGGTTGTGTCGAAATAAGTGATGTCATTAGCCCCGCTTTTTCCAGACGTTAGACCATCCCAATATTCGGAAACGGTGTTACCAATAGGTGTCAATGCCCCTAGTCCGGTAACAACAACACGCTTAAGTTCCATAAAGACTATTTTGAGCTTTCGATGTACTGTACAGCTTGACCAACAGTGGCAATTTTCTCTGCTTGGTCGTCAGGGATTTGAATATCAAATTCTCTTTCAAATTCCATAATTAATTCTACTGTGTCAA